>Ga0182004_10004110_pt1 | contig 11690 bp, 6 predicted proteins | sample Sormic07211540_1_FD_120479 | JGI IMG/M metagenome (GOLD analysis project Ga0182004, IMG submission 120479) | Endophyte microbial communities from Sorghum bicolor roots, Mead, Nebraska, USA - 072115-40_1 MetaG | ecosystem: Host-associated > Plants > Roots > Unclassified | place: USA: Nebraska...
AGTAGAGGATAGAATTATAGAAAAATGACCATCTTCTAACAGAAGTGGTACATACGAGTTAATAGTTTAGCACAATTCCATGACGACTGCAACTGCTATTTTTTCTACACCCTCTATTAATCTCTGAGGTATCTTACTCGTGGTCCTGTGCTGAATGCAGTCTCCGGGCTCTGGACATGTCTGAGGACCGGAGCATGACCATTGCAGGGCACGACAGCCTCGTCAAGCAGCAGCGCTGCGCCGGTCGCAACGTCCCCCACCCCGCAGGCTGTGCGCCGCCGACGCTATCTACGGCCGTGCCAGGGAAGACGTACCGCCTCCACGTCGACAGCCTGACGTCGCTGTCGGCGCTCAACTTCGCGATCGATGACCACTCCATGACGGTGGTGGAGGCCGGCGGCCACTACGTGAGGCCCATCGTCGTGGACAGCTTCTACATCTACTCCGGCGAGTCCTACGATAAAGATTTCGTTTAATATAAAGTGGGATCATCGGTCATTCGAGGTGTGCTAATTTTCTAACGGTACATAAGGGGCGCACACACTGATTTTTTTTTACTAATTAGTCCTTTATTTTATCAAAATTTCACATTTATATATCTGAGTGTCAAAAAAACCCATGTTTAGACCCTTTTCTCAACTAGTCTAAATAATGTATCTCTGTAATCATCGACGAGGGCTAGCTTGTGAAAACTCGAGTTAGTTTCCCATCATAATCATAAGTGGATAGACCAATTATAAACATAATATCAACTAACTCCTTGTTGACTTTAATCAGATATTAGAATTATAGGATTTTAGGGTCCTCAAACGTCAGAAAAAACACTATTAACTACAACAGTGTAATAAATAGTGGGCTATGGACATTAACTTATATGCTGATGTCATCGTCATCACAAAATAAATCTTAGCTTTTAAATTTTATAAATGGAAAACATAAATAGTACCGTCCTCTGTCCCAAATTGTAGGCCGTCTTGGATTTTCTAGGTACATAGTTTTTCCTATACATACAGATATATATAATGATATATAGTAAAAGTTATATATCTAGAGAAGTCAAAATGACATGTAAATTAGAACGGGTATATACTGTTTCTATCGTTTCCCTATGAATGTTCGAAAGTTTTTTTTCTCTTGTTGTAACGCATGCACGAGCTACTGACTACAAAATTTCTTATACAGTAATACATGTATCTAGGCTAATTAGTCCCTTGCCATTTTCTATATCGTTATTTTCAAACAGCCTTCTCATCCGAGTTTGCATCGACCACAGCTGTTACTCCGTATATTAGATACGGACTCTAGTCTAGACATAAATATATATAATATTGGCCTCTTGCTCGTACCCTAGCTATATAAGTATCTACCGAGGATCAATATATACAATCAGCATCAAAACATTAGTGTTTCCAACAATCTCTCGCTGCCATGGAAGACCCTCAGAAATCTGAAAACCGCAGGCAAATCCCCACCGACATCGTACCGAACATCTTGCTGAGGCTGCCGACCAAGGACTTTGTCCGGTCATCCTGCGTTTGCAAGGTGTGGTGCAGCATCGTCGCAGACCCCTCCTTCCGCAAGCTCCATGTGGCCCATCATGCCGCCGCCACCGCATCGTCGTCGGAGCCGGCGGAGGTCCTTCTTGTCACAGAAACCCGCGAGCCCGGAAGGAGCGACGAGGCCAGCGTCTTCAACCTTTCGAGTTCAAAGCCTTTGTCCCAGGTCGCCATCCCAAGCAGATACCGTCTCGCCGGCGTCTGCAACGACCTCCTGTGCTTCGCGCTCAACCACGATCAAGCGCCACCGATCGTGTGCAACCCCGCCACCGGCGAGACGCTGCAGCTTCCAAAGGCGCCACCGCTCCCTACAGGGGAAGAGCTGTCGCATCTCTTCGTCCTAGGGTTCAACCCACCGACCAAGGAATACAAGATGTTCCGGCTCTCCTTCCCACAATGGCACGGATCCAGACATGAGACAAATAGCTACATCGCCGTGTACACCCTGGGCGGCGGCGGCGGCTGGCGCCAATGCTCCTACCGCTCCCGGTTTCACCCAATCAAATCGCCGGCGCCGGTACACATCGACGGCAATATATTCGTGCCGGCGGCTAATCTACGCGCTCGTGCTGCGCGAATGTTTGTGCTCGATGTGGCCACGGAGACGCCCCGATTGTACCGTATTCCGTACAACTACAGTGATTATCACGAGAGTTGGGAGATGGTGGCCGACGGCTTTGATCTGAACGGGCAGATGTGCCTCGTCGTGAACGTCGGCTTCCATCCCCAGCCTCGCCTTAAGGCCCAGTTCTGGGTCATGCAGCCGCCTGGTGAGATTGAGGGCAAGGACGACGACGACAAGCTGTATTGGGATCTCCGGTATAGCTTCTTCCTCGATGGCCCCTTCGTCTTCAACAGGCCGAGGGGTGTCTGGATTGACCATACCCAGACCTTGTGCTACAGGGTTGGAAACTCTGTGTACAGTTATAACACGAGAGGAGGACACTCACCGTCCTCCAACGACGTCGTTGATTCTCTGTTGTTTGACCAACGACTCGAGCTCCCAGATTCTCCATGTCCATCGGTGTCTTCTTGTTGGTTGAAGTTTAGCCGGTGGAGCATCTGCGGAGGTTATCGCCCCAGCCTGCTCTCTCCTCTCGTCTTCGCGTTGCCACCATCCCAAGACGAGAAGGCGAATAAACGGCCACAGTTCGAGCACACTTTGCTACGTGCTCTCAGGGCGTCCGCAACAAGTAAGCCAAATCGCCAGCCTACGCGGAGCTCAGACAAAAGAAAAAAAGAAAAAATAGTTAACATACTCTAATCTGCAGAGCATGGGAGCAACAGTCAGAGAGAGTAAAATCATCGGATGGTGTGCGAGCTTTAGTGCTTCCAATCTCGCTAGTACTGTTCATTTCTCTGATTCTCTCTCTGTATGATTGGCTCACTGGCCCTCCTAGCTAGCACTGTGTCAGTCATTGCGGACGCCCTGAAGGTGGAGCTTGATGATGAGCATATCGATGAAATATGAGAATAAAGCCTTTGTGAAATATGTAACATGCAGATGAGGGACGACATGATTTTCCATATACTTTTAGCTTAATTATATATTGAGTGTCGTTCGATCTGGTCGCTAATGATTTGTAATGTTCAGACACATATGCTTGTTTTCTATCACTAGTATATAATATGCATCATGTTCATTCAGACACAAATTTGAGATGTTGTTTTCCATCACTAATATTTTATTTAGGTTTATACTTGTTAAATATAGATAAATCTGTAACTAAGCTGTATATATGATATAGTGAGTATGAAATTTTTACTATAGTTCAATCATACAATAATTAGCCTACCAAAATTTTTTATCACAATTGAACCATAGAAACTATGGCTATGAGTTATCCCAATTAATTACAAAAAGTCATAGATCTAAAACCACAACAAAAACTTTTTACTAAGCATACCATATATGTTTATTGTGTAGATCTACTCATGTGGAGTCCAACAAATTTGGTTTTTATTTTATTTTATGTTGTTTTTAATGATTTACCATGATTTTTCAAAGATTTATCTGAAATAAATAAAATAGAAAAAGACAAAACAGCTAGGGATGTAAGATGAACAGTTTTAAAAGTTGAGGGAGGTATTTTGATCGGTTTTAGAGTTTAAAAAGGAAAAAACAGACTTAAAAGAAAAATAGACTTTCGCCAAACTTGAGTCTGATAATGTGGACTTTTCATGTTTCTACACTGATTTCTTCGGGCCAAAGGCTACGCTGCCGGAATCTTTAGAAGGAAAAAAATCTACTTTTCTTAGTCCAATTTTCACGAAAGTATGTTTTTCTCCATCAACTCTAAAACCGGCAAATCACTTCTCTTAACTTTTGAAACGGTGCATTTTTAAAGTAGTTTATGAAGCGAAAGTTGAGTAAGGTAATGTGCACTTTTTTCGCTTGTACACTGATTTCTTCGGGCCGTGGAGGGCCTAGGCTGCTGGAATCTTTAGAAACTGAGGAAAATATGGCCCGTCAGCGCAAAGAGTGGGCCTGTTGCTCAAGGCCCATCCCATGTAAACCCCGTCGCCTCCCGTCGCAATCGAGAAGCACTGCAGAGTGCGGCTCCATCTTCCTTCCAGTTCCGTTCCACCGACATCCTCCACTTCCACTTCTCCCCAACCCCAACAAGGGGTTTCGGCGACGCGTCCGCGGGAGATGGACGCCGCGGCGAAGCTCCCGTCCCTCTACGCCGAGCTCGCCGCCAAGTCCTCTCGCGTCGCCGAGCTGGAGGCTAGGATCTCGGCCCTCGAAACCGAGAACGCGGGCTTGAGGGAGGCCCTGGCGGCGGGGAGGCGAGAAGCAACGGGCAGTACAGGCGAGGAGGAGGAGGACCCAATCTCTCGTGGATTGGCGGCAGGTCTACGCGGAATCAAGCACGGGGCGGTCGAGAAGCGGGGCGGGGGCGGGGGCATGCCCCGCGACGCAATTGAGGTCAGCGACGACGAGGAGGGCGCTGCTGCTGTCGGTGCCAACAATGGGGGAAGCGGAAGCCCGGAGGAGGGCGTGGGTGCCATCCCGGCTGCGGAGGACGCGGAGGGAGGCGGCGGAAGCAACGGGGAGAGCAGCGCGGGTCTGGAGGACGACGATGTTTCCGTCACGCCGCGGGGGAAGAAGCGTGGCCGTGGGGCGGCGGCGACGCGGGTCGTCACCAGTGATAGCGAGGATGATGATGATGGTGGTGATGAGGATGGGCTTGGGAGTGGCAAGGATGACGACGGTGATCAGGAGGGCCTCATGAGCAGTAGGAAGCGCGCCTTTCGTCGAGTCAGTGACAGTGAGGATGAGGATGGCGATGGGGGCGTAGCTCTGCATCAGGCTGGGAGTGGGGAGGAGGATGTGCATGATATGGTTCCCATCTATGAATTGCTCAAGAGGGTGCCTAGTGAAGACGGTGATGAATCGGATGAGGACAAAGGGCATTCCACTCCTGCGGCGAGGCGTTCTGCTCGGTTGGTTAAGACGGTTCCTAGTGAGGATGATGATAAATCAGATGAGGCCAAAGGGCATTCCGCTCCTGCGACGAGGCGTTCTGCTCGGTTGGTTAAGAGGGTTCCTAATGAGGATGAGGATGAGCCGGATGAGGCCAAAGGGCATTCCGCTCCCACGACGAGGCGTTCTGCTCGGTTGGTTAAAAATCAGTCAAAATCTGACCACGTGTTCCGTGGAGTCAGTGACAGTGAGGATGAGGATGGCAATGAGGGAATAGCTGCGCCTCAGGCTGAGAGTGGGCACAAGGAGGTTCCCATCTATGAATTGCTCAAGAGGGTGCCAAAAGAGAGGGCGAGTGAGGATGACGATGAATCGGATGAGGCCAAAGGGCATGCCACTCCCGCAACGAGGCGTTCTGCTCGGTTGGCTAAGAATCAGTCCAAATCCAACCACGTCTTTCGTGGAGTCAGTGACAGTGAGGATGAGGATGGCAATGAGGGCATAGCTGCGCCTCAGACTGAGAGCGGGGACGAGGAGGTGGAGGATATGGTTCCTATCTATAAATCACTTAAGAGGATGCCAAAAGAGAGGGTGAGTGAGGATAGCAATGAATCTGATGTGGCCAAAGGGCATTCCGCTCATGCATCTAGGCGTTCTGCTCGATCGGTTAAGAATCAGTCAAAAGGGCGAAGAGCTGCATGTCCGGGTTTCCACTTTGTTGAACCACCCAAGGATGTTGAAGGAAGTGAAGATGATATGGAAGAAGACGATGACATGAATGAGTTCATAAATGATGATTCTTCTGATAATGCTGGTTCTGCTGAGGAATCCTGCGACGAATCAGATGTACCATCTGTTCTGAATGAAAAATCCTCTCAAGGACTAGAATTGTCTGATGGTGAGGTGGATTATAAAGATGTAATGGCTTCCATTGGTCGTAAAAAGAAAGCTAAAGAGTGGGATTATGAGGCAGATATGCTAGCAGCATTTGGTGAACATCCTGAGCTTTGCTTGAAGGCTGTTTGTGCCATCTACCGGAAGCAAACTGAGGATGAACAGGTGGAAAAGGCCTCTCTAGTTCATAATAAGCAGGGATTTAGCCACAAAGATGCCCCAAGGTAAGTTTATATGCATCTCATTGGTTTTTTGCACTAAGGTATAGCTGAGTTAATAGCAGATTCATTGCTCGCAAATACAAAGTGAGGCAGTGCTGTTTGAAGCAGCTTGAATTTCAGCATAGTAGGAACTTTCCTGTATACATGTATTTGTTACCGTAGGTTCTTCGTTTCTAAATGTGTCAACATTTCTTGTTAGGAATCAATATTGAATTAGTTTACTAGCTCTGCACTTGATTATCAACAAACATTTTGTAGACAGTGTTAATTAACAAAAAAGGTGTTTTTTTTGTTAAGTTTCTTGAACGCAATGCTCAAAAAAACAGCTAAGATTTTTGTTCAGCTAAACAGTTTAGGTTGAGAGGAAATTTCAGTGCTAAGTAACTTGCACGATATGCTTGTATTATATTTAGCTCCTCTGTAGTACCTCATTTTATAGAGTAAAGTATAATGAAAAGATGAGCACTAAGGCAAGTTTTAGTGTTCTCAGTCTGCTGATAGTTGATTGTACTCAACTGTTCATATAGGGGATCTCGCATAGCAGAATTTCTTCTGGATGGTGATCGGGTTGGTCCAGTGAAGAAGACCGTCTCAGATTTGGATGATTATGATCATTATGCTTTTGAGTTCTGTCGCAAGGTGGCTTCACACTACTCAAAACAACTTTTTGCAATTTACCAGAACAAGGAGGACCCTTACTTTCATCCATAGCTCTGGTAATGTCTCACCTTACATTGACCTTGTATGTGTCCCCTTTAGTATTTCGCCAACTGCCTGCTACACTCTTTTGTACATACATGTTTAATGGTCGGGTCTCCTGGAGAAGTTAGGACCTGTTAAATGTAGTTTCGGAGAATGTAGTGGCCTTATAATGTATAATAGGAGTGTTGTTTAGGAAGACAAGTGCTTATGGTGTTTGTGTTATGGTCTTGTCTCGTGCTACAATCCTGTTTAATAATTAATATACATCATTAAGATACTCTGTTTATTGAGTTGGGGCATGGATCCTTCTCTTCTGCAAATGGATGTGTGGCCAATTTACTGTTACTTCCAGACACACATGCACTTACTGAGTGCTTCAATTAAGCCTGCAAATGGGGTAAGACCCACCCCACATCCGCCCTGCTGCCAACTCAACCCCACCCAAAAATCAAATACTACCTGCCCCACTCTTGTGGGTCCACTCAGTCGCGAGCTTGTTGTCTGTCTTAGCCTCTTGACTCACCTGAGCGCCTAGCACATGCAAATATCACATCGCATCATGAGCTCGCTTGGCTGGCGCACCACCTACCCTCCCAGCTCCGCTGCCCGCGCTCGCAAATCGCCGGTGCATTCCCAAACCAGATGTGAACCTCACGCAGCACCACTGTCTCCTTGACCAGCTGCTGACCTCAATGTGCCTTCCAGGAGCAAAAGGCATCCTCCAGAAATGGCCAAAGCGCCACTGCTTGCGTCGCCATGCACCCAGGTTGCTTGCGCCGTTTGCTGTGCTGGCTGCTACTTGCACCCACTGCTGCTGGCCACTGCTTGTGCTGGCTTGCTGCGCCGTGGAAGGCCCGCTGCTGCTGATTACAGCCCCCATATGGGGAGGTTCTTCTCTGAGTAGTCAAGTTTGAACTTAAGAAAACCAGCGACCAACATCCTGGCACTCCAATTATTCCAAGTATACTTTCCACATATCAACACCTTTGATCCACAAGCAAATATTTTCTTGAATAATTTAACAAGTTGCTGGAGTAAGCTGGAGACCAAATAAACTCAAGCAAATACTCGGGACTTACGCTGCAATCCTTGGCAAGTGCTGCCTCTGCCCATGCCCCACTTGCCGTGCCGGAGCCGGTCTTGTAGCAGCTGTGGGCGCTGGCCTGGAGTGGCGCCGCATTTCATGGTGCAGCCACCACCCCAGCCGCTATCGCCGTCAACGCCGAATCTCGCGCTTGCCCCCACCGTTGAATCTCCCACTGGTGCCGCTGCCGCCACTGAATCTTGCGCCCACGGTGCAGGATCTCATGAGACCGGCTTCATGATCCGGCAATTGGGATGAGACTGGAGCATCGGCGATGATTTCTGAGATGCGTACAACCCCTTCCAACCCACCCTAACCCGCTTTTCTCATCGCCCCAACCCACCCCAAACCACTAGCTGCTAAAACCCATTTCCACCCAGCCAAATGAATCCTGTCAGCAACGACCCATCGAACCCATTTCCCCCCGCCATGTTAGCAGGCCTAAGTGCTTTTGGTCTTATATCACAACATTTTATACAAGAGATAAAATTTAGCGTAGGATATTGATATTAATAGGTGTAGAATTTCATGAGTTCTGCAGTTTCTTTCGATGCAAATCAGTGTTAGTAAATGGAAGGGGCATAATTTACCTCACTAGAAACCGGCCATATTGATACTGATTTCACTCATGGATAACATGACAATTTTCTGCTAGAGTAGCCAAAATGTAGCTTTAGGCAATAACTGGTGTAGGGATCTTGGCCAGCCAGCAAGTCACCATGATGTTCCCTTATAATCTATAGAAGTTATTTTTGTTGCATTCTAGCAGGCACGCAACATCAAGAAATTTACTGAACCTGCAAACTGGCCACATATCTTAGGCTCTGTGTCCTGGCCACATATTTTTGGCATTGGGCCCTGCATCTTGGGGCCAGCATTTAAGTTGGCAGATATGAGGCATAATCCCCCATTTAGATACATAGGACATGGAGTTGTTAGCGCATGCCTCCACAACCAGGTGGCAAAATCCCTTCCGTGCAAACCATGATAAAGACATGCATGTACGTAGCCATTTTCAGTGTAACCGTGTGCCTGCAGTAGCAATTACAAGAGTAGATTCTGTTTCTCTCATTCACTACAACTAACAAATGGGCACGTGCTAGTGCTACATATATGTAACACTGAGGAGCTCTTGTCAGCAATTGAATATTGAATATGACGAGGAGTCCGCGCATTCTTTTCAGAAGTTATGGGCAGCCTGCAAGTATGTTTTATCATGTTAATGCCTGTTATGTAGATTTCCTTTTCGTATTGATGTCGGGGGGAAGGCACCATTGTGCCAAGAGCTAATACGATGAGTCTGATGCATTCTTTTCAGATGGTATGGGCCTGCAATTATGGTTTTATCATGGCAATGCCTGTTAACGTAGGTTTCGTTTTCATATTGAAGTTGGGGAAAGGCACCATTCTGGCAAGAACAGCTTGTTTGTTTCCTTTCAAAGCAATCTGTATTAAACACAGGGACCCAGCCTAATCTGCACCCCTCGTTTCCTGACTAGCTAGACATTTACCTAATATAAACCATTATTCAGCATTCTGTCTGCACTCCGCCTCATGTATCCAGGGTGAGCTGAGACTTGTTGGGACGGACACTACACGTCTGTAAAAGCAGACCGGAGCACCGTATACTCCATTTTGAGTATCCACGAGTCACAGTATAAATGTACTGTTGTTCTTCCTCCCTTGTACTGCACTTTTGAACTGTGATCCATCACCCGTAGCAGAAACTTTGTTCCTGCACATGTATGACTGAAACTATTGGTTGGATTATTTGCAATTATGGACCAATCTGGCAAGTCTGACTGACTTTCAGTTAATGTGCCCGACATTGAGTTTGTTACAAGTTGCTCTCCGCGTTTGTACTTTAATCTTTTAAGCAGAACACATGTTTGTGCAATGTTGGTTGATGCGAATAGGAGGGTTGTGGACAGGTAACTGCCGCGAATACGAGGCAATGGACAGAACAGATCACCAAATGGGGCCAGGCAGGGGCGAAGACAGGCAGATCTTAGCCCGGCTGTCACTCTCGTGCCCCCTGTCCGCTGCGGACACCACACACTGTGAGAGAACCTGTAGCTGAATAGAATGTGTCAAGGGAGCATTCATGGCGTCGTTGACCTATATATCACTCCCAGAAACCCCACCGGTTGGCCATGAATCTGCTCTGCATCGTCAGTCAGAGGGACACATGACAACAATACTGTCGTGCTTCAGATCAGAGCTAGGAAGGGAAAATGCCGCGTTTCATTATCCTTTTTTTTATTTTGTTTTATTTATGCGAATGGAGGAGTAAATAATACCAAGTCATGGAGCAGGCACTCAGGTCAGTTACCCCACCTGCACCAGGACCATTGTACAGTACAGGACGCAGCTCTAGGTGCCGATGAGTGAGCACCCAGGTGGCCAGGAAGGACATGGGCCGGGCAGTCCCCAGATGTTTAGGCAGTAGGCACTGATGACTGATCCAATCCAAACAGAAAGAGGCATAGCTCTTCACTCTGGTGTCCAGGGACCAAGCTCGGTAGGCGGTAGCTCACATGGCAGCAGCCAGGCGATGCCCCAACCCCAATCCCAAAGGAGGCTCGAGGGGACCGTACGGCACTCAACTTGGGCCCTGACCAATTTTAGGAGGCCATGATTAGCTTTAGTCCAATCTAAACAAAAAAACTCTATGAAGCAACGCAATAATAATACCAGATTTGATTTTCTAACGAGATTAGACTATCTCTACTCTTTATAAAATAGAGGGTATATAGCCGATCAAGACATCCAACAATTCAATCGCCGTTTTACATTAATTAAATTAAAATTAAAATACGACCTATTTTATGTCCTCTTCCAACCAAATGTTATTGTTCATCACTTTGATCAGACGACCAAAGATGTTATCCTAGGCTTGTCGGCCAACCTAGGGCAATACGGCTACCCCTATGGATCCTTCCTCGGTTATGGATCCTTCCTCGGTTAGAACTTTGACGGTTCCATCTATTGCTAGTTTGCTCGAAAACTAGTCGTTCTTCGTTACGCAAGCACGATTGGTTATCCTTTACTAGTTTGCCTATAAACTAGCCGTTTTTCACAACGTAAGTGCGATACTTTTTCTTTAGTGGTTTGCTTCGTTCTTCACCACATAAGTGTGATCTTTGTTGTGTTTTTTGACTCATGACGACCCAGACAATCTAGCCGTAGCTGGTGTGTGACCAATCTTTACGTCAACACACACTCAACATCCTAGTAGGGGCACCGTGTCATACGCCCCTGACACCCACGCCTCGGCCTCTCCAATGGGCAACCAAAGATGATCCCTAGGCTTACCGGTCGACCTAGAGCAACCTAGCAATGTCCACTACCTATCCTTTAATGGTTTGTTCGTAAATCTCTCTGTTCTTCACCACTTAAGTATTGATCTTTATGTTCTTGGGTCCGTAGCGACTTTGGGCGATCTACTCCTAAGAGCAAGTATTATAATACAGCCAGCTGCTGGCTGTAAGATTTCTTTACAGTCTTCTTGCAGCCCACTCATATAATGGTTAGCTCATCACCATTAATACATGGCCCACTTGTCTGTCTCATATATTTTTTGGTTTTTGTGTCTGAGTCGGCTGCTTACAGCCCGCTTTTACTCTCTCCTCCACCTCAGCATTTAGCTGGCTTAGGACACTCACAATGCAAGACTCTATCATAGAGTCCAAGACACTTAATTACATATTATTTATGGTATTTTGCTGATGTGGCAGCTTATTTATTGAAGAAAGAGGTAGAAAAAATAAGACTCCAAGTCTTATTTAGACTCCAAGTCCACATTG
>Ga0182004_10004111_pt1 | contig 11689 bp, 15 predicted proteins | sample Sormic07211540_1_FD_120479 | JGI IMG/M metagenome (GOLD analysis project Ga0182004, IMG submission 120479) | Endophyte microbial communities from Sorghum bicolor roots, Mead, Nebraska, USA - 072115-40_1 MetaG | ecosystem: Host-associated > Plants > Roots > Unclassified | place: USA: Nebraska...
CCCCCCCCCCCCCCCCCCCCCCCCCCCCCCCTCTTTCCCCCCCTCACCGGCGCCCCGGGGGCAAAAAAACACCCCCCCCCCCCCCCCCCCCCCCGCTGGACGTAGGGCCTTCTTTGCCCAAACTAGGATAAATCACTTGTGTTCTTCTTGCATCACCATCCGGAAGAGGGAGCACACACACAAATTCACTCGTCGGTGCTAGCCACCGGGGGAAAACACCGACAACTACTATAGCAGAGATGATCTGAAGCTCATGCTCGTCCATGGTAACCAAGCGGAGCTGGGTGTGGATGGCCGGGTTGGTGATGTTGTGGGGAGCAAGGTCTGTTTCAGAGTTTGCGTCGATGCATGGAGGAAGTGTTGTTGGTGGAGGGTGGTAGAGAGTCGGGGTTGCTAGGGGACGACAAGGAATGAAGGTGTGTGCCATCCTTCCTGTTGGGGCGTTCTGTGCCCATTGTGTCCTGAGATTGAAATCAGTGCTAATGGTGGTGTGAGGGACGTCTCTTGTGGCATCAATCGTCGTGGCTTTGCGATGGTCCTCGGTGTATGTCAATGCTATGGCCATCTCTAGCTCTCGTGGATGATGTTCAGAGACGGTTGCCTGGAGTGGTTCTTGCAAGCCGGTGATGAAGACGTTGATCTGCTGAAGCTCGTTGGCGATGCCTCCTTACAACATGTACGATGTAAAGTTGTTGATGTAGTCGATGTGAATGAAGGGATAAACGACGAAGAACACAAGATGAAAACACAGCGGAGACACAAGATTTAACGTGGAAAACCCCTCCAATGTGAAGGGGAAAACCATAGGCGCCAACCAGCAAACACTTCTCACTATTATCAAGAGTTGGGTTACAATGCCATGTGGTGGCTTACAATATCATATCTTCGGTGGAACCCTAATTTGGGTATATGTACCGTACCGCGGGGGGCGACGGGCCTCCGCTTCGCTCCATCAGAAGTCGGCCCTTATAATGTGCAACTAAATTTGGAACATATTCAACAGTCAAGGACGGTGCCGGTGTGTCCTGGCAGATTGGCAGGCCGAAGTCACAACGAATGCATCAGGAGAAGAGCGCCTGCTCGAAGATTGGTGCATCCTTTGAGAAAGGGATGAACCAGAGGTGCGATACACCTGTTAGATGAAAAACTGCATACGGAACTTGTTGATCTTTAGGTATGTGGTGCAGCTCAAAGAGAAGCTGCGGCTAAGAGAGCCACGATCGTGGATCTGCGGAGCCATCATACGTTAGGGTTAGCAGTCGGGCTATGATGGCTGGTTGAGGCATTAGTGTTCCTCCATTTTTTTGTTGAGGAAGGATTTGTCGGAGGAGATCATAATGCGGTTGGTCTCAGCTTAAAGGTTGTCAACTATGTCCTTGTTATCCAATCTGGTTTGGATGTTGGTGATGACGGCATCGTCGTGGCTGCATGTTTGCTCCATGGTGTGGAGCCGTGTGTTGTTCTTCGGTTGAATTTGATCTATTATCAATGGGGAATCATTGCACCCATTGAAGATCTCTTTGAACTTCCTTGTCCAACGATCGAGGACCTTGTGGATGTCTCATCTACGCTGTCCTTTTCGTAGCGTGGACGCTCGATGTTGCTCAAGCGGGCGTTGACATTGACAAAGTAGCGGTTGTTCATGAAGATGGAGAAGGTCATGATCTGCTTCATCATGTTGGCGATCATGGTGGTGGTGGCCATCAGATTGATCTGGTCTTCGGATACCTGTGTAAGAGCCCTGTTGGGAGGAGGCCCTAGGGGTGCGACGGCTAGGGTTAGGGGCGGCGGCTATGGTAGAGAATAGGTAGTGGCTAGGGTTTGGGGAGAGAGAAGGCGAATGAGAGAGAGAGGAGAGGAGAGGGATACGGAAGCACTTAGGCTGTTCTTTCTTGATCTCAATGATTACATTGCCTCTCTATTTATAGCCTCGAGTAGACTTGCATGTTAGGTAATCTAATGAGGGAAGTCCTTATAGATATGGAGTCCCAATCTACCTAATCTGAACCGATCCTATTCTCTTTCCTTTATTCGAGATCCTCCGGATATGGATGTCAGTGCCCCCCCCCACTCCCCCACCCCACTGTGCGCGCCTTTACCCTTCAGGTGGCGCCTTGGCGGCTGGAATGGATGGGCCGTCTGCATCTATCATATATATGACAGAAAGTGGGACGAAGTTTCAGGTTCCATTCCCCACTAAAATGAACTTCTTTCTTCACGTATTCTTCAAACATTGTCGAGAGAATTGTGTGTGTGTTTTGTCTGACTAGCTATATATGTTTGCACCACCAGTCCAGCACTATTATGATCTTCACTTTCTGGAAGAAACCAATTCATGATCTTCTTTTTTATTATTCCAAATCCAATGATTTATGAGTTAGTAATCACTTAATTGGAAGGCTTTGAAGTTTTCGGTTTTGTTGTAGGCAACTAGCCCTGGTGAAAATGGAAGCGAGTGGTAGCTAACTGTCTCAGGCTTATATGGCCATGCCCATGGGTATGCATACATATTCTCATTGTACACTGGTGCTGCCGTTTCTACCTGGTATTAATGTAATACTATGATTTCTGCAGATACAGGGCGTCGGGGCCTTTGTTTGAGGGACGGACCTGATCCAGCATCATAAATAAGGAGACTAAGGCTGTCTACTCAACCAGGACAAACCATTCCAAGGCCTTTCACGATTGGGTAGCATTTAATATGGAAAAAATAAAAGAAACTGCTGACAAATATAAGTTGAACCTAATTTCAGTACCATTCAATCCATTGTCCCTTACAGTTCCCATTGGTGATGGACATCATGAATTTTTTGTTTTGCTGCATCACCACATATATAACAAATAAGCTACATAGACAAACACAGATATCATTTATCCTTGTTAGCAAGGAGGAGGCGGTGCATTGATAGGTACTTGGTGATATATTGGCAATGCTTGCACTTGTTGGAGCAAGAGCAGGTCCTGTTCACTCACAGACGTGCCTCGGTGCTACAATGCGGCTCATGTTACCAGCCGAGCAAAATGTCCCCTCCAAGACGATGACCCAAATGCCGAATGATTATTCATACAGCTCGCTGATACCTGGTCTGCCAGAAGATGTGGCAAAGATATGCCTTGCTCTTGTTTCTCGGAGCTATTTCCCTGTCATGGGTGCTGTGTCAAAGAGGTGGATGACGTTCATTGGGAGCAGAGAATTCATCGCCGTTCGGAAGGAGGTTGGGAAGCTTGAAGAGTGGATTTATGTCCTGACCGCTGAAGCAGGCAGAAAGGGAAGAAGTTGTTGGGAGGTGTTGAGGAGCCCGGATCAGAAGAAGAGAAGGCTTCCTCCTATGCCTGGTCCAAACAAAGCTGGGTTTGGTGTGGTGGTTCTTGATGGAAAGCTTTTTGTCATGGCTGGCTATGCTGCTGACCATGGGAAAGAGTTTGTTTCTGATGAGGTTTACTGCTATCATGCCTGTCTGAACAGGTGTTTTTTATATATATACTTTTACCAAAGGATATTGTTATTCTCTTGTTAATCAAATACTAATCCGTTGCTGCACAAACTCCAGGTGGACTGCACTTGCCAAGCTGAATGTTGCGCGGCACGACTTTGCCTGCGCAGAGGTCAAGGGAGTCATATATGTAGCTGGTGGACTTGGACTTGCTGGCGTTAGCCTGAACAGCGTGGAAGCATACAATCCACAGCAGAACAAATGGACACTGATAAAGAGTCTTCGCAGGCCGAGGTGGGGCTGCTTTGGTTGTGGGTTCAGTGACAAGTTGTACATAATGGGTGGGCGTTCTAGCTTCACTATTGGTAATACACGCTCTGTCGACGTGTATGAACCTGATCGCCACACTTGGGAGGAGCTCAAGAGAGGCTGTGTGATGGTCACCTCTAATGCTGTCCTTGGCAAGAGTCTGTTCTGCATCTAGTGGAAGAATCAGCGGTCACTCGCAACATTTAACCCAGCAGACAACTCTTGGCAGAGGATCCTGTTGCCCCATACTGGCAGTTCCAGCACTAAGTTTTGCCTTAGGGTTTTTGGCATGAAGGTTCTTCTATTCTCACTGGAGGAGGAACCTGGGTACCAAACACTGATGTATGATCCTGCAGCACCCACAGGATATGAGTGGCAGACAACTAAGCTCAAGCCTTCAGGGTCGTGCATATGCAGTGTGAGCATTGAAGTTTGAAGATATAGCTATATGTATAAATGGCACTCCTGGTATTCTTCTATGGCCTCACTGTTGTTCTGTCACTTCTGTCAAACCACGCACATATGTGTTCATAGTTGTATACGATTACGAGTGAAGTCTTTTACATTAGATGGTGTTGTGACAGTATATATCTGCTCCTCATTTCTGTCAATAGGCTGAGGTATAGATAACGGAAAAGCTTGTAATTTGCTCCATTTGTGATTTTGTAAATTGATGTATATGTTCCAGATATGCCAAATTTTGATTCCTTAATAACAGCAGAATTTCTTGTCCTTCATCTGTGAAATGAACTACTACTCCTGAAAAGCAGCAGTTCAATGTGTCTTCTTTTTTGTTGAACTGGAAGTGGTGTTAAAATTACATTTTCTATAATATACTCCCTCCGTCTACGAAAGAATCAATTCCTAGAATCCATGCTAGTCAAGTTCTTTTAAGTTTGACTAACTTTATAGAAAAAAGTAACAACATCTATGACATAAAATGCACATTCTATAAAAATATATTCTATGATGCATCTAATGATACTAATTTAATACCATCAATCTTAGCATTTCTTTCTAGAAATTTGATCAAAGTTTAAAAAATTTGACTTAGAACAACTCTAGAAATACACTCTAACTAAATGATTGTTTGGATCTCTAGCTAGCTTACATGTTATTTATGCTAGCAAGGTTTCTCCTTGTTAGAGGAACTAAACTGACCCTATGTTTTGTGCCCATAAAAATATTTCAAGATGAAATGTGACATCATTCTTTTTCCCCAAAACCTAGAAATTTCATTTATGAAATACACAAGACAATTGCTCAACAGACTATTATAGTCTGACCTTTTATACTTTTTCTTGTAGTTTCAAATTAAAGTTAGTCTCCTCTTCAAGTTATTGTGTACACATTGTCTACCTTATCCCCAAATATTATGTGAGCATATATTTGATATGTGCGCATGTGTAAATGATAAGTGATTATCGAGGAGATAATCAAAGCTTTGGTTAAGTGTATGTGGGACTAACTGAGGCATGATTTGTGTGTTAGCTTGTGGATGTGTAGGGGATGATGGCGAAAATGGAGAAGGCCAATCAGGAATCCATGCGCAATGGACCAAGAGCGGTGACGAGAGGACGCGAAGGCTTGGACTAAGGGACCAGGGCCGTAGGATGGACCATGGACAGCTAGCACTTAGGAACATCAACAAGCAAACAAAGGATGCCGATGAAGATGGTGTTGACTGAAGTCAAGAGGAGGATTGGACCATGTAAAGGTAGGCGCACAAGCACTTGGTGATCCGTAGGTCGAGAACGAGGGACACGTGTCGGCATTGTGGAGAAGGCGTAATGGCTACTTGACTACAGTTGGCGGTTTGGCAATTTTGGCCTCAAAATCATTGGCGACAGGTTTGCTAGTTTGGGTCTCAAAACCAAGCATCGGCGGACAAGTGGCATCATTAGAAAGCTTGTGTTGAGGCAAAGTAGAGTCTTGAGGACGTCGGGACCGCCTAATTCTCAAGGAAAGCCGTTGATGTCAGATATGGTCTGAATTACACACCAGAAATGGCATTGGACGCCAGGCCGCTACGAACCAAAGATCGCAGCGAGGATCTCACTCTTTCACGGTGAAGAACAAAGAGGTTTACAAGCAAACCTCCAGAGGATAACCAATGTGCTTGCGTGACGAAGAACCGACTAGTTTTTAGGCAAACTAGCAAAGAAACCATTGAAGCTCTCGCCCAGGAGGGACCTTGTTAGGGCAAGGACATCGGTGATTTGCCCTAGTTCGACCAGCAAGCCTAGGGTGCCATCCTTGGTCATCAGATCAAGGGATGAACAACATGGAGGTTGGAGGAGAAGAAAAAGGGGTAAAAGGAGTAGATTGGTTTGTGTTTTGTCGATTGGATAGATGGGAACTCAATCGGCCATGATCCTCTCATATATATAAAGAGGGGTGGTCTTATCCCAGTATCAAACCTCTTCAAGTCTTATTTTCTAAATTTTTCACGGTTTGGAACTGTTCGGATCGGAATCCCAAAGGTTAGATCTGAATAGTTATTAGGTCTATCAGAAGTCGGTTCAGAACTTCCAACTCAAGTTGGAACTCCTACGTTGACATTTGTCAGAACTCCCAACGTGGGTCGGAACTCACGACATTCGGGTTAGAACTCCCGACACCGGAGCATCTTCGCGAGGGCATAACTTCTTCATCCGAACCCCAAATTAGATGTTCCATATACGTTTTTTGACCACCTCGACGAGAGGAACGCAATGGTGAAGTATGTTCCATATTTTGATAACTTCACAAAATGGACAATTTTGGTTGTCAACATATGCCCCCCCCCCCATTTTTGGTAATGATACATGAACCTAAAAACACTTAAGCAAACAAAACTAAACAACAACGATACCCATCTCATCGGATCTTCAGTAACTAAGCGTGATGTATATATCGACCATATTTGTTCTAAGGGTGATACATGTATCGACCATTGTTTGGAGAACACTTTGGGCTTCTTACCAAACACTTGGAAAGTACCTTTTCAAGCACCTCCCATTGATTGCTCTTGGAGACTATCACCTTGCAACGTCATCTCTAGTGAATATAAATTACCAAACATCACTTTGATCACTCCATAAGAACTTTCTCAACTTGGTGACCTTTTGCCAAACTTGTTGCTCCTCATCCACTTGGTAACATGGATTTCCACACCTAACATCATTCATAAATATGAAATGTGCCCATAGAGCTTTAGACCAAATTTTAGACCACCTCTTTGTTTTATCCCAATTTTCTTCTTCATGAGCTTGACCAAAGTCCATAGACTTCTCCCATAACCATCCTGCTTGATCAAATCCATAATATGGAAGCTCTCTAATCATCCAAACCGGCCATGTCATTACTAAAATTGAAGTTGGGCCAATTTGGTAATTCCTCAGTGAGCCAGAGGAGAGTCAGCTTAGCCAATTTGGGGAGTTAGCTCAACCATCTCTGCTGCTCCTGCACATAGGACAACAAAGTTTTCTTGCACCGGCCTTTCTTTGATGTAAAAAATATGCCCACCAACATCAAGGCCAGATGCTTATTGAACTAACATGTTGGCCTTTTGATTTTCATGCCTAGGAATATGCTGAATTTGAAATTTGGGAAAATAAACAATTATATCAAGGCACATATCAAGATGAGCATAATGTGATCCTCTAGAACATTGAGACAAACTAGTAACTTGTACAGTAAAGAATCACCATAGGATTCAACATGTCATACCTCATGGATTGTAGTATAGCGAAGCCGAATAGGACACATTCGGCTTAATTTTTGTGCAAAATGTAATTTTAATCGGCTTGATGTCTCAAGCAGCACCATTGTGAAAAATAATGATCATGCCAACACCTTGGCCTTATTTGTAAGCCGATTAATCAAATTGTCACATCCATACAGTAAATCAAGATACATATATCATGCCGCACACCTGAAAGCCACAAAACTGAATTTTGTGGGAGCTTTCTAATAGCACGATGGTTGCAAACACTCATCGGCTATATTTTACACTAAGGGCGATATCAAAATATCGGCCATATGAATTCATCCACAAGAGCATGCATAACTCAAATAAATATTTTGGCCTCTCATCAGTGATAAGCAAAATAATTTGGCAACCCTCCATAACATAAAGATCTATACCAAGGACCCAAATAAGAAGCTGAGTGATAACTATGCATATCAGGGGATGAATTCCACATAAGCATAGGCAGAGAATATGGATGATGCCAAGACCATTGATTTTGATGATTTGGTGCAAACCTCCAACTTGGCAATTCTTTCTTGAATCTTTTTCTCTTCTTTGTCTTTGTTGCACCACTTGCTTGAAAATCATCCTTCCGAGTTTGAATACTTCCTTTAGGAATCCATGCCACACCTTTTTCTTTTAACTTCTCTGCACTAAGCTTTTGTAACTTCTTTTCTTGCCACTTTGGTAAACCGATTGAGCATATCGATTTTATTTCTGTTTTGGACAACGACAAATCTTTCTTGATTTGGGCATTTTCACTTTCGTTTGTTCAGATTTGGCACATAGCATATCAATACAAGATTTTCCCACTTGTTTGCCATCAACAGCCAGATTTTTCAACAATGTAATCGGCTTTTCAATAGTTAAATTCAGATCTGAACTTTCCTTTTTTTGGCCATCATACTTCACATGGTAAACTTGCTTTACCACTTTCTTCTTTGGTTGAGCTCTAGAGCGATTTTGGTCAGAACGGTCTTTATAATATGATGATCTCTTTGAATGTCTAGGAGCAGCATACTCTACATATTGTGGGTTAAAATATGATGGAACATGTGCCTCTTGATCAAACCGGCCCCAAGATGAATAAGAATGAAAATATGCGGGTTGTGGTACATATGACTTGGAAATTAGCCGCTCAAAAGGATAATATGTTGCTGCTGTGTGAGATCTATCTCCTTGCCAATTCCACTCTTGAGACTTGTGCTTTGGAGGCAATTTTGATGATTGGACTTTCTTTAACCGATTGGTGACATTTGCTTCAGCTATCTTCTCATATTTAGCTAGAAGTTCCTTGAAGCTAAGCTTTGGCCTTCTATTCTTGAGCTTGTCATGGCTTTTACCTCCATCAACTTTATGAGCATCCTCCTTATCTCCATCTTGAGAGACATGTTTCAAAGGAGAATCTTTGGCAGATTCCTTTTGCTCAATGGCATCAATCGGCCTTTGCTCCAATTGGAGAGATTTCTGCCCCCTAGTGCCTTCTGAAATTATGATAATATTGTTATCCTCTTGAGTATCTTTAAATTGCAATTCTTAGAAATCAACTTTTTCTTCACTTGAGGGCTCTACATCTCTCATTTGGGCATTGGAGCCTTGAGCTTTGAGTGAATCGGCTAATGTAAGCCGATTTGAAACCTGTTTGCCATCAGGACCAATTGAATCCAATTGGTCCATTTGTTGAGCTTTAGAAAATCTCAATCGTCCATTATCAATGGCTCATTGGATCACTCAACCAAACACATGCAATGAGAAGTATTATGATCAGAAGAATTGTGCTACTTGCAATATGTAAGCTCTTCTAAGTTTTGAATAGATGGCAAAACATTATGATCAATGATTCTAATAACATTATCTTGAGCAAGATATCAAATACATAATCACAAAAAGTAAAGTCAAAGGTGTACTTTGATTTCCTTAGCCGACTCTTTTGTGGAGTTGGCTTTAAAGCTAGGCAAACGAATGGATCAGATTTGCCATCAATCCATTTGGCCACACTTGTGCAATTGCGCTTTACCTTTGATAAACTACCATTATCGGCCTTGCCATATGGAACAATATGCTGGCTGATAGGATCTGAATTTACTTTATCATTAACAAATAAAATGCTATTCTTAATCGGTCTATTACAATCATTAGTAAGGATATCTCTAATAGATGCTGAAATTGATAATAGTATGACCAGATTGGAATTTGAGCAAAATATTTGTATCTTGTACCTTTTTTATCATGTTGGAGAAGTGTATGTTCTTGATTTGCATGATGTTGCTCTTCTTCTTTAGAGAACCATCAACAATAGATGTCAAATCATCCAAAGATGCATCGATGGCTGCTGTAACCAAGAAAGTTAGCTTAGCCGACTAGGAGTCGGCTGGGCTGACTTGGGCACTAGAAGGCACAACAACAATCGGGGCAGTCGGCCTAGCTGACTCAGGGCAGGCAGTAATCAGCTCAGCCGACTTTGAATTTGGCTTAGCCGATTCTAAGCAGGTAGGTAACCCTCCTTTGCTTCTTGTAGGGGCTTGATCTCCATCAATGATTTGGTAATCACTAGATAAATGTATAACTCCTTTAGCACCTAAAAAATTAAGTCTTGCTGGTTTCATATGCTTCTCACGCTTTTCTGTAGCAAGACTTGTTTTCTTAGATATGACTGATTCAGAAAGGCTATTGTGTTGTTCGGCTTTGGTAGCCGAACATTTGCTTATATCCGAATCAATTTTTTATTTCGTGTCCACTAGCAATCCTCTTTTAACTGATGACTTAACTGTGATCAGCCTTTTCTCATCAGTCTGTCCAAAAAATCAAAGAATTTCTCCTCTAATTGAGACCACCACTAGTACACAGAAGCACTATACAGGCGGTTCCCAACCCCTTTTCACAGGTGGATTGGAGAACCGCCTGCGCTGGGCGCTTGTGGAAATCAAGAGTTTCCATAGGCGGGTAACTTGGAACCGTCTGTAGAATTAGATTTCTACAGGCGGTTCATTTATGCCACCCGCCTGTAGAAATGAACTTTCTACAGGCGGTTCAGCTACGCAACCCACCTGTAGAAATGAACTTTCTACAGGCGGTTCTCATTATATAACCGCCTGTGTTAAAAATTTTAAACCTCCCGCCCAATTCCAAATTTTCCCATCAGACCCTTTTTTCATTTTATATTTTAATATGTACATACAACATACATACATATATATATATATATACACGTAATATTCAAACTACTGAAGCCTAGAGATCATGTCAACCATTGTAACAGGCAATTCATTTATATATATACTGTTACTTTATACATAAGGTTACATTAATCACAAACATGATCACACATCAAGTTTTTTCTGTTACATGCATTAGAGGTTTCACCTCTGCTCTAATAACCAGATCGAGTTAGCTTTAGCCTACTAATCTCCCTTAGCGCTCCGTATTCAGGCTTTGCTAGGGCGCTGGTCCGATCGTGATATTTCCCTTCGCTGGGAATGACTTCTCGTAACATGAATTTACAGAAGTCCTCAACTATGTTGTATAAAGTGGCTTCACTCATGCTCTTCGCCTTTTCAAAGTCTTTTTGCTGCATAGGAAGTTAGAATACATCATATATTTAATGTTCATAATACATAAATAACAACCTTAATTACTTAGAGCATTAATTACCTTATAAGGGTTAGTCATATATCTTCCGCCCTCTCTCATGAACTCACATACGTAGAATCCACAGTGGACCAATCCTAGTTGTTGCTTGTGACACTATATAAAGAAAAAGAGCATATTTGTGAGTTGCAACATGATACGTATTCTATGTATATAGCTAGGGAGAATAACTTGGTAAACTTTCATACGTACCGGCCACTTATGGAAGAACCTCAAAGGCTACCCCTGTATTCCTGACTCGCACTTTTCCCCTTTAATCTTCTAATACCTATAGGCCCTATGATATCAAAAACATTCTGCAAGTTATTGTCAAACTCTTATAAAAATTTGTATGCATATTTTACTTAGCTTACCATTCTAAGAGAGAAATGAATGGTGCATAAGTTGTTGGTTCATAGTCTGCGGAGTCTAGGACATGCACACGTCCATGCTTGGGATTAATCATTAAGCAAATCCAGTGGTCCCTGAGAGAATGAACTTTGTGATCAAAGTGCGCATTTTAACTATTAATACGATGCATGCAAACTGACACTTACCTAAAGTGATATGGTGCGAATATTAATTC
>Ga0182004_10004112_pt1 | contig 11688 bp, 5 predicted proteins | sample Sormic07211540_1_FD_120479 | JGI IMG/M metagenome (GOLD analysis project Ga0182004, IMG submission 120479) | Endophyte microbial communities from Sorghum bicolor roots, Mead, Nebraska, USA - 072115-40_1 MetaG | ecosystem: Host-associated > Plants > Roots > Unclassified | place: USA: Nebraska...
AAAAAAAACACAATATATATATATATATATATATATATATATATATATATATATATATATATATATATATATAATATTATTCTACACTGCAAGTCAAAACTGAGTAGAAAAAGTACTGAGCAGTACTGGAGAGTGTTCAGTATCATCTTATCCAACACCCAGGACTACAAAATACTGAAACACAAATACTGACGATACTAAATTTTACTCAATATAACAATTCGATGTACAATAGTATTACACGCGCGTGTAGTTACTCTCATCTATATATCTCTAGATTTCAGATGTATATGACCGAACGAAATGTATATAGACAAAGTATATGATCATACTAGACCATTTAGAGTGATATGTATGTTAAGTATGTATGCATACATAGAGTATATGGTCATACTTATTGTATATAATATAATAGTGACATTTTAGTAAAATATTTAAAATATAATTTTTTTTTGAAAAATTTTCGCGTGGTAAGATCTAGAGTATCTTAATATGAGTATATAAACATACTCAAAACCGATAAACAAGTATGAAACCAGGGGATAATTCCCCACCTGCATCTGGGTGCGGTTTCTATATGTAAGATCTGCACGCCCGTGCTGTTATAACCCTAAATTTTTCTGTGCTCCCCTCCTAGGTGATGAGCGAGTCCAAGATAAGCTTTCACAAATGACCTGCCGGTGCTTTGGCCTATCAGCTTGGATTTAAACATTGGGTGTAGAAAAAACACGCTTCATTTTTTTTTTTTTGAAAAAAGGAGCAAGGAAATAAGATCTATGAAAGGCTAATTAATATGAAAAATGTTCGCTGGATCATTGTAAATGGTTTCATCCTCATACTTCCACCTCAAGAGCTTGCACGTTGTTGCCGCTTGGCTTTGAGATGGAGGTGGATCTTGTGCTAACTTCCATGGACAAATTTTTTTCTTTGAATGCAAACTACGGACGGGAGAAATTCTCCGAGTGAATAGTATATTGATTTATCATTAACAACCCTGTCTTTGGGGAATGAGGCAAGAACCCTGGAGGGGAGAGATTCCCTGCACCAATCTTACCCATCCGTTTTTCAACTCCGAGCAATTTGGGAGTTACACACAACTAACAGATATTATACTTGACAACATGTTATTTATTCATGTGTGCATTTTTTTCTGTATTCATAAACTGCAGTGGTGGCCTCTACGATGAAGATTATGTTCAGAAGAGAATTGACCGAGCCGATAGCGTGGAAGAGCTCGGGGAGAAGCTGTCTGGCACTTTGCACGCCAGTGGCAGGGACGACATGTCTATCCTTGCAATGCAGCGCCTCTACGATCAGTAAGTTGTCCTATACAGATGGAATAATTTCTGAGCTATGCAAAAACAGCAAACTAACTAATGCATGCAAAGCAATGCAATGGGCATACACATACAGCCAGCCGAACGGGCCGGCGACGCCGGTGGACATGGTGGTGGACTACTACAAGTACGACTACGAGTTCGCGGAGCCGCCGCGGGTGACCAGCCTGCAGAACGTCGTCCCTCTGCCGACCTTCAGCGACTTCGGCGACGACGTCTACTTCGTCGCCGACCAGCGTGGTTACGAGGCCGTCGTGTACTACCTCGCCGGCCAGTTCCTCAAGACCGACAGGTCTGGGAAAATCGTCGATCCACGGCTCCAGCTCAACAAGGTATATATATACATGCTTGCATTTTTCTTCTCTGCTAGCTGCTAGCTGCTGCTATATAGTATAGATAGTATAATAAATATTCTATGTACAAGCCAGAACAAATTACATGCATGCATGTGTAGGTGGTGCGAGAAATCAACTATTCTCCGGGTGGCGTCACCGTGAAGACGGAGGACAACTCGGTGTACAGGGCAGACTATGTTATGGTTTCTGCAAGCCTGGGTGTCCTGCAATCCGCTCTCATTCAGTTCAAGCCGCAGCTACCTGTCAGTAGTTCCTATCACAACTATATATTCCCATCCAACCATTGTAAAAATATTCATATATTTTATCAGCAATTTCCCTTCTGTCGCAGGCATGGAAGGTTACGGCGATCTACCAATTCGACATGGCCGTGTACACAAAGATATTCCTCAAGTTCCCCAAGAAGTTCTGGCCTGAAGGGAAAGGGAGAGAGTTCTTCCTCTACGCGAGCAGCAGGAGAGGTTACTATGGTGTCTGGCAGGTACATGAAACATCGATCAATGTTATTACTTTATTAGCATGTAATAAGTTGATGGGCAGGCAGAATTAAGTCAAATTATGAACGAATACTGAACATTTTGCAACAATATATATGATCTACTCAGGAGTTTGAGAAGCAGTATCCTGGTGCCAACGTCCTCCTCGTTACCGTGACCGACGAGGAGTCGAGGCGTATTGAGCAGCAGTCGGACAACCAGACCAAGGCAGAGATCATGCAAGTGCTGAGGAAGATGTTCCCCGGCAAGGACGTCCCGGATGCCACCGACATCCTTGTCCCGAGATGGTGGTCTGACAGGTTCTACAAAGGCACATTCTCCAATTGGCCAATTGGTGTCAACCGCTACGAATACGACCAGCTTAGGGTATGGTATTACAGATCTTTGATTTTGTTTATGCTTCTATATATATATGTTTTGTTGCTAGTGTGATTTTTACGACCTAGTTATATATGAATCATGTTCTTTTGAAACTTGAGTTTTTTTTTTTGGTTTTTTCTGCACTCTTCGATTCTAGGCACCGGTTGGCAGGGTATACTTCACCGGTGAGCACACCAGCGAGCACTACAATGGCTATGTCCATGGCGCTTATCTTTCAGGTAGATATGTGTATTCACATGAGGTCTTCAATTGCCTACACTTGAGGCTTGAGCTTGCCAAGACTTTCGCTAGTGATATAATCTTAATTTGCACTTACGGCCTGAGTTTCCATTGTATATTTGTTGACAGGTATCGACTCTGCTGAAATTCTCATCAACTGCGCCCAGAAAAAGATGTGCAAGTACCATGTCCAGGGCAAGTATGACTAGAAGATCCAACAAATTAGAATCTACCTATAGATTGGCAGCCATGTCTTGGCATGCCTTTTCTTTATTGCAGTAAGGCTGCTGATTTATAAAGATTCAATGCTTGTTATCATCTATGTTTTTGTGATTATGTATTTGATCTGCTTAAGTATTGATCTGCATATGTATTCTGCTTAAGTACCGTGTTGCTCTTTTTATATTGAGTGGTGCGTGGCATATGATATTCTACTAGGTAGCGTACCCGTGTGTTGCTACGGGATATCTAACATTTATACTAAAAACACACGAATCGTACGATAAAATAACAATATTGTAAAATTAAATACAAATTAAATACCAATGTTACAGTGACCTTGCGTTGCACCGGGAATATAAAGATTATTACGAGATAGCATGTATCATGATCTGCTTAAAATTTCCAATGTTATATAGATAAAGAATTTTTTTTGTTAAAATGAATAGAAGATGAGTTAAAATGATTGTACTCCTGGTATAATGTCAACAACATACATGACAATGATGGTGCAAAATCTTTGTTCAACCTTCCATGCCTCTTCTCTCTTTGTCATTCATTCCTAACCAATACCCCTGTAACTTAATAGCCAAACCACATTTTATTCCTCAACCAATCGATACCCCTAAAAATAATAAAATGTTGAAGGCCAGTTCTCCAAACTTCAGGCAAGCAGAATAATTGAACTCCCTTTAAATAGCAGAATAATCACATAGTTTGCACATATTCCTTTCAATTGAAATCATAAATCAAATCCCTACCATTAATATGCTAGAAACACTTTATACTCATGTGAGGGGACTCTCTCTCTGATTACTTAATATGAATCTTGTGAATTGTCCTTGCCATCACCGCCTCCAGCTGAAGAATCAGAAGCCCTAAGGAGAAGTCATGGGAGAACTCCAACTAACCTGAGCCTAGTATGCACTTCCTTGGCCTGGCTTAAGAGTAGGCACCTGACCTTTCCACAATGCTTCACCTCCATGCATACCACAATGCTTTAGAGCAGGAAGTGGAACCATTGTCGTCGAGGAGGTGGTAGATCAGGCCTTCCACCGCCCCACTGCTATTGAGCATGTCAACTATTCTAATCTCCGATTAGGATGAACCTGAAACCAGGTGCCAAGTCCTGCCGGAACATAATTACATATAATTTTGTCATTTACTTGTGATTAACTTCACCAATTCACATAATTTGCCAAATGGGCACCAACCTTGATATGTGACACGGTGAGAATGCCATGTTCCAATACCTAGAGAGATATGGGCAAGATTGAGTCGTACCAGGGATCACGAGGTTGGCACTAGCATGAGATGGACGGACGTTGCTGCCCTTGATGTCGCATGTCAGGGCCTCAGTGCAGGTATATATGGTGAAACACGTTCTTCTTCTTCTCCATGGAGCTCCACACCGTGTCGTGGCAGTTGTACACACTGAGTCCGCCAGTGAACTTGTTCATGTTCCATATCTTAATTCTTGAGCAGGCTGTAGGAAGGATTGCCACGCCATGGCATTTGTCAGAACACATGCTTATTCCAAAAAACATCAGTGTGAACAGACCAGAACTTCAATAAAAAGGGATCGAGCTCACTTAACATCGTCATGTGTCAGGTCGGTGAATAGGAAATCCTTGGTCGATTGTCCTAGCAGATGAACACGAAGAATGGAGCCGTCGAGTAGGATAGTCTTCTTGAGCAACCTGAAGTTGTGCTTCCAAGGGGCATCACTGAAAATTCATCACCAAGATGGCGAAAACACAAGGTTAGACAATTGTTGTCACCAGACATAGGCATGAAAATGCTGAGGATTATGAAGTCTGAACCAAGGTTGGAATGAATTGACCAACCTGAGAGATTAGGTCTGCGCTGATCGTACATGCCAAGCCGTGGTAGTTGCTAGCCTGGTGCAGCCGTCTGAACAATAGATACATATTGATTCTTCATTCACCAACAGTTCAATCAAGTGATTTGATTAATAGGTAGCCATTCATGTGCCTAAGTCATAAAAATTATGCACATATATATTCACCATGAAAATATTGTAGTCATATATGTTCCTTAAAACGGTATAAGTTAGTTCTCCTTCTTGTGAAAAAGCACCCTCAAAGTGCATCAAAATGTTGACGTACCTTGGAGCCATCATATCTGTATGAACTGAGCATATGTTAGTAATAGAAGAAAATTATTTTGGCAATGCTAAATTAAATTAAGCAAGTGAGTAGACGTCGGTACTGGTTAATTGCACTTGAGCTGAAAGGTTACTAAATTGCACAACCAGAAGGTTTGCTAGGTAATAGGAAAATTATATTGGTAAATTAACACAGGTCATGGTGTTAAGGCAGTGCATATGCAGCAACATGACTGCATGACTCCATCGATTAGATATGTACTCCATCCATCCCAAATTGTAAGTCATTCCAAGAATCTTGGAGAGTCAAAGCATTTTCACGTTTGACCAAAATTATAGAGAGAAATACTAAGATTTATAACGTAAAGTGAATATACTATGAAAATATAATTAAGGGAGAATCTAATAATATTTAGTTGGTATCATAATAATTATTATTTTATCATATAAATTTGGTCAAACTTAGAAAAGTTTGACTCTCCAAGATTCTTGGAATGACTTACAATTTGGAATAGAGGGAGTATTCAAAATAAGATGACTTTCCTCTAATTTTCCTGCATATATGTCCTGCACAACAGCACAACCTGGCACTATTGCAGAGTGATTCAGTTGATTACATGTGTACAGACCTCTTAATCCAAAATACAGGGAATACAGGCTAAATATTTTATTTTTTTTTCCTAATCTTAGCTACACAAATCACAAATAAATAAATAAATAAATAAATAAATAAATAAATAAATGAATGAATGAATGAATCTTAGCTGTACACAAAACCATCAGGTGGGCAAGGAACGAATTCAGGTACAAATGGAAGACGAACGATGAAGAAAAAAATGTAGGAACTATGGTCATCTAGCGAACATACAAATCACCATAAAATAAACCACAAATTAGGAATAGGAGAGATAAGTACATACTCAGGCCATCCAACAGCCGCAAGCTACCATGATGGAGCCTGGTGAACTCGATGTAGTAGATCGGAGAGAGTGCGTTAGGTATAGGAGTCAGGGCGCGAGGCGCTGGAGAAGGGACTGCGGCCGCAACGGCGCCAGAGAGAGAGTGCACGATTGGGAGGTCTAGGAGAGGCAGGGTGCCAGAGCAGGGACTTCGCGAGCCTGCGCGGATAGGAGCTGATGCAAATAGCGGCCGCAACAACTTTATCCTGTCCACCACACCTCCTCATCCTCGACACCGGCCATCACTCATCCGTAGGCAGGCCGAGCGGGTGTGTGCGGCGGCGGCGAAGCACCCAACTGCGGACGAGCATGGGCACCGGATGGGCTCTTGAGGCGTCGGCGGCGGTAGATGCGCAGCCTATCGAGGTTTCTTTCCTACCAAGAGGTTTATTTCCTTTTAATTTATGTCGCAAGGGAGTTGGAGTGGACGGGAGCGAGGCCTGCGGGGATCGCAGGAGGCAGGACGACGACCCAAGGTAAAATGTCGTATCAAAATAATGTCCACTTTTAGTTTTTTTAGTTGTAGGAGATCTATCGATCTGTCAAACAAAACTTAGTATCGCATAGTTCCAGTGGGAACAACACAATTTTTTGTCACCCGGCACATGCATAGCAGTTAGCCGAAAGAAAAAACCGTCGTCACATTTGTGCAAGAGTGGTGAACCATTTTGTTCTTCCGGTGTTCAAGGTTCAGGATCCCTATAGTCTTTTGTGTTTCCTCTCACTCCTGCATTATGAAAACGTCAGTTTTGGATCAATCAACCCATGGGGATTAGGGGAATGGGCGGGAGATCAATTGGCCACGAGAATTAGGAAAACACCTCATGATTCACTGTCGGCATAGCTGATGGAGAGATCGAGGAGTGTGCGCGTGTCAATGGAGACTTCCTTTCTATTGATCTTGTGGACCAGCTCTTGGCACCTGACTCTTCTCATGAATGTGTTGATGACCTTCTTCTGTGAGAGGTTGGGGAGCTCATTGTGATTGCTGGTGAAGCACTGCATGTAGTCATGGAGTTGTTCCCCATGCTCACTTTGGTAGTTCGTGTAGGCCCCCTTATCGATGAAGAGCATTTCGAGGTCACTCAACCCTTCAATACTGTTGTGACAAAGATGCTTGAGCCATGCATGGGCTAAGTCGGCAAGGTATAGTGGGATGTATTGTATAGTGAAGAGAGAGCCTGTAGCGTCCGTCGAGGTCTTTGTTGTGACCACGACAATTAAGTTGAGCCTCAAGGTCTATCAATTCCCTTTGGCAACTAAGTTCTTCGTGTTCGTCCTTGAGTTGATCGAGGTGCCATAGGTGTGGATCCCACTGTTGCACTCTGCCACTTTGACATGTTAGGATCTAGGGGAATAATGTTCTCAACATGGCCCGCTGTCGCTGCAGTGTCATCACCACTCTGTTGGTGACCACTATCATGATCCAACGGTGGTTCCATATAAAAATTTTTGAACTCACCCTTAATTGATACCCTGAGACCCTCACTAACCCCCTCTTAGGATGGTAACTCGAGTCCTTGAAGCACCCCCATCCCAAGTTGATTGATGACTTTGCACGATCCTTCTTTGATGAAGAACGACCTTATCACCTTCGTGAAGGACTGATATCGCTCTCTACTAGAACAAGGACTGCAAATTTGCTATCCAACCCTATTGGTTTCCTCTAATCAACCTAATCAACTAGGGTCAACCATAGTAAACCCATCAATTGACCTAACAAGTACTTCCCTTGATATCCCTTCTGAGGTATTCTCTAACTCTCCAACAACCTATATAAACCCCTTAATGGAAAGTGAAGCGGGTCACGAAGTCAAACAATTCTCTCCAAATCATGTTTACCAAAAAAACAGTGATCCCTCGGACGTCCGGTTATCAGGAGAACCGTATGCTAGATCAATAACTCGGCAAATCACATTGAATGAGTTGTCCCTCTCTTCTCCCCCTTGACCCACATGTCAGGACGAATAGGAGACCATAACCAGCAGAACTAGCTCACTTCCACTCACTCTCACATACTCCACTTATGTTCCATTCTCCCTCCCTCTTCTCAAGTGAAGAACAAGGATGAACTAGAGAGAGAAAGGAAAGGAAAAGGAGAAGGAAGAGAAAGAAAAATAAAAATAAAAAGAAAAAAAGAAGAAGATCAAGGAGTGCTCATGCATCACCATCTCAAGATGAAGGTGGAGATCTTCATCCTCATTGCCATTCTTCGGTGAGCTCAAGAAATGCCCTTTACATTTTCTAGAGATCATCCCTTAAACCCTAACTCTTGGTTTCTCCATGCATGGATGCAAGATGAAGGTTCATAGTCGCTCCATCACCTCAATTGTAAGCTCAATGCCATCTCTTGCTCAATCATGATCTCATGGATCCCTTCAATTTCTCTCTATGAAATTTCTATGATTTTTGCAAGAAAATCATGATAAGGCCAAATCATTTCTTTTAATTGGAAGCAAGAAAGAACAAGGTTCAAGCATGATCTTGGTGGCCCAAGGGCGGTCACCCAATCTCAAAGTTAAGTTGCCATGCCCAAGTTCATGAAATTCTCCCTCATTTTCATAGATGACTAAATCTCTAATCCCTAGTTTCACCTTGCAATTAGATGCTAAATCTCTAGCTTTTACAAGCGCAACACATCACCTAAACACCCCTAGAGACCTTGCAATGATATTCATCTTATCATTGTCATATTGAGGCATTAGCCAGAAGTGACGTTCATCCTATCACTACCGATTAAGGAGCTAAACCTGATAGTGATATCATTCTGAGTGGTAGATAAACTCCATCATCACTACCTATTATCCTCTGTTAGATCCATTCTCAGCACACATTAATTGTCAAGTTTAGAGAAATAGTATTTTTCTGTATTAAAGAGAAATATATAGTACCATCACACGCTAGACTTAATGTAAGCCTTCACACCTAGCCATTATATGATCCGCGCCATATGAATCACTGCACATACTTCTCTTGTATTCTCCTTGAGGAATTCGCATATTGTCTGGGCATCAGCGAGAGCTTCATTACAATCAAGAAAAGTGTCCTAATCGATCGATGTTGGCTGTAGGGGAGTGGCATGATTCTTACTCCCACCTTTCCCCAATAAATCAATTTTTAAAATTGTCCGAAGTCAAATACATTTAAATTTAATCAAATTTATAGAAAAAAACAGCAATATTTATGACACTAAATTGATATAACTAGATATGCTATGAAATATATTTTTCATAGTCTACTTGTTTCATGTCATAAATATTGATACTTCTTCTTATAAATTTAGTTGAATTTAAGAAAGTTTGACTTAAGAAACTGTAAAAGTTTGATTATTTGGAGACAGAGACAGCATTTCTTCCTATTGCAGAAAAGTGGGACGCGCGCAAACATTGAATGAATGAAACATATATATAAACATGCTGAAAATAGCAAGACATCTAGCTTGATCCGCCGGCAGGAGGGGATTGCTTTTCCTTCCAGTTTGCACCACTGTCAATCAAACACAAGTACACATATACATAATCAATCACGCCAATAATCAAGATCCAACCACAGTGACAAATAAACGAAAAAAAAAATAATCACCACAGAGAACGAATCTGTTGCTTACCTAAACGTCATGACGGTGGCGATAAGAGTGCTGAGGAGAAGGCAGATGAGCACGACATCCAGGTACTTGGTTGGCAGATTCAGTGCCGGATTCCTCACAGTCGATGCCAGCATCAGATAGATCCCAAGAATGATGGTGAGGAAGAACAGGAGCCCAACAGCCCCTGGCGCTATCTCGTCGTTGTCCTTCCCAGCAACAGTAATGAAATGCCTGACCACCGTCATGATCGCGCTGACGAAGCTGCTCCAGTTGAGGATCAGCGACGACAGCTCGAAGATGCTGTCCAGCTCCTTGCTCGCAGCCTTGCTCCTCTCATCGGCGCTCTGCGGCGTTGCGTCCGGCCCCGGCGGCTTGGGCGGCCATAGCTTCTGCAGGAGGTGGGAGGCGAAGACGACGAGCGGGAGGAAGAGGATGGCGTAGGCGTGGTCCATGTCGAACGCGATGAAGATGAGGTACGTCATGAGGAGCAGGTGGAGGGATGAGAAGTAGACCAGGGCGCTGCCCAGCTTCGCCTTCGTCTTGAGCGACAGGAGGTCGGCGCAGACGGCGAGGAAGAAGGGGGCGATGGCCATCTTGAAGGCCGTGTTGGTTGATGCGTTGGCCGCGTATCCGATGAACGTGCAGACGGCGAAACCCAGGGCCTTCTGCGAGTATTTCAGGCAGCGCCCACGCTGTTCCTTATCGTCATCTGGGTTACTATGGACAACGCCGCCGACCTGTTTAATTAATTATCCAAACAACAATAGCAAAGATCGATCAGTTGCTGGGTATGAGTAAAAGCTTGTGAATGAATGAATTAATGAATGAATAAAAGCCTGAGTATGTACGTACTTGTTGACAGAAAAATTAAGCAAGGAAATATTGACTCAACAAATCAATGACTCGAGGTGCCAAGAACGAATGAATGTATTGAAAAGTGTTAGGAGGGATAATTCAGAGACCATGCATGCTAAGAAAAATGCAATGTGGATATGTTTTAACCTAAAAAGAGTACAACACGTACAAGGTGCAATAGACACATGTTGCTCTATGATCGCCAAGGTAAGGTTTTAACACCATGTTACATGTGGTAGTCTAAATTCCTCATGTCTGGTACTCCACGTACAGCAGCAGGCCAGGAAACAAACCTGAGCGGTTCTCGGTGACGACGCAACGTCCATTACAACCTCAGGCACTGAATTTTTGCTTCCAGACTCGGCAGGCTGTCGGGGAGGTAGCGGAGGCTGTACCTGCAATGAAAAGGAAGGGGTCAACTCCTAGCTGCTGAACTGCGCATTCGCCGCACCTGCTTATTAGGGGATAAAAATGGGCTAGATATTTTTCGATATTCGTCGTCCCGAGAGGATCAAAACCCTAAATAGATAATTCGTTTCTAAATCCAAACATTTAACTCCACACCGTATCCAAATACTCAAAAATTGAATTTCTGATATGTATATGAGATTATAAATAACAATACCAGCATATCCTACATGCAGTGGCGGAGGGAAGGGGGGGGGCTGAGGGGGGCCTGGCACCCCCCAACCATTTCATAACTCCTTTAATACACCTCATAGATTAGATGTTTAATTATCTAATTAGCTAGTTAATGATATTATCTGTACTAAGATTTTTATTCTTATTTCATATTACTCTCTAATAGTTTCTTATACAAATAGAATTGTCTAGCTCTTTCTAATATTTTCTTCATATCTTTTATTTTTATTATTGCCTATCAAACATCAGTTTGTCTCCTACCACACACTCTAATTAGCTAGTTAATTGAAAATCGGCGTTTTCCTTGTTTAATCCTTCTGAATTGATCTCCAACAATGGGATATATATTATTTAGCATTAGTCTTCCTATTATCTTTCTTATCTCATATGCTTCTATCAATATTCGTCTAAACTCTAAACGGTCATTTAGCCCGTTGTACTCAACTTTTAAACACTAACAGTGGTATGGTGTTTCTGTTTAACCTTCTATTTAAATGACCATTTTACCT
>Ga0182004_10004113_pt1 | contig 11686 bp, 11 predicted proteins | sample Sormic07211540_1_FD_120479 | JGI IMG/M metagenome (GOLD analysis project Ga0182004, IMG submission 120479) | Endophyte microbial communities from Sorghum bicolor roots, Mead, Nebraska, USA - 072115-40_1 MetaG | ecosystem: Host-associated > Plants > Roots > Unclassified | place: USA: Nebraska...
CCAGCGGCTGAGCCAGCGACTCAGCGAGCGGAGGTCACGAAGATATGCGCGATCTGGCCGGTGGTTTCCGCGTGCACGGCTGGATTTGGAGGGAACCTTTGTCCGCGTAGCCGTTTCATGAAAATCGTCGTCATTTCCCTTTCAACAAGAAACTAAACAATCCCTTTCACAAAAAAAAAGGAAACTAAACCATCCAAATCCTCCAAACGGGGAAAAATGAGAATTATGAAACGCCTTCTTAGTCAACTCCCTCCATTTTAAATTGTAACTTTTCTAAATAATAGATATATTATTCTATTTATATGTCCAAGTGCCCAACTAAATCAAAGTCACAGCAGCACAAAAAGCAATATAGTTAAGGAAATATAGTGACTCGATATTCCATTCTAAGTAAAACATGGCATCTCTGGTTTACGACTGAGTCTTGAACTTAAAGTTAATGGTCTGAAGTAATTTCTAGTTAGGCAAGCTTGTATAGTACTAAACCAAATGTGTCCTACGTCTATGACTATCACTTTGTATGTAGAATCCTACCAAAACAGTAATGTGTCAAAGTAGCGTAGCAGGAGACAAAATAATAAATTTCATAGACTATGTAAATTAATAAGAAGACATATACCCTACGCCTTTAAATCGACAAGGAGAGGGGATCCCACCTGATAAATACATATTTTTATATCCTAAACCTTCACATTATCACGTGTTCCTCCGACAAACGTATTACAAGGGATCACAGTTCATTATATGTTCAAATTACACCGATTTACATTGTAATTTTCCCCTCTCCTCTTTGCACATAATTTGTTTTACCTCAAACTTTACATAAACAAGTCATTGCATCATATAATTTATATTTTTTATAGAATTTTCATATAGTTTTTATGTATCACTTAGCGTTAGAGCATGAAGAACCTAGGGATAGGTAGCACTAAGTACATACTTCATGCTCCTTGTAGACTCCTCCAAGTATGAGACATGGAGAACCTAGGGGCTAGGTAGAACTAAGGGCACGCTCAACCAAAGCATACACCTGTGTTAGCCTCAACTAAAGTAAGCTCCACGTCTGCCAAAAAGTTAAGACACCACCTATGTATTCTTGCTCTTCTCCTAGCAGAAAAGGATGCATGCATGTCATGGTTGTCAGCCGAGGCCAATAGTTCTTCTGCAGGATTCTAACACCATATAGGATACCACCAAAACATAGGATCTTGGTGTACATTTGGAGGTTGGGGTAGCACACCAACATAGAACGACGGGAAAGCCCTAAATACATACTTCATGATCCTTATAGAGTTTTGCTTTAAACGGTCCATAAGTCTTCTTCTTCATCATTCATTGAATGATTATTATATGAACAATCAACTCAGATCCAATTCGAATGAATTCACGATTTTTCATTTGACAGAACGGTCCAATCCTAGTGGTTTCACAGATTTTTTTTGAACTGTTTCACAGATTTGTTGATAGAATTTGAGAGAAATAGCATTCACATTGACAAAACATAATCTGTGTAAGTTTGCAACGTAGGAGTACTATTTAGAATCCGTTTGATTTCTCTTGCTAAATTTTAGCTAGCTAAAACTATTTTAGCTACTCTTAGATGACTAGATGCTTTTTAGTCATTGTGTTTGGAAGTTTAGCTACTAAAGCGATACGTTTAGCTGGCTAAAATTTAGGGAACCAAACATCTCAAGTTTGACCAAAATTATAGAAAAAATACAAAGTTTTGTGGCATCAAATAAATATACTATAAAAATATAAGTAATGAAGAACCTAATGATACTTAGTTGATATTATAAATTTTATTATCCTACTATATAAATTTGGTCAAACTTAAAATGTTTTGACTCAGATTTTTGAAATGACTAATAATTTTGGGACGAAGGGAGTATATTCCAAGGACAAAGATTTCACGCCCTTCACCGACATGTGGGCCACCACCCGAACCTTATCCTCCCCGCGCCTCGGCTCACTTAAACCCCGCGACGCCACGGGCACCGGTCCGAGCTCCCAAAACCCAACAAAAATGGCGACCACCCCGCCGGCCGCCGCTACCTTCCTCCACCATTACCTCCCCTTTCCCAGCCTCCGGCCCAAGACACTTCTCAGACCCCGCCTCCGCCGCCTCGCCGCGTCCATCAACCCCTCGCCCCCCGACGAGACGCCCGCAGCGGACCCACCGGTTATCCCTTCAATCAGCATCAAGAACACTGAGCCCGAGGAGGTCGCCCGCCGCCGCAGTTGGGTGGAGCACGGATGGGCGCCATGGGAGGAAATCATGACCCCGGAGGTCGCCTTTGCGCGCCACAGCCTCAACGAGGGCGAGGAGGTGCCGCTTCAGTCGCCGGAGTCCCTCGAGGCCTTCCGCATGCTCACGCCTTCCTACCGGAAGAAGGTGGAGGCTGAGCCGGGATACCTCGAGCGCCTCTTCGCGACGCGCGACACGCCCGAGCCTCTCGAGACGACGTGGGCCGGCCGGCTCCCGCTGCGGCTCGTGCCGCCGCGGGACTGGCCGCCGCCTGGCTGGGAGGTGGACCCGGACGAGCTGGAGTTCATAAGGGAGGCGCACAGAGAGGCCTCTGAGAGGCTGGACATGGAGGCGGCGGCCGCAGCCGGGGTGACCAACGTGGAGAAGCTGGAGGATGCGCCACAGGATCTGGCGCTAGACAGGTACAAAATGTTCCTGAAGCAGTACAAGGAATGGGTGGAGGCAAACCGAGATCGGTTGGAGCAGGAGTCCTACCAGGTATAATCGAGTAACTACAGTGGTAATATTGCGATGTTTAGTGCTTACTGCTTAATTCTAATGGGGAGCATCCTTTTTATAATCACCTAGCAAATAATGAAGGTAGTTTTGGTTGTCATTTGTGTGCGCATAATTGAAAAGAATTACTAAAAGTCCTGTTGCCTGAAAGTAGTGTTTGCTGATTTATTGTGAGAGACTGGGTGAAAAAGTACGGCTTACAAGACAAGCGAACGGATTTGTCTTGCCATCCATTGAGTATTTATAGTGTTGCTCTGCGATCATGTGATGTTAAACCTGGGCTATTTCCATTGTGCAGTTTGATCAGGATTACTTCCCTGGCAGACGAAAAAGAGGTAAGGACTACAGTGAAGATATGGTAGGTTCAGCTCTTGAATGAGTCCCATACATTTTGTGATTCGTTTTTTTAAGGTACTGATGTATTGTTTGCTCTGATGCAGCATGAACTTCCATTCTACTATCCTGGACAGGTTCTGTTGGAACATCTCTACTTCATCTTTTTTTCTCCTAGCTAGTCCATTCCATTCTAACCATTTTTCGAATGGTTTGATGCTCTTGCAGATCTGTTACGGGCAAGTAACGACTGTTCACCTCTATCAGGGAGCCTTTGTGAACATCGGTTGTGTTCATGAGGGGTATGTACATTGAATTCTGCTGCATGACGATGAGCCTAATGTACTTAATTTAGCAAAAGGCAGACCATGAAGGATTATCCCAATGGTCTCTCCTTACTGTAGGCTATCACTTTTTTTTTTTTGGTTTACGGTGATACTATAAACTGTGCCTTCCCATGCACATGTCTGACATTTGGGTGTCATGTTTTCTTGTTACCATACCTTTTTTCTGTTGTGTACTGGAAATTGCCACCTTCAGATTATTAAGCACGCTTGGAAACTAGCACAGAAGTACAGAACATTCAACACATAATCTAGATCCAATCAATCAGCACTCTCCACTTTTCAGCAATAGACAACCCTGGCAAGCTCCTTAATTTACACTTGTAGCCTCGTAGGATAGTCCTCTGTCTTTTACCCTAGATTTTTAATTTAGTATAATTCCCAAGACAACATCTGCTATTTACCTTGTTGAAATTTACAGCTTGTGATGCTTTTAGGTGGGTGCCGATAAAAGGAAATGATTGGTACTGGATCCGACATCACATCAGGCCTGGTATGAAAGTCTATGTGGAGATTCTGGTAAGTGATCTGGAGAAATCCACATTTACAGTGAGGCCTTGTTTAGTTCCCAAAAAATTTTGCAAAATTTTTTAGATTCTCCGTCACATCTAATCTTTAGACGCATGCATAGAGTATTAAATATAGACGAAAATAAAAACTAATTGCACAGTTTGATCGAAATTGACGAGACAAATCTTTTAAGCCTAGTTAGTTCATGATTGGACAATATTTGTCAAATACAAACGAAAGTGTTACTATTCTTATTTTGCAAATTTTTTTGGAACTAAACAAGGCCTGAGTGGTTTAAGGACATCTGGTTTCAATATTATAAAGGAAATACCTTTACATTGACTAAAGTGCATCTTTTGTTCATTCTCTCCTTTTTGTGAGAACAATCTGTACATATGGAAGTCTATGCAGCTTAAGTAGATCGGCCTTAGTAATATCTATCAATTTCTGTGCAGGCCAAACGAGACCCTTACCGCTTCCGCTTCCCACTTGAGATGCGATTTGTATATCCTAACATTGATCACCTAATGTGAGTACCGCTATTATCACTGCTTGCTCAGTTCTGGTAATATGAATATGAATGTCAGTTGCTATATCCGCGCTTAAGTTTATTCCAATGTGCTATTTCCTTTCTGACTGCAGATTTAATAGATTCGACTTCCCACCAATTTTTCACCGTAAGGAGGATACTAACCTAGAGCAGTTGTGGGTGCGGATTAACTTCTATTTGGTTCAGTTTTCTGCTATTTTTTTAGATCTTATATTGGTTTTTGCATCTAAACCTTTTATGAACTGACAGCGTGAAGCTGGACGGCCCCCCATTCCTAGGAAAAAACCTTTAAAAGATATGGAAAAGGAACCTTTGGTATCAGACCATCCTTTTGTTGATACGGTATTCTCCATGAATCACAATCATATGCCTCATGCTTCGTATATATTATTTTGCTTCACGTTGTGGCTTTTGCATCTTAGTTTCTTGCATTCCCATCAAATAGGTTTGTCTCTTGTCAGTTAAGTGTGTGTGTGTGCGCGCGCGCGCTTTGCAGCTTTGGGAATGGCATAATGCAGAGCAAATGATTTTAGACTACGAGGAACAAAATCCAGATAAATTCAAGGATACAACATATGAGTCCACAGTTGATGCATCCTCAATCGATGAAGAAAAGAGAGTTGAATACACTGAAGGATATTTCAAAGAAACACTGCTAAAAAAGACAGTTGTGGTATGTAATCTTTGTAGCTCCTGATTACTGTCTCTGGATCTTTGCAGCTTGTTAGTCGTAGGTAAATTTATCCCCTAATGGCATCCTGCTCTGACCTTTTCTTTGTTAGAATATAAGCGTCAAAGAACTTGATCTGGATGCTGCTCGTGCTGAACGCCAGGTTCCTCTTTTTACATACACTGACAATATTTCTTTAATCTTTCACCATTACATACTGAACTTTAGTCGGTGCAGCTAATAAAAAAGCTGAAAAAGGAAGCCGAGGAAAGAGGAGAGGAATACAAAGTTGAGAAGCTCCGACGAAACAAAGAAATGGATGAGTATGATCTGATGCAATGGCGTCGTTCATTTGAAGAAAGGGAAGCTCTTATCAGAGACATCTGCTGGTACATCTATTACCTGTACGAATTTTACCACACCTATTGCCCAATTTGCTAACTCCTAAAGATTTGCAGTCGGAAAGCACTTGGTCTTCCTATCGAGGAGCCTGGGCGATATGACGTAGATGAGACAGAGGTCTATGGGAAGGATTATTATGACCCAGAAAAGCCAATGTACCGCTATGACTACTGGGGCGAGCCCAAGAACACCGAGAAGACCAAGGTGGAGCGGGACGTGGAGCGCCACAACCAACAGGTGGTCGGCGACGCGAAGAAATGGTGCGAGATGTCGTATGATGACTATGTCCGCAAGAAGCTGCGGTTGGAAGCGGCTGAGGCGAGGGAAAGGCAGAGGAAGGCGTCCGAGCCGCAAGAGGACGAGGAGTATGATGACGACATGGACCTGGACTTGAAGAAGATGACCGATCCTCGCGCCCCGCACAACCGGTTTTACATCACGAAATGAATTGTTAGGCTGTCCACGGGTTAGATGTAGTTGTTGGTTGCGGGCAAGAGATGTGAATGTATATTTTGGTAGCATTAGAGTTTGCTGGCTTGGGTCGGCTCTGGTTGCAGCCAAAAGGCCATATAGCACTATAGTAGCTGGAGATCATGCTTGTTTGCCTGGTTGCCTGTTCAACGTTGTGATTTGACAATTTTGACCGTGATGTTCCTCTGATCAATGACAACTTCCACTGGTAGACGTTTAAAGCAATATTTCAGTCAGCTTGTCTAAGTGAAGACAAATCTAACTGAATGATTTTTGGACGGTTTGCAACTTGAGCTCATGTTTATATAGGACTGAAACAAAGAAAAGACCGATGGTTGAACGGAGAGCATAGAAGCCAGCCAGGTCTAACATTCTACTTGTCGACCTAACCATGCACTCGAAAGTCGAACCCCGTTCCGGATGTGCGACCTGATCAAACGCCGTGCGGGCGAGCTACGCTCTCACGTCGCGATTAGGATATCAATTCGTCTGTTTTATGCGTGAAGCTTTGTGTTTGTGCAAGTATCATGGACGTTGCGTGCCAGCAAATGTCTTGTCCGCGCGAGATTAATGGCCCGAGCTCCTCGTCCCCTGTCCATTCCTCCCCTATGCACCTACTGTATCCAATCAGCAACATGCTAGATTGACAGACAGTTGCGCTGTTGCATCGCATCCATGTATCAGGATCCGGTGGCATCTAATGGGCAATTCAGAGATACTCCTACTCCGGAACCTCCAATCTGCAACATGCCTGCTAGCCACCAAAGCAGTGTCACCGTCTTTGACACTGTCAGCCGAGGGTCCCGTTGCTTCTTGTTGTTTTCGCAATCACGCAAAGCGGAGGGACGTGACAGCCCGGCCGGATCTACCGGCCAGAATAAACGTACAATACGCTAACAATTTGCCTGTTTGCTGGTTTTTTTTTGATGAACCTGGAGGGGCCAAGGCCCCTGCAGAATGCCTGTTTGCTGGTCTCCGTGCATCGCTGGCAGAAGCTTACCACGGTCCACGGCACGCTTACCTCTTCCTGCATCGCCCCGTGCCTCCGTGGGCGCCAGTCGCATATTCGCCAGCAGGCTTCCCTTTTGATGCCTCCGGCTTCCCTCCCCTTCCACTCCAATCAGCAGCTGATCTGTACCCCGCGCCGAGAGGGAGCCCGCGACCGCGCGAGAGGGGCCGCGCCGGCGCATCGGCTGCTCTTTCCTTCACTCCAAGAGCAGAGCAGTAAACACATCCGGGGGCGTCCCGCAATAGAATACAGCAGCGGGTTGCCGTCGCCATTGGCGCGGTGCGTGCGAGCCCGAGCCGTGCGACGCAGCGCAGGCAGGGACCGGGGAGAGAGAGAGAGAGACGAGAAGCAAGCGAAGCGAAGGAGGGGAGCTTTTTAGCGAGCGCGGCCGCGGATCGCGGAGGCTGTATATATAGTCGGAGGGCGCGCGCTCCGGTCCGGTAACGTGACGTGCTGCAGGGGGGCGCAGGGCAGGATTAGGCAGGGCCGGCCGGACCGCCCGTCCAGGAGCCAGGGACTTTCGTTCGGCCATGGGGGACGGTGGTGCTGACGACGCCTCCTCGCCGCCGCCGCCCGGGGGCTTCTCCTACCTCGCCGTCTTCCACAACTACCCCCTCGTCGCCGCCCTGCTCGGGTTCGCCATCGCGCAGTCCATCAAGTTCTTCGTCACATGGTAATGGTACACGCCTCGCCCGTGCCCCGATTCCCTTCTCCTCTCTTCCTGCCTTCACCCGCCTCGCGTCCCCGTCCGTTGTCATGTTTCCGTCTGGGATCGGGCGCGAGCGTGGTCGGATCCGCCTGCGGTTCCGACGGTCAAAGCTGCCTCTTGACATTGTTCGACAGTTCCGTTTCCTGGACGTCCGAAACGAGCTTAAGAATTTGGCCCTCCTATTCCTTTTATCTTTGCCTTTACAGCTAGAGGAATGAATGGTAGACACTAGACCGGGAATGTAATAGCATCCTATATGGTGGATTTGCTTTCATTTCTCGCTGGTTTTGGTGAATTGAGCTGGAAGCAAATGGAATTGGCCTTGATCTGGTCAATCTAGGGAAGAATTGTGGGCCAGTGTATTTTTTATGAGGTGTCCTTTGGACTGGAATGCATTGATCATTGATGGTTACACCACATTTGATCAATTGATCTGTCCTGGCAACAGTATGATCTTTGGCTGTGGAATTCACATGTGATGCTGTCGCATTTTAAACTTTATGTTCCATTCAGAGAACCTTGATAATTCTACCAGAAATACATACAGGAAGAAACAGGTTGGCACTTTCTTTAAAAAAAAATTATCCACAGTGATTGTGGACCTTGAGTTCAATCATCTGATTTCCGGATAGATGATCAAGGATCTCTTTCGACAGTGAAGCCAGGCAGGGAGATGAACACAGAGAGTCCTTATTATGTTTATACATGAGAATGTCCTATTTGGTTTGTCTTATAACAGTGAAGCCAGGCTCAGGATCTCAGTGGGATCTTTATTTTGGCAAAAGAAGGATTGTGCATCAAGGGCTCTTGCTTCCTTTCTCGTTTTTTTCCCCCACAGTTTCGATGTAGATAGATACATGAGCATAAACTTTCTGGAAGATTGGCAATAAATTTTGTGGTTCAAGTCTGAACAGGTGTTTATACAGTTTCCCATGCTGCAGTAAGTTTAATTTGTTCTCGTTTTTAAACAAAGGTACAAGGAGAACAGATGGGATCCCAAGCAGCTTATCGGCTCTGGCGGCATGCCATCATCACATTCTGCCACGGTTACAGCACTAGCAGTAGCGATTGGGTTCCAAGATGGCTTTAATTGCTCCCTCTTTGCAACAGCAACTATATTTGCAAGTGTGGTAGGTTATCAGTTCTCCAACCCAACCCATATTCCTTCTAAAGAGGTTTTACTTACTTCTGAATCTTGATTGAAGAAAAATGATCATTTATATTAATGTAATGTTGTTGCTTGGATGCAATTTCCAGTTTTGGGTTGGATGTTATTCTGTTGCATGTGCGCATATTGTGCACATATGCTGACATCCTTTTGATTAATTCCAAAATTTGAGGGTCTCACGAATGTACTTTTTTGTGACTTGGCAGGTAATGTATGATGCTTCTGGTATCAGATTGCATGCTGGAAAGCAAGCAGCGGTATGTAATAATTCTTTGCATGCCATCTGTACTGTTGGTTCAATAGCCTTTCTATATTGTTACTACCTTGTGATAGATCTCTACGTATGTATTATGATGACATTAGTGTTGTGCTTATGTTGAACTTAATTTTGTTTTCTCCAATTTTTAGGTATTGAATCAAATAGTTTGTGAACTTCCTTCTGAACATCCCTTGTCCGAAACAAGACCACTGCGAGAACTTTTAGGCCATACACCAACCCAGGTTTGTTCAAATGTCCTTTTTTATTGTTTTTTTTTCAAGAGAGTGCATTTTGTTGTTGTTGGCAAAATGAAAGCGATGGCTTATTGGCATTATGGTTATGTGGATACCAAGTGAACCTCAAACTGGCCGACCCCACATCACAATGCCCTCATTTTACTTGGCAACATATGTAGATATGCTTAGGGCGTGCCCAACGCGACACTCTGGCGTGCTGCCCCAGAGGCCACGTCGGAGTCAACCATCCACGTCGTAGCGATTGATGGCCTCGCAGAATGTCATATGTGCTTGCAGAGGCTACAGCTTCCCCATCTGACAAAAGTTTGAGGCACTCGCTGTATCCAGTGTTGAGAAGCTCAAACACTCTCTTGTGACGTATAAAGACAATGAAAAAACTAGTGTAGGTTGTCAGAAACAGACAGATAAAATAGTGATTCACAGGACCATAAACTATAGCTTGGGTTGAGTGAATAGTAGCCCCAAATTACTCAAGTCTACATGGACTGATACTTTTGCATGGGGCTAACAAATTTGACTGCCCGCGTTGGGCTTGCCCTTATCTACTATCAACATCATGCAGCTTCGTCAGTGCCACTATCTTCTTGTGGCATACATTTATGAATTACGATTTTTATGAGTTTCTAATTTCTTGGGTGCCGAACTGGTCCAGGTGATTGCTGGCGCATTGCTTGGGTGTACGATAGCCACAGCAGGACAATTATTCGTTTGAACTCCTAAGGTGCAGCAGAAATGTTGTAGCATTTGTTTCGTGGAGACTTGAGAAGAAGTTTCTCTAGTGTTCTGCTACTTTAGATATTGGTAAGATTTGCAACTTGGTGCTGTAGTGTTGTTGAATGTTGTAAGTTCTGATGGAAGGTGATTATATGTCAAGGTGATGTGCACAGGATTGTTGTACAGAACATTTGTTCGATAATGTCATGGTTATGATTGATGAAATCTAAAATGTGATTAGAACAGTGATGATTTGTGACCACTAATTCGTTGTCATAATTCATTGACTCCATGAGGAGCTGTCCTTTTCTTCAGTATTTATATTTAAAAATCATACTGCATGTTGTACAAAACAAGGATTAATCTTACTCTAATTTCCCATGAGGAACTGAATTTTTTTCTTCAGTATTTATATTTAAAATCAATACTGCATGATGTACGAAACAAGGATTAATCTTACTCTAGTTTCCACTATGCTTTGTGTAAATTCTGAAGCAAACCCAGAATAACTGCGCAACTAAATGGTCTAGACACTTCTCATAGCAGATTGCCAGTAACATAATCACAATAGAAGATGGGAGCTTTATCTCATAATTAAGCCTACTGTATTTTCTACACCATTGCATACATACAGAAGATAAATTGTCTCATGACCTTGGTCATGCTCTAAGTTACTCTGATGCTTTTCTGTATGGGAGTGCTGGCAGAGGCACAGAGCCCTTCAGTATCTAATCTTGACACGGCTGGACATTTCCTTTGTCAGTTCCAATCTCAATTCATTGATGTTCAGTGTGGGGCTGTGAAGCAAATTCTGGCATATGTTAAAGGGGCCATTGATCAAGGCTTGAGGAATAGAAAGTTCAGTTCTTCCCTTAAGAGAGTTTTTACTGACACCAATCGGGTGGGCTGTGTCGATGATGATCACTCCTAACATGTCATGCGACAACCTAGGCTAGGCGCCACTAATTTGAGCTCTGGTTACAGGGTGAAAATCTATCATGCCCATTCATGGGCTCATGGCAATGAAGCAAACTGAGAAGACCATGCAACAACATAAAAAAGGAGATGGTTGATCAAACAAACACAATACTGAAAGCTCCCTAGGCGCCACCAATTTGGCCAGTTCAGTCGCGGACGAGAAGGTGACCCTGCGCGGTCGGACAGACGATCTTGCCAGTCAGAACCTCGTCCATGTCGTCCATATCGATGTCGCCGCCGGCGTTGACGACGCGCTTGTGTTCAGATGCGCTGAAAAGTTGCGTGGAGCGGCCGCAGCGGTGGAAGGCGAGGCAGGGCAGCTCCATCGTCCTGTGCAGCTGGTGCCTGGTGCCTAACCCCGGGGGTACCGATACGGCATGAACTCGGATTCGGATACACGTATACATACACATACGTACGGAAAGAAGGAATTCTCAGAAATTCTTTTTTGCTACCGATTCCGGTTGCGACTGTGTTCACAGATGGGTTTATTTAAGGAAAAAGTCTACATAACCCCCCAAACTATCTAAGGTGGAATACTTTACCCC
>Ga0182004_10004114_pt1 | contig 11686 bp, 8 predicted proteins | sample Sormic07211540_1_FD_120479 | JGI IMG/M metagenome (GOLD analysis project Ga0182004, IMG submission 120479) | Endophyte microbial communities from Sorghum bicolor roots, Mead, Nebraska, USA - 072115-40_1 MetaG | ecosystem: Host-associated > Plants > Roots > Unclassified | place: USA: Nebraska...
AAATGTGAAACTATGAAAGTAAGTATTTTTTGGATGCTAAAAAATTAGCTCTTTTAATTAATAAATACATGTTCTATGATTTTTGTAGGATAATATATATATCCTATGATCATGAAACTTTTTATGTAACTAAGTTTGAGATTAATTTAATAATATTTGCTTATGTCCCTAATTTATATGTAATTAATAAAGCATATAAATTAGGGATATAAGCAAACATCATCAAATTAATATCAAACTTTTTGTGAAGGTCTATCTTAGTATAAAACAGTTATACAAAAAGTTTCATGATCATAGGATATATATATATATATATTATCCTACAAAAATCATAGAACATGTATTTATTAATTAAAAGAGCCAATTTTTTAGCATCCAAAAATACTTACTTTCATAGTTTCACATTTTTTCTGCATAGAGAACATCATGACAAGGCTACCAAAAAATTTGATGAATTTACCATGCTCAAACAATCCACTATAAAATTTACAGGTAGAAAAGAAAAAGAAAAAACCGCTCAAAGTGGCTCAAAACCGCCCTGTCCTCTCTCCGGGTGCTAAAGTGATTGGTTTTGATAGTTGAGGGTGAAAAACAGACGGTTTTGTAGTTGAAGGCTAAAATTAAACTCGGCCAATAGTTGAGGAGCTAAAAGTGGATTTAATAATTTAAGTCATTTCAACTTTGTGAGTCAAAACATAAGTTTGATAAAAATTATGAACACGATTACAAAAAATTCATGACATCAAATAATAATATTATGAAAATATAATAATGAAAGTCTAATAATAATATTTAATATTGTAAATGTTATTTTTATTTAAAAATTTGGTTAAATTTATCATGCTTTGAAAAGTTTAAATAGGAATGCAGGCAATTTATGCGTTACTGACAAAAGTTGATCCATATACGTTGTTTGTTTTGTCCCATCACGGGCCGTAGGTAGAATCACGCTCAACTTATTCACGTTTGTATGGGTTCTATGAAGGTTACGCCACATATAAGCGGAAATTTGAATAAAAAAGTACTTTTCTCTAACAATAAGGTGTTTCGTTCCCCCACAGAATGCAAAATGCCGATGAAATACAAAAAGTCATGTTTAGTTCTATCCAAAATGCACAATTTATTAGCCTCTTGAGGCTTTTTTGGATTTTTTGATCTCTTAGAAGCCAAAATACAATATGGAGAATAACCGCCTTTTTACCAAAAATTTTGCATGATGTTTAGTTTTATTTTACAAAATAATGAACCAAAACCCATAATTTTTTGAGAAAAAAAGAGACACCCCCTAAATAAGCAAATAGTACTTTTAGCCGTGACTTATCAGCCAAAAACAGAAGGCTGATACGCCACAGCTAAAAACATACACAACCACGGTAAAAATAGTATAAAAGGCTGAAAATGCCAAGTAAACACAATATCAGAAACATACTATAGGGAAATATTGTACTGCTTCTGAATCGTTTAAAACCAGCATGTACCAGGTACCCCATCATTCTGGAAATTACTCTAATGTTGGTCTCCAAGACAGAAGGCGCAAAAGACCAGTTCCTTCATATTTTTGTCCCTTTCCTGCCCTTACCTCTCATAGTAATAACTAATTAAGATCTTTATTCAAGAATCACACCACAATGCAGCAGGAATGATCGTCTATCTACCACAGCCACATCTATGACGTTATGGTAGGGCTGTCAATTGCAATCCCCATTGTATTGAGTCCATTGTCAACATAAACCGTTGAGCCAGTGATGGCAGAAGCCAATGAAGAAACCAGGAATGCAGCCGTGTTCCCCACCTCATCTGTTCAACAAATGTATATTTGTTAAGAAAAAGGGAGCATTTGAAGAAAAAGGTTATGCAAATAGGGGGAAGAAACAGCAAGTCACAAGTAACAAAGGAAGGAGGCAACTCTGACCAGCCAACAGTTCCTTCTGCAATGGTGAATTAACATATGAGTACTCTATCATCTTCTCAATAAATCCAATTGCCTTAGCAGCTCGGCTCCCAAGAGGGCCTACAAATACAAGTGTAGGTTAATTGTCAAGGCATAGAGGAATAGTTTACAAAAAAATAGATACGGCTAATATTCTTTTTACTGCAGCGGTATTACTTGATGAAAGTACCTGCTGATATGGTGTTAACTCTGATTTTGCCTTTTCGGCCAGCTTCAAAAGCAAGCACCTACATCGACAGCTTTATAAATGTAAAAAAAAGAACATGAATTCATGGGAAAATGAAGAACTTGAGTACACAATTATGCAAGACCATACCCGTGTATCACTCTCAAGAGCTGCTTTAGCAGAACTCATGCCACCACCATACCTATCAGAGATCTAAATCAATATAATAGTCACAAGATATCATAGCACATAAATTAGCTGCGTCACAAAAACCTCAACAGAATATTTTACCCAGGAATCGCCCTTTCAGATGCAATGTATGTTAGAGAGATGCTAGCACCACCTGCAAAATATTGAAATGCGTGAAACAGTCTCAACATAAAGGTTAACAGGTTGCGTTTCAGAACTCATTTTCTCTATTAAAGGATAAATGAAGAGGTCAAAAAGGTGAAACCAGAATAATAGATTTTATACTCAAAATTTTCTCCCACACGAAGTAGGTTATAGATAGCTAAGCAACACACTACAATGATTCATTCGCTTAAGAAAAAAAAGGCAGCAACAGCAGTATTAATCTTAGCATGGGAAATAATGGTAGAAGCGCCAGCATAGCATAGAAGATATGCACTACCGGGATTCATTATAGGAAGGAAGTGCTGAAGCAATGAAACATAGGAGTAACTGGATGCTGAAATTGCCGCAAGATAGCCTCTTCTTGATGTTTCCAACAAAGGCTTCGTTACCTACAAAATGAAGATAGGCGATTTTTAAGATGGTTAGACAATGAGTCTAGTGTCACGAGAAAGAGCTGCAGCACACCACTGCATGCACGTATACACAGAGCGAGGTGGAGGGAGATTGTACTTCTGGGCCATTAGCAAGAGAATGCACTAGTATGTCAATGCTGCCAAAATCATTCTTCACTGATTCAACAACTTCCTGTTAAATTAAGAGAGATCAATGTTATTGTCACTAAATCTTTTATGAGAAACAGGTAACACACTGCAGTTGTATTTTGAGCATTTTCTTCTAGCAAGCATAGAACCTAGGCAGCTATACATATGGAAAAAGGATTGGCAACTACACACCTTTACTGTCCAGTTTGATGACCCTGCATATCTTTTGTTCGATTTGACCTAATAGAGAAATAAAATGTTAATTACGAAGTCATGTTGCAAAAAGGGGATAAAAAATAAGAACATTACATCTTCAGGAACATCATCAGGGGAATCGTAGACAGCATCGAGTGGATAGACTTTAACAATATCCATAAGGGATCCATCTGGCAGCCTGTATCAACATTTAAGTTAGGCACCTGCTAAACTGTCTGTATGATGAATCTAATAAAGAATTAAAGTACAGACTTCCGTGATTCATCAAACTTTCCACGCCTCAGACTTGTCTCAAATATGTTAAGTGCCTATCAAAGAACAATACTACATAAGACAACAGATCGGTAAAAGTGTCCAATGCAAAGAAATGTGCAAGAGTCTGATCAACATACCGGCACCCATGTACCAACAAGAATTTCAGCACCAGCCGCAGCAAGTGCCTTTGCAATTGCCCATCCATAGCCATTATCATCAGCAACTCCAGCAATAAATGCCCTTTTACCTGAAACATTTAAGTATCTGAGAAAATTGTAGTAATGGAAAGCTTACTGTCAGAGAGCAGACTGACAAAAAGATTCCTTTATGTTTTCATCCTTTCAAATAAAGGCTACAGAACAATAAATAAAATACTCTGTGCTTGACATGAGAATACTACCCAATTTCAGTAAATTGACTGTTGGTCCTAACAATAGCAGAAGTATTTTTCTTCTGCTACTGCTAAATTGATTATCATATGTTAGTCATATTTTCATTTTTCCTTTTTAAGGCACCACTCACAGGTCTACTCTACACTCCTTAAAACTACGCTATCCAAAGAATCAGATTTTCAATTAATAATTGGAATCATGGACAATAATAAACAAGACCTAAATATATGGTTCAGTTTTACCATTATCAACTAGATATGTAAAACACAATCATTCCAGGTATCTAATTCAATGATGTTTTATATGGTTCTCAGCTGCTTATGGAAAAAAGTCAGGATGGAACTTTAAGCTATTAACTGAAGTTTTGTGCCTGACTGCCTAAAATGGCCACTCCAAATGTTCCTGTTTCAGATTAAGACTTGAACAGTAGCCTTCCATATTATGCGGAACTGCCAGTAATTGAACAGTCAACCCCACCAAAAAAATGCAACAAACAGAAAGTAAATACTTTGCATCATACCAATTGCAATTTGAGTTACCTCTGAGATCAATGGGAAGCCCCTGCCGGCCACTCTCTCCTGATATTGCTCTTACAAGAACACCATTGCGCTTAGAATCTAGAGGCCAGGAGCAACTGATTTTGGGGAATGTAGCAGTGGTACTGAGCATGCAGTCAGTCCTAGAAACCGCTACCCTTGCAGCATGAATTCCTTGCGAGGCTGAGATGCAAGGGCGTGCAGCCACCATCTGCACACCAGCAGCTGCAGAAGCAGCCATCGTCTTCAATACCAACTAGCCTATCCAGACAGAACATGAAGTGTCACAAAATTATGTGTCTGAGTTCACTATGGCTACAAGAGCATGAGGCATTGTTCACGTTGAGCGTAACAAAGAAAACTTAAATCAACATCAGCATAAATAGATCCTTGTGGAGTTCTTATCGGTTTTTTAAGGAATCTTATCCATTTTGGGAGAAATAAACAACCCTTTTATGGAAGACACCTGCCATGTTAACGAATCGGAGACGGATCTTGTAGATTGGAAGCTCACGCAGTCACGCCTAAAACTCGGGACCATGATTTGAAATTTTCACGCCCCCAGAACTAGAAAAACAACCTAAACACACACATCTTGAACCCGAAAAGGATATGACAATGATGAACCCAGCTCGCGTCAGCCTGGGGGCACCATCCAACTAATATCGGCACAAAAACGATGCATCGACACAGACCATTCGCCTCAAAGATTCACCCTCCGAACAACAGGGCAGCAGCGGGGCGGATCGAGGGCGAGGGACGGGACGATCGGGAAAGGCGCAGCAGCGGCTTACCTGGCCTTGGGAAATGCAGGATGGGGATCTCAGAACACGATGCGAGTGGTGCCGGGCAGGATGGTGGAGAGAGGCGGAGAGGGAGCAGAGGAAATAAAACGAGGGGGTTTTCGATGAGACCGAGGGAGCGAGGGTTTGGAGCAGCTGAGAAACCGAGGAGCCGGCTCTTGCCTGTGCCTATTGGTTGGTGGGGAAAAATATATTAATTGCAAATCACATTGTCTATGGAATTAAAAAAAACTCTTAGCACTCTCTCCATATACAGTAGTATATAAATTTGAGATTTAAACTCATTTTCTAAAAAATAAATAAAAATAATAAATTTTATGTACTTATTGACAATCAAAATTGTTTATTATTGTGAAGTTGTCAATCGTCAATATAGTAAAAAAACATATATGAAACGTTCAAATCGAAGTCTAGAGTTAGAGCAATTCTAGCAGTAGTTTTGGTGTAAAAATTGGTTTCTCACATCTCAGAGGGAGTACAGAAGCTGAAGTTCTGGACCTCCTGAGCCTCGACACACGAGCTTGGTGACTTGATTCCAGAGCATGCCAGTCAACTGATTGTTGCCAGACAGTTTCAAAATGTATGGCTCTAAGAAGCTGTTAATTAGAGGAAATTGACTAAAAAGTCAATTCCTAAAGATAATGCATGATGACATTTGTTATTAAGCTTTTTGATATTTTATCACATCTACGGGTAAAAGTAATCGGATGGGCTATTTATCCGATACGTTATATGTATGCAAAAGATAGCTTAAATGTATTTATCCTCTTATCCATTAAATAAATAATAATTTATTAAAACGGGTTAAAAGGTTTGCGGTTCTAATAAATTACTTTTATAATCATATTAATTTTATATTCACCTGGTTTTGGTCAGCGGGCTTCAATAAATTCAACATAAGTTACTAGTTTATTTAATATCATAATCGAATCTACGCACGTGCAGTATTCGTTTAAATCGACTATGTAGCCGATACAGGTCCATGAAGCACGAACAAGATATATCTACTTCATTGCAACTAGATTTAGTTTTAATTACCAAATTAATTATAATAAGTAAATATCTCGAACGCACAACATGTAACAATCAAGATCAACAGGTTAGTTATCTTAAATTTGCCCAATGATTGTTGTTTATTTAGGTTTATGGTAAGCGTTTAGATTTTAAAGTTCAAACTAACCCGTCGAATCTTGATTGGGTAGAATATTGTTACAATAAATAAAACATTAATCTTGGAACAATATTGGTAATTTAATGAATCTATTAAATAGCTAATTTAATAGAGCCAATAACTAACTCGAACCGATATTCATAAGAGATTGAAACAATTACAAATACGATTGAAGTCGATAACTAGTTCAAAATCGAATTTGACATGAGTTCGAATGATGTAGCCATGACAAACTAAACATGAACCATGACAATACTTACAAGTAAACCGAAGGTCGAATTCAACCGATGCAGCTCAATTTGTCGAAAGTCTCGTCGAGATCTATTATTACTCCTACTCCTAAGATTGGTGGCTGAAGCCGGAAGGGTTTGTATTTTGATTGTGTTGGTGCAAAAATTGGTTTCTTACACCAACAATATCGGGGGCTCTCAGAGGGAGTGCAGGAGCTAGAGTCCTAGACCTCCTGAGCCAGAAACACACAAGCTAGGTGAATTGATTCTGGGATTTGATCTAAAAATTGACAAGGTAGAAATCCACAGTTCCGAGATGTATGGCTTTAAGAAGCCGTTGAATGAAGAAATTTAACTAGAAAGTCAACTTCTTGAAAACGATGCAAAAAGATAAGCATTATTGATTGTATTGAACAATTGCATCTTACAAATATAAATTACCAGATTAGCTATTTAGCCGATACGCTATATATAATGATAAAAGATAGCTCACGTGTATTATCCTTTTATCCATTAAATAAACAATGACTTACTAAAACTGGTCTAACGGCCTACGGTTTCAGTAGATTATTTTTTGTAATTTGTATTAAATCTATATTCACCTGATCTAACGGCCAGCAGGCTTCAATAAATCTAACACAGATTACTAGTTCATTTAATGCATAAACGGATCCATGCACACACACTATTCATTAAGCTTAACTAGATCGGCTATTTTAGCTGATACAGAGTCCATGAAGCACGAATAAGATCTATCTATATTGTTATAATCGGGTTTTGTTATTAAAAACTAAATTAATCATAATAAAATAAATATCTCGAACGCACAACATGTAACGATCAAGATCAACAAGTTAGCTATCTTATATTCGCTTAATAATTGTCATTTACTTGAGTTTTATGATAAGCGTTTGGAATTAAACTTGAGCCAACTTGTTAAATCTTGATCGGGCATAATATTGTTACAATTAAATAAAACATTGAGCTTTCAACAATATTGATAACTTGATGAATCTATTAAATTGCCAATTTAATAGAGCCAATAACTAACTTGATCCGAGATTCATAAGAGATTAAAACAATGCAGCCATACAAACACGATTCAAGTCGATAACTAGTTCATAATTAAGCTTGACATGAGGTCGAATGATGCAGCCATGACAAACTAAACATAAACCATGACAATACTTACAAGCAAACCGAAGGTCAAATTCAACTGATGCAACTCGATTTGTTAAAGGTCTCGTCGAGATCTACTTCTACTTCTACTCCTAAGGTTGGTGGCTGGAGCCGAAAGGGTTTGTATTATGATTGTGTCTATTTTTACAAGGATCGGGTTCCTAATATTTATAGTCCAGAGTCCTAGTCTCATATCCTAATACGACTCTTTTCTCAGAATGGTAACCTAGACTCTAACTTTTCCTTTCTAATTGAACCCGACACGCTTTCGTCTTGTCTCGTTCCGACACCCTTCTGATCGACTAATTTCGTTACGCTTCTAGTTTAGTCGATCCGCTCATCCGACTGCCCCTCCTTCTCCGAAGCAGGCCCACTGGTAGTTTCTTGACTCGCCAAAATTTGGGATTAACATATGTCCCCCAATTTTGGGATAAAACTGGTTTAAATTGCCACTCAAAACCGATACGGACATATTGATTACTCCGTTTCCTCCTCTGTCTTCTCCGTTCATCAGTCTTAAATGCTAGGGTTTCCCTCCAAACATCTTCAATCGAAAATTCAAAACCCGCACAATCCACCGAGTGTCTACGCAATCAAACCCCAACACACTGAATCCTTACAACTCGGCGATTCTTGCTCTGCTGGCATCCATCGACAATATCCCAGTGGTACGCTTGCTTCTTTTGTTTTTTCTGAATTCTCCTACTCTGCCATCCCTTTCTCAAATTTTGATTTCCTTGTCTCCAGGATCTCCAAAACCAAGTCTTCATCCCGCTTGAGGACAATGTACACAAGATTTTCCTGGGATCGATGGGTGATCTAGATCCTAGCAGGGTCATTGTCGCCGAGACTAATAGAGTTCCTTTCAAGGAGTCCAACATGCACCCAGGCCTTTGGGACAAAAGGACTTCATTAAGAAACTGGCCCTCAATCATTCCAGGCTGGAGGAACTGGCTAATCAAGGTAGTAGGCAAGAAGAGAGTAAACTGGACAACTAGAAATTTGGAGCAATGCATCTCCTTATCCCTCTATAATATCAGATAGAATGAACCGATGCTCAAAACTGCTTGCTTCTTTTGCTGCAATACTTACAATGCTTTCCTCTTTAGGCAAGACCCAATGTCCCCAACATTAGCCGATGTTCATATGCTGAGAGGCTGTTGGTATAAATTAATTGCACTACTTTAAATAAGATTTAAGTAAGATTATCCGCAAGCACACAGATATCGTACCAATGTCACATTTTACCCGAGGGGTTTTAAATATCGTATTCACAGGGAAGGTCTATATGTAGGACTTATAACTATAACGTATACTATTGATGTGAACGATAATCCATAACTACAATCCTACTCATAACAGGGATAAGTCACTTGATAAAAGATATAAGATAAATAATGATCAGTCATCATAAATAGATAAATATTAGAGCTCTTCTAGTCAAAGTAATAGCTAGCCATTGGATAAACTCAAGAAGAAATACTAAGGTAATTCTATAACTATGTCAATGAATAACTCTAATTAGTGCAATTACATCTAGAAATCATTGTTAAGTCAACCCTATATCACAATCACATGCAAAGAGGCATCAACTAATGAGGGTTTTAAGATGCAACCGTCACCTCCTTCGCGACCGCGCCCAAGCTAATCCTACGTACGAGGGGTGGACTACAGAGGAACCAACGCAGCTGTCACCTGCGCAGACTACCACACGACCCAGCACGTCAGGGTGCCCTCGCAGATAAACAAGATATCTAGACACCATAGATAAATAAGAATAATATTGCCCTCGCATGTCTACATATTGTCTACCATCTACCCACCCATAGATTGGGTAAACGCTATACGAGCAATTACATGGATTCAATAAGATCAAACCAACTATCCTAGACATATAATCAAAGTAGACAATGACTATTGCAATTAAGAATATATAAGAGATTAAGAATAATATTGCTAAATTATAATATTGAATACAATAAGAGAAAGGTACTAGAGCTATACCAAACTCCATGCTCCAAACAAACGCTAGGGGCTCCGGATCCCACTGAAGAACTAGAACTCTTCTACTTCTATCTAACTAGGCTAAAACTATGAACTAGAGAGGCTCTGATGAACTACAGAAAGCTCTTGATGAATGGATGTCCAAATGACTTGATACCCCCAGGGAGGGGGGTCTGCCCCTCTATTTATAGCCCGGTGGGATCGACGTGCGCTGTAGGATCAAACCGACTTAACCAAGGGCCAAGATGACTCCTTGGAGGCGGTGGAGGAAGCTTCCAGAAGGGGGGCCAAAACCCTAGAGTTGGGGCGCCGACCTACGCCATGGTGGGGCCAGCCGGCCCCACCTGGTGGCCTCTGGCCCCCAGTTTCTTCCGATGTCTTCCAGAGTCTTCCCCCGTCCCATTCGTGATACTTTTCGTGGCGGATAAGTTTTGTGTTAAATATGCACCTGAATCCGTCTTTTCAGCTTTTCTGGAAATAGACCCGAGAAAATACAGAATATACAAAACTCGTGGAAATTGTTAGTTTAAACCCTAGACTAGTGTGTTTTCATGTTCTCCTTTGGGTTTAAAGTTCTAATAAAAGTTGACGTTATCGACCGTCAACAATCCCCCAAGCTTACCTTTTGCCAGTCCCTTGGCAAACCAAGCCTAAGCAGTATATGTATTTAGATCAAGAGTTGCTACAATATTTTTATTCTTTGCAAGTACACATGCTCCTAAACAAAGATTCTCCTCCGGATTAGTTAATAACTACTCTAATCTTCAAACTTACCCGTTTTACCCTTAACCATGGGGCTTTACTTTTGCATGAGTCTTGAGCAATCAAAAGACAAAATAATCAGGCCAAGCACTATGTCTCAAATTCTTTGCAGAACCATTATTCTAGAGTTTTTATAAGATTTCAGAATAAAACTCAGAGCTTAATTGTATGACACCCTCAAGTTTCTCAATGTATGTGGTATTTATGGTTCTCTCTTGAGGCATTAATGATGTTATGCCTCCTATAGCTAAAGGTATATATATATGGTAGATCTTATAGGAGTGCCAATAACAAGGATAGGCATACTTGCAATGCATGCATTGTAAAGTCAACTAATGGATCCATAGAGAATCGAGGCATACAATCAAACCAAGATGTGTATGTGTAAGGAATATGGTGGATAGGTGCTTTTGTGGTATTTGTGGCTAATTTCTATTTCTACTTTTGCTCCTTGAAGATAAATCTCTCTTTTGATCTTGGAACTTTTCGCGGAAAAAACATGGGCTATCTTTATTAATATTGTTTATTTATTTATATTATTTTTTTTATTTAGGGAGGCAGGCATCTAGTACCCATTGTTTTAATTACTAGGATACTTGTCCATCTTTTACTCCCTTTTTTTCTTTTATATTTTTGCATAGCCACATGTTTCCTTTGAATATAATAAATAATCAGAGAGGTAATAATAAGAACTTAGAGCATTTATGATGGGCTTTATCCTATGGGTATGGTTTATGTTGGTTTTTGATTGGTGAACATAGAATGGAAATGATTGCGATTACTCCTTGTGTGGGAATAATGCATATGTGAACTGAAGTGTGTACGTGATCTTGGTTTTAAAAGCATGACAAGACTCTCGTAAGGTATACTACAAAGGTTGACTGAACTCAATGCAAAGCAAGCAGCATAAATGTCAAAAGTTTTCCTAACTCTAAATGTATATAATATATGGCTTTGGTAGGAATTCAAACTTGCCATACAAGAGCTCATTATGTAAATTTCAGGTTTTCAAAATAAATCTCCAGAACTTAGTAATGCTAGGAATAAGATAAATAGCAGCTCAGACTTTCAATGATCATATCAACCAACTACCTAGACTTAGCTCAAACTTATGCCTCCACAAGT
>Ga0182004_10004115_pt1 | contig 11686 bp, 4 predicted proteins | sample Sormic07211540_1_FD_120479 | JGI IMG/M metagenome (GOLD analysis project Ga0182004, IMG submission 120479) | Endophyte microbial communities from Sorghum bicolor roots, Mead, Nebraska, USA - 072115-40_1 MetaG | ecosystem: Host-associated > Plants > Roots > Unclassified | place: USA: Nebraska...
AATCTCTAGAAGGTTTTAAATGATCCACCGGCCTATTTATTTTTCTTCAAGTCTCCTCGCATTTCCTGCACCCCTCTTATATCTTAATTCAGTGTTGAGTTTCTAAAGTTGGATGGGTGCGGTAAATGCTATAATCAGTGTGCTATTGGAACAACCACTGATCATTGTGCAAGTACTCTAATTATTAATAAAGGGCAACATGGTCTTTTCTATGTTATACTAATCTATTCTAAACTTACAAAGAACCTATTTATTCAAGAAATGAGTATACCTTAACAAAATGTAAGTAGTTTAAAAAAAACAAAATGTAAGTAAAATGTAACATAGTCATGGAAATATGCCAACATGTTTTCGTACTAAAAAATGAAATGTCAATATTTATTTTGAATCACAAAATCTTACCAATATCCTCAATAATGAAATACCAAATGTTAGGCTCTACTCCGTATCTTTCTCAGGCTTTAGCCCCTGCAGCAGCAGGCTGCATTACTAGCTCAGACCCGGCCGGTTGGCCCTGTTGCTTTTGGACCAGGTTGTTTCTGGCTCATCAGGCCCAGCCCGAAGCCCCACTAGCCACTAGACCTGGTGTGAGAAAATGAGAGGCTGTAATAATTAACAATCGTAATTAATCCAGAATCTAGACAACCACTTCTCACACCGTATGCTTCTGACTTTTGACCAGCTACATGGATTAGCTGCAGACAGCGGGGAGGAACGGAAGCTCAACAGGGGGAACTCCAATTAGCACCCGTGGCCGCACATAATGGACGTCATCAAAACACCCTGTTTCTCCTTGTCCTCCATGTGATGAGCCCGGTGTTGCTCTGTATTCTTCTTCCTCTTCCTCTTCATTTCCTCCACCGCTCGCTCACCTCTTCTTCTCCTCCCCCCACTCCAGCCATGAATATGATCGTCAGAAGCTGCTAGCATCATCTGCCGCCTCAACTTCGTCACCTCCTCCTCTCCATTCTATCCCCGCGCAGCTGCCCCAGCTGTATATATCCCCGCGCCCAATTTGGTCCCTCCCTGGTGTGGGTGAGGTCAGCTGTTTTAGCGCAGCGCAGCGCGCGGGCGGGCGGCGTGGCAGCAAAGGAAGCAAGGAGAACAGCGGCGGCGGCGTAGCATGCGGCGGTGAGGGAGGGAGGAGGAGGAAGAGGGAGCCGCCGAGAGAGCGAGAGCCGGAGGATGATGCAGCTGCCGCAGCATCACAAGCCCTCCGCCCACTCCTGCTGCTCGTCGTGGATCCGGAGGTCCCCGCCGCCGTCGCCGCCGCACAAGAAGCCGGGCGGCGGCGGAGGGAGGGGGCGGTACGCTTGCCGCCTCGTGCCCCTGCTCGTGCTCACCGTGTACAGCGTCGTCACCGTGCTTCGCATCCCCAGCTCCTCCCTCGTCGTCTCCACCGCCGATTCAGGTAAATAAGCCGGGGGGGCGCTCGAGCCCCAAATCCTTGTCGCTCTCGACGGGTCGCCGTCATGGAATGGCTGGATTGCTCGCTTCTCTCTCGCGCTCGCTCCTTGTGTTGGCGTGCACTGAAATGGCGACTCGTTCTCGTTCCCCCCTGCAGAGCGCGTGGAAAGGCGGGAGGACCTGGAGGCGCTCAAGACCCACCTGCCGTCGAACCAGAACAGCCTCGAGGCCCGCGAGGAGACGCCGTCGGTCGCCTCCCTCCCCTGCTCCGCCTTCATCAGTGGTGAGTTGCTTTGCTTGGTTGGAGATCAGTTTGCTTCTGCTTCTGCTTCAACGGCACCGAATCGAATTGCAGGTGAGGCCGGGCATGGCGAGGGAGAGGGCGTGCTGTGCTGCGACCGGAGCCACTACCGCAGCGACGTGTGCTACCTCCGCGGCGACGTGCGCACGGACCCGTCCACCTCGTCGGTGCTCCTGTACAACGCGCCCCGCGGGAGCGCCGCCGAGAAGGTGCGCCCGTACACGCGCAAGTTCGAGGACAGCATCATGAGCACCATCGACGAGGTGACCATCCAGCCCGTGGCGGGCGCCTACAACGCGAGCGCGAGCGCGAGCGACGGCGGCACCCTGCGCCGGCGGTGCGACGTCCGGCACCCGCGCGGCGTCCCCGCGGTGGTGTTCTCGACGGGCGGGTACACGGGCAACGTGTACCACGAGTTCAGCGACGGGCTCATCCCGCTGTTCGTCACGGCGCAGCGGTTCGCCGGCGAGGTGGTGTTCGTGGTGCTCGAGTACCACTACTGGTGGCTGGGCCGCTACGGCGCCGTCCTTGAGCAGCTCACCAACTACAAGGTGGTGGACTTCCGGTACGACCGCCGCGTCCACTGCTTCGACGAGATGATCGTCGGCCTCCGCATCCACGGCGAGCTCGTCGTGGACCCCAAGCTCATGCCCAACGGTACGCCCCCTCCCCCCCAATTCCTAGCAAATCAATCCCCCTCCGTCTTGCAATCTACTACTACATATCTGCCATTTTCACATCGCATCAGAGTATCAGACGCTGATGGCATTGCATTCCCCGCGTTGCGATGTCAATTTGTTAGTTAAGTTTGGTTAGGAATTTGGGATCCAACTGTTAATAGTAATACTAATTAGTTAAGTTTCGTTATCACCCCCAAGCTTAGCTTAGCTTTAGCTTGCGGGTGAAGAAGGGAAACGGCAAAAAGGTGTGTGAAAATCCGCGCGGGCTCGATCGAGATCCGTGCAGGCTAACACCAGCCGGGGAGGAGAAATCATTTGCCCCTAGAGCTCGAGGGCGTCGTGCTTAGGCACTACTAGTACCGCTACCTCTCCCAGTCCTAAATCCTAATCATTCTCAGCCCATTGTTGGAGTGGTGGTTAGATAGAGCGGTCACCCAGTCCGGCCTGGTAGTTCGTTAGGGTGGTAGATTGCTGCTGACGCATCCGACGACGCTTCTGTCCTTCCTGCGCTGCCATGGTCGCCCACCGGCCACCACCGCTTCTCTTCTCGCTACGCCCGCCTGCCGGTTCCTCCACAAAATCCTTCGCGATCGCGAGGAGGGGTGACGGCGACAGGCAGCCGCGGATCACACTGTTTCGGGTGCCCGACACGCCCGCACCGCACGGGCGCGCCGCGTACGGCACCCACCGGTCGGGGGCTGCCAGTGCCAGCCTCTCTCCCGCACCTGCCGCTCCCCGCCGGGCACGCCGCACGTTTCTCAGCCCCGCGCGTTAGGCACTCTACCCCTCCTGTAGCAGCGTGATGTCTTTTAAACCAAACGGCATGGGGCGGCAGCCCAAGCGCGCAGGCAACAGCATTTGCTGCTGCACCGGCAAAAAGGCCTCGTCGCCGGATGAGGAAAAGGGGGCCGAGAAGACCCAAAGAGAGGGGGAAGTAACGGGAGGCTGAGATGAAGTAACGGGAATCTTTGCGGCGGGCGACCGATCATGAGCGCGAGATAATGCCGGAGATCATTGCGCGGGGCAGGGGGGAGGGGGAGGGGGAGGGGAAAAGGGCGGCTTTCGCAAAAGCGTTGGTGCAAAAAGCGGGTGTGCTCCGCACAAATGAGGGTCCATTCCGATGCCCCGCCGCGACGACGACGCCTCGTGGCCGAGGGGATCCTGGCCCCCCTGCTCGCCACTTCGAGCGTGCTCCTGCCCAGCCGTTTTCGTGCGTGGATTGGGATCGGCCACTAACAGCCGATAAGGGCAAAACAAAAAACGCCCGCGCATCGTGCGGCCACTACCCCGGCATGAGCATTAACAAAGTCCCCTGCCTCTAGTAGTGCGCTACATGCAATCTAATTGGGATACAGTTACTGGATGGGTAATGGGAGCTACCGTTTGGATTATGAAACTGGCCGCACTAATTCGGTGATTATTGAGCAGTACCGTACGCACCCCCACCTTCACGCCCAGCTCTCGCTGAGACGCTGAGTCCTGTTGCTCTGGGCGACCTGAGTTATATTACTACAAGGTGTTGTTCAACATCAATTCATGGCCCCATTAAAACCCCCAGTATTGTACAGGCCGTAGCAATAAAAGAGATAAAATAAGGAAACGCCGATGTTGCTACGGCGCCGGATCTCGGAGAATGATGCTCCTGCAGGTTGCAGGAGCAGTAATAAACAAACTAGTGTGCCCCGACACGGTGAATCACGCGCCAGCCATTGCAGCACGTTACTCTTTGCAGGATTGCAGAGTGCGTTTATAGTATAATAACAGTGTAGCATTAGCGAACTGTAGTCTGTAGAGGACGAGCGAGCGAGACGCGGCATGTGCGTAGAATTTTCTTTTCAACAAATCGATTGTGTGCGTGTAGGGGGCGAGAGGCCCTGTCTGGTGTCTTGTGCCTGTTCAAGGGAATCGCGTATAGCTGCGCGACATGTCGCCGGGCTGCCGTACTTCCCACATTGCAGAAAATAACAACAGCTGGCTCTGGGTGCTTGTGTATAATTAAACTGGCTGCTGCGACATGGGCGGTACATGGGCAGTGCATTCGTGATTCGTGTGAGCTCCAGGTTTTTTGTATAGTTTTCACGGCCACATGCATGCCCTCTTTAGGTGGCTGTGCAGTTTTAGGGCCCCAGTGGTTTATGCCTGTCCTTTTGTGGTGAAGTAGAGCTGCACGACCTGGCCTGTCCTTTTTATCTTCATCACCATCTGGAGCTGCACTAGTTCTGAATAGGACTGTTCTCTAATCCCTGAGGAGTTGTGGACTTCTTGTCATGACAGCACGGCGCTACAGCATCATGCATGCACACTAATTAATATATGAAGCATTAGCAGTGTCTTAGTACAATTGCCGAAATAGCTGGTACTACCTAACAGGAATGCAATGGCTTCAATTCTAAGTAGTCGTGATCAACTTTGTGTGTTTGTGTCTGAATTGATGGATTCAGCATCTAAAGTTCTAAACCATTACAGCCTGTCCGCTTGAGCTTATCTATCAAATCTACCAGTCATTCAACAGAACAGTACTTTCAGCCATGACTTTTCAGCGAACAAATCAACACGTAGCATGACACCAAGTTTGCATGTGTCGTGGCATTGTCTCGTCTGTTGCTGTGGAAGAACCTGTAGGAGATATATACATGTCGAAATGCTGGGCCCTTAAGAATATATAGCACAAGCCTTGGTTCACGAAGTGATAAGGGAGGATATGCATACTCCGGGTTCGATTAGGACATGTAAGGACTCGGCGCCGGCCCGGGTAGCTGTACTGTAGTATGACCTCACCAAAGCGCTAAGGCTGGCGTCCTAATCCTGCCTGTGGATTTGTTGCTGCCTGTTGATGAGATGCTCGGATGGGTACTTGCAGCAGGTTGGTGCGACATTACTGTCAAGCGAGCTCTTTAGTTTTGACACGCCTGTGATGGCGTGATGTGTGTGTGTGTGTGCGAGCGCGTGGGCGGCCAGGGGAGGGTGACCAAAACTTTTCTGGGACCATGCCGACTTTGGATACGAGCTGGCAAAGCAACAAAACATGCATAGAGACAGACGGTTAGTTAACAAAACCAGCACACAAACGGCTTTTCCACGGAGATGGGTGACGCCCGGAATCTAGCTTTATGGCTGACGCTAAAATGCTGAGCTGAGGAGATGGGTTACGCAAGGTCGCAGGCGTGATCTGCGTTTTGTTGAGGATGATGAGTGACTGAGCTGCTGTGGGGCGACACCGTGACAGTTTCTAGTCCTAGGTAAACCATGTCCAGAAGTAGAACGATGCATGACCTCTGTTTCTGGATGTCATGAAATTGAAGTGACGTTGCATAGCGTGCTCAACTGAGTTTACTGTCGGAGTGGAAGCTTGTGTTTACTCTTACTATAATGAATGCACTTGCTTAGTTACGTAAAAATTGTACAAGAGCAGAAACGGAAGATGCAGCTAAAGTGAAAAAGAAATGTGGTTACTGAATGGACAAAGCTGTACAAGTTCATCCTAGGAGTTCAAAAAAAATATGCGCGTTCTTAATTATAAGTGCCATAAAGCAAATATTCCAGATTGACCTAGCTCCTCTCTTTAGCAATGAAAGAGTCTGGCAACTTGTGATTGCCACATAAAGGCCACCAAACTACCGAGAAACGCTCTGCGAAAGTAGTCTCCCCACAAGGGTAATAGTGGACAGGAAAGAGTTGAGTGATACAGAGTACCAACAAGGCAACAACTGTGTTGTGGCACAGCTCTGTTATGGCCATTATGTCGGTGGGTTGGTTCCAGTCGGTAGCCAATTTGGTGGGCACTGAGCTAACCAACAATACGAGGGGGAGTTTTTTATTATTATTTTATTTGCAACGTTTATCTCGCTGATTGCTGATTCACCACGTCGTGCATTGCCAGTAAAAATGCTACGTACTCTGCAAGGCATTCTACTCTTTGCTGAATATGGACGGGGTGAGCAGAGTTTGGCTGGCCTTGTTTAGGTCCGAAAAAATTTTACAACACTGTAGCATTTTCGTTTATTTGTGGTACTTATTGTCCAACCATAGACTAATTAGGCTCAAAAGATTTGTCTCGTCAATTTCAACCAAACTGTGCAATTTATTTTCATCTATATTTAATATTTCATGCATGCGTCTAAAGATTCGATGCGATGCGATGGGAAATCTTGAAAAATTTTAGGTTTTTGGAAGGAACTAAACAAAGCCGTCTAATGACCGACATAGCTTGGGGGAAAAAACTTGCGTTGACCTTGGGCGATTGTGGTTGCTTATTTACTTGAACCATGCATAGATCACCGTCGATGCTAGCTACTTCACACTCATTTCCCGCTTGGGCAATTACTATCACGTTAGGCCGGGGCCCCCGTTTGGGACTTCATAAACAGCCAAACCAATCACGACCAAAATCTAGTCTATAAATTGATTCCTGCTTCATTTGGTTGGTGGCAATAGTGCACGCAGAGGTAGAGCGGCGGGGCCGCGGTGTCCGAAACCGAGTTGTTGGACGGATTGATCCAGCCATCCCAGGGACTCCGTGGGCTGGGCACACCCCGGTTTCCGGAGCCACGCGTGTGCCAAAGCCAGGCTGGGTCACCAGTGCGCGGCGCTCCTGGCGTACTGTAGTCTGTACAGTAGTAGGTCACTGCACCAAGGAGTCGCCTGCCTCTCGTCGTGCCCGTCTGCTGCCCGAGCCGCTCGCAAGGGCGTTTGCAACGCCGGATCTTAGCTGTCGACTGTCCACATCAATTCAGGGAAGGCAGCTCCGCACGGACGACACGGGAGTGGACCACGGCACGCGCTGCCGGATCGCTGGTTGTTGCGCGCTGATCTGACTCTGCAGAGGGGTGTCGTGGACACTGGTGGGCGGTTGACGTTTTCCGGGCCCGATCGGCTGCTTGCTGCCGCGGAGTCTGGGCGCATTGGAGCAACTAGTGCCTGCCTGTTGTCGTCGTCGACCACGGGCTACCCGATCCCGGTCGATCCGTTTGGCCAGCCGCTCGCAGTGGCTGTGACTTGTGTGAGCCTGTGGTACGATAGGGGACTGTGATGCCAGTGATCGCAATGCAGCGTTTCCGGTAATGCCGGCGCTATGCTCTTTGCGTCATGCTAAACTCTAAAGCTACTTCTCTACATGCGGGGTGATGGCTCGTGTTTAGATTGCGTCGGCACTTCCTTGGGAATCCAAAACACATATCACATCTGGAACGATGCGTTTCAGGTCCCCCCATGGCTCTGACTGCTAGACGTGGATACCCTCTTCCGTTTTGCTGACGCCGATTTGTTAAAACTGTGAACTTGCAGAGGAAAAAAAAAACACGAATTAACTTGCATTGTTTTCTGAATGAACGTGTAATCTCAAAAATAAGAAAAAAAAAATGAACGTGTGCAAATATATTTGTCGTTGTTGGGTCCATTGCAATCACGAACTTGCATTTTGCACGGGGAAATTGTCCTTTGTGTAACTAACGCAAGATGCTGATGATACGCAGGCAAGAGCATCAAGGATTTCCAGGCGCTACTCCACCAGGGCTACAGCCGGACGACGTCGTCGGCGTCGCCGCCCGTGCCGCTTCCTCTGGCGCCGCCATCCCGGCCGTGCCCGCGCCCGGCGAAGCCGAAGCTGCTCATCTTCATCCGGAAGCAGAACCGCGTCCTGCTCAACCTGCCGCACGTGGTGACGGCGTGCCGCCGGGCCGGGTTCGCGCCGCACGTGATGAACCTGCGGCGGCAGACCCCGCTCCCCGTCATCCACGCCGCGCTGGCGTCGGCGGACGCCATGGTTGCCGTGCACGGCGCCGCCGTGACCCACTTCCTCTTCATGCGCCCCGGCTCCGTGCTCCTCCAGATCGTGCCCGTGGGGCTCGACTGGGCCGCCGACGCCTTCTACGGCAAGCCCGCGCAGCAGCTGGGGCTCGAGTACCTCGAGTACAAGGTGGCGCCCGAGGAGAGCTCGCTGGCCGCCGAGTACGGGCTCAACAGCACCGTGGTGCGGACGCCCTGGGTCATCAGCAGCCGCGGCTGGTGGGAGATGAAGAAGGTCTACATGGACCGTCAGAACGTCACCGTTAACATCAAGCGCTTCGGCGAGCTACTCAGGGCGGCGCGGACTCACCTCAAGAACACCACGGCGTGCTCCAAGGGCGCCGGCGGCGGCGCCACCGCGGCACTGAGGTAGAAGATGCTAATTGAGCTTGGTTGGTTAGGTGTTAATTACTTAGTCACACTTGTCAATTTCTTTGTGTTTTCGTCCTCTTTTTTTTGGCTGGGGAGAGAAGGGAGGGAGGTGGATAAAAAGGAGACGAGATCCTGTAAATATGATTGGGTTGGTTCTTGGATGAGAGATTGGTGGGGATCGATCGCCTCCTTTCATAGTGCATTCGTTCGGTTCATGGTGTTGCTAGAGCAGAAGCAGATGAAGAATAATTTATGGTAGGGGAGGCTCTCCTGAAACACCTTGTTCACACTAGTTCATAGAGGTATCATCAGCTCTTTTTATTTCTTTGGCCTTTTTTTTCCCTTTTTTTTTTTTTCTTCTCATTCTTTGGGTGTCCAGATGATGTATAAGAAACTACATTCTGTAACAAAGATCAATAGAAATCAAGACTCTCTTTTACAGATCCTCGAGTGCCTTCTCTCTTCCAGCATGGCACGATCAAAAAGAGGCAGCACCGAACTACCCCTAAAATGCGGCAGTTATTGTGAGGCCTTGTTTAGATGCGAAAAGATTTTAAATTTTACTACTGTAACATTTTTGTTTATTTATGGTAAATATTGTCCAATTATGGATTAACTAGGATCAAAAGATTCGTCTCACGATTTACAATTAAATTGTATAATTAGTTTTTATTTTCGTTTATATTTAATGCTTTATGTATGTGCCGAAAGATTCGATGTGACGGGAAATCTTGAAAAAATTTTGGTTTTTGATATGAACAACGGAGGAGGTGAAAAGTTTTTGGGTACTGTAACACTTTTATTTATATTTAATAATTATTGTTCAACCAAGCATCTCTAACAGTTTGGCAAATGACTTTCTATTTATAATTTTTTAGTAAAATGAGAAAAAATCTTCTTTAACAGTTTGACATTCTAATTCTCTATCTTTTCTAACTTGGTATATCTCCTTTGTTTAGCGTACAAATATGCGCACAGGTTTCGTGCTTGGCATCAGTGTTTCTCCTCATGCTTAGTGGGATTCTTCATTTGTTTAGCATGGCTCTTCGTTCATTTAGCGGGCCTCTTTGTTTCCTCACGTTTAGCGGGGCTCTTCGTTTGTTTAGCGGGGCTTTTCGTTCGCTTATCAGACCTCTTTATTTCATTAGCGGGTTTTGGGAGTTTGTAGAAACGAAATTTGCCAGACTATTGAAGATGAGATCTTTTTTTCTCCTATATTATTTGGAGAGTGGGCAAATAACAAGATTTAGGAAACGAATTTTGCCAATCTATTAGAGGTGCTCTAAACTTAAAAAGATTCATTTCGAAATTATAGATAAATTATAAAATTAATTATTTTTTATCTATATTTAATGTTATATATATCGTAAGATTTAATATGATAAAAAATATTGAAAATTTTTTAAGTTTAGGGTGAACTAAAGCCTTGTCTAGTTCCGGAAACTTTTTGGTTTTCGGTACTGTAATACTTTGGTTTTTATTTTATAATTATTGTTCAATCATGAACTAATTAGACTTAAAAAATTTATTTTATGATTTATAAATAAACTGTATAATTAGTTTTTTTTCTATATTTTGCTTTATATGCCGAAAGATTCCATGTCACAAGAAATTTTTTTAAAAAAAATATTTTTGAGTGAACTAAACAAGGCCTCAAAAGGCCTGAAGGTTGATGAGATGCAAAAGAGAAAGCACGTGGCGCCGGGCCCAGTGCTCTTCTTCTCAACTGGTGACTGCAGGGCTCTCCCTGCGCAGCTGTCGCGTAGCACACACGCGGCAGCCATGCTGTCGGCCAGGAAAGCACGGCCGTTGGCGCCACGTGCTGCTCGGTGCCTCGGGATTTACGACGGCGGGTGAAAGAAAGGAAGCTGTGATTGACAGCTATACGACCGTTGGCAATTTGTCATCCGGACTTCCGGGCCTCGTCGGGGCCGGGATGCTAGCGCTTCGTTCGTGCGGTCCAGCGGGCCTGCCGGTGGCCTGACGCTGGGTGTCGGTGGCGAGTGCTGTGCAATTCGAGCTGAAATTACCTTAGTGCTTGACCATCACGATGTCCTCAGTTACCAATTGCAATACTCCCTCCATCCCAAATCATAAATCATTTCAAAAATTTTGAAAAGAAATTTAATTAAAATTATATAAAAAATTATAAAGTTTTGTGGCATCAAATAGATATTCTATAAAACATAATCAATGAACACCTAATAATACGTAGTTGATATCATAAATATTATTATTCTACCATATAAATGTAATCAAACTTGAGATGCTTTGACTCCAAAATTTTTAAAATAACTTATAATTAGAGATGGAGGAAGTATAGCTAACTATGTAGAGAGTTATGTGGGTTGTGAGATAATTATTGTTTATAGTTGAGTGTTCAAGACTAGCTATTTGAGAGTCATTAGTTATTTAATCTTTCTTCTCGATAGCCAATAGAATTCTTTATTTGTCCTCACTCTCGACTACTGCAGCTTTGAATTTACTATTCTTACGACATATTTGATTAACTAAAACCAACTGTTCACTACTCCTTCCTCCTCAAAATAAGTATACTTTTAATACTTCAAATATGTTCTAAAATAAGTGGACCTCTATGTGTGCTCCACCTAGTTATACTAAACTTTTTCATTTTGTCTACTTATTACAAAATACAATTATTTCATATTGAAATACCTTTTTGATAAATATGTAATTTCAATATTACATTGTATGACCTTTATCTTCCTATATTAGCCATATATAGCCTATAGGCTAGTTGATAGGATCTAGGTTACAAAACTCTTTTTGGGTCGATGGTAAGTTAGCTAGAGTTTGATTAAGCTAGGTTAACTCCACACTAAGATGGTGAGCAAGGCTATGAGTTGGATGAAGGATGATCAATCCAAATGGAGCAAGTTCACACTTGGAGAAGATAAAGAGGTGAAAATAAGCTCGAAGGCAAAAGGTATATGTTTAGAATTTTGTTTTCGCCATATGAGACGCAATAGAGTGTGTGTCGGTGTTTTCCCCCCGGGGGGGGGGGGTCACACCAACGAGTAAATTTGTATGCGTGCTCCCTTTCCCGGATGGTGATGCAAGAAAACACAGAGATTTATCCTGGTTCGGGCAAGAGAAGGCCCTACGTCCAGCGGGGGGAGAG
>Ga0182004_10004116_pt1 | contig 11686 bp, 9 predicted proteins | sample Sormic07211540_1_FD_120479 | JGI IMG/M metagenome (GOLD analysis project Ga0182004, IMG submission 120479) | Endophyte microbial communities from Sorghum bicolor roots, Mead, Nebraska, USA - 072115-40_1 MetaG | ecosystem: Host-associated > Plants > Roots > Unclassified | place: USA: Nebraska...
CTGCTGCTGCTGCTGCTCTTCTTGCTTATGAGGCCCCAGATGCTCCACCCCTTGATCCCCTTCTTGTTAGGCTTGTTGCTTGCCGGCGGCACGCCATTGCTAACGCCATCCCGGTCCCGGAACGGGAACCCCGATCCAAAGCTCCCGGAGAAGTCGTCGGCGCGGAGATTGTTGGGCCCCTGCTGCTCCTCCTCCTCGTCTTCCCTGCTGCAGTACTGATGATGGACAAGCACGCTCTGATGATGATGATGGTGGTGGGCCTCATGGTAGTGGTACAGCCTTTCTGCGGCGATTCCCGCCGGTGACACCCTGGCATTGCCGTTGGCTGTGGCGGCATTCATCATCATCATCATCCTGCACGTCGCCTCGCTGTTGTTGGCGTCGGAGAAGGAGTTGCGCCCAGAGGTGGTGGAGCGGTCCACGCTTCGGCGCCTCCTGCTGGAGCTGGACGAGTCCAGGTAGTAGTCCCTCGTCTGCACGGAGCCGCCGGGTACCGCCGCCGCGGCAGCAGCATTGTCGTAGTAGTAGCAGTAGTCTTCCTCCACGGGGATTTGCCCGTCGGAGCGTGGGACCGCCGGCGCTGCCATGCGGTCGTCATAGTCCTCCACTGGCAAGGACAGCATCGAGGCCGGCAGGCGGCCGAGCGCCGGGACGGGTCCCGATCCCGACCGGGCGTCCCACGAAGCTCGTCGGGGGTCCGCGTCGCAGGAAGGACGGTGCGGCGCGGGCATCTCCATCTCCGGCAGTGGCACGGGAATGACCACGGGCTCCTTCTTGCTCTTGCGGCGCCATTGCTGCAGCTTCTTGCCAAGGAGGCCCCCCAAGGACGACGACGACTTCTTGGATTGTTGGTGACTGTGTGAGCGGGCGGGCTCCTGCTGGTGATGGTCCTCCTCCTCCTCCGGCAACGCCGCGGCGATGGGCTGACCGTGGCGGAAGAGATCGCAGGAGCGGCGCTGCGGCTCCACCGCGGCTGCAGAGCGCGCGTAGGAGAAGGACCTGCAGCGGCGTAGGTCGGCGGCGGAGGGAGGGTGGAGGCCGGCGAGGCGGTCGCGGAGGCAGGCTGGGCAGAAGCCGGTGACGGCGACGCCCGGGTGGAGGCGGCACACGGAAGCGGAAGGATCCATGTGCTGCTAGCTGCTGTCAATCCTCCATCATATCATAATTAATATCCTCCGATCGATCTGGCAGGCAAGCACAATGCAAGCTCTCACACTCACTCTCTGTCACAACACTTGACTAGTCTGTCTTGTTCTTCTCTTTTTTTTTTTGCGACACTGTCTTGTTCTTCTCTTGCAGCTAGCTAGCTAGTAGTACGAGGAAGAGAATGGAAGCATGGAAAATGGAATGGAGGGAAGGAAGAAGATGGCCTGATGAAGCCACGCACCCACAGCCACAGGCAGAAAAAAAGCAAAGCAGGCAGCAAGAAAAGAACAAGCACAAGGAAACTGTGCTGCTACGAGCCTAGTGGCCGGACACAGCAGAGCAGGCAAAAGATCGAGGAGAGACAGTGCCTGACAGATGACTGCTAGGATCGATGCATTGATGCTATAGACAGAGGCCTGGTTTAGTTCGCAAAATTTGTTCTTTTTGGCTACTGTAGCATTTCGTTTTTATTTAACAAACATTGTTCAATCACAGAGTAACTAGGCTCAAAAGATTCATCTCACAAATTATAAGTAAACTGTGCAGTTAGTTTTTATTTTCGTCTATATTTAATGCTCCATACATGCGACCAAACATTCGATGTGAAGAGGAATTTTGAAAATTTTTACGAACTAAACAAGGCAAGACAGGCATGCAGCTGAGCAAAGCCGGGACACACACGCGCGCAGAGTCCTAGCTAGCTAGCTGCTAGAGAGAGACAGGGGAGGCCGGCCGGCTCTCCCCTCCTGCCGCTGTCCCCTTTTCCTTTTTTCCCCTGCCTAGCTAGTGCCTGCTTCCTTCTTTATGCTTTCTCTTTTGCTTTACTGCTACTCCCGACGATCCATCCATCCTTCGTCGTCTCCATCTCCATCTTCAGATTCACAAGACTACTATCATAGCATCCCTATCCTACTAGAGTACATTATTGTATATAGGAGTATAGTATGCTAGCTTAGCTAACAACATTTGTCTTGTCTACACTGCCGGTGGTTTCAGCTGCTTCCCATCTTGTCCTCTCTCCTTCAATTCCTTTCTCTAGCTTCTTTATACTCTCTCTATCCTCAAAAACTTCAACTTCTAGAGTTGTTTTAAATTAATTTTTTAAAACTTTAATTAAACTTTTAGAAAAAAACGCTAAGATTTATAGTACCAAATTAATATCATTGAATTTATGAATATATTTTCATAAGATACTCATTTTATGTCATAGATATTAATGTTTTTCTACAAAGTTGGTCAAACTTTAAAAAAAAGGTTTGACTAGCACAGATTTTAGGAGTTAAAGCTTCCAGAGACAGAGGGAATATATGTATATCTAATATATACTCTATATTTGGAATATCGCCTTCATGTGTGGAGTACTCCTTTTGATGAAATATATGTAGTCTTCTCTAAATTGCACCTATTAGAAATATAGGCAAATTCATGTTTAATTTATTTCAAAAATAAGACTTACACAGAATAATCATGATATCATATATGTGCTTGTTTAGATTAAACATCATGGATATAAATATAGCACTTATCTGAATAATATCATGCAACTTATTGTATAAACAAAGCAGGATCATCATCCAAACAATGCTAACCAACAAGGTTTTGATCAACAAAATAAGACATGGTGCTTTGCCGATATAGTCATCCCGATCGATGTAGTGTAGTTAAGAAGCCGTGAAGACTCTTGCGCCGGGAGGGAGACCTTGTGCGCCGGGAACAGGGAAAGGACGAAGCGAGTAGTCATGCCACTGCTGAACACTCCCTAAAGATATGATTGCCGTCCTCACCCAAGCAGGTGAACCCGATGGACGGAGACATTCTGGAGGCCTACTCTTCCATCTCGAGTGCACACAGGAGATGGAATGGAGAAACTCAAGTGCTATTGATTTGTGATGTATTGCGTGTTAGATCAACCGAAGGAGAGAGTCTTAATTTATAGACGTCACATAAGGGAGATCAAGGGAATGAGCTCCAGGTGCCACGAAGAGGAAGGGCCAGCGGATGCGGACGGTTCAGGAGAAACTCCTCTCATCATTACCACTAGTTGCAACTCTAGTCATCAATGGAGCTAAGTGACAAAAGTTAAGGCTCGCCTGCCTGCTCGCCGCCTGCCTGCCTCGCCTCCCATGGCCCGGCCTGGCTTGGCCACCAGTGGCAGCGACGTGCGCATGTGGTACTTATCTATTCTTTTTTCAACTTCTCAAGGTAACCAACCAAGGATCAATCATTTAAGTTGAGTCAATTTTCACTTAAATCCTCATACGGTACTAAACCATTTAATATGCATTAACCGAACCGAAGAATTTACTTGATTCAATAAATATTTAATGGGCCAAGCCCACAAAATATCTAACAACACCGACTTTAACTCTAATACGCCTTTCCCTAGCTTTCATTCTTCCCTATCTACTTCTACTAATAAAATACAATTTAATCAATCAAAATCAACTTACCTGTGCCACCCATCATAATTTAACATCGTCATGTGTAGTATACATACTCATTGTCCACCCCCACACACTACAAACATAGACTTACTTTAATTCCTATTGCCACGGCCATATGGGCTTATATTTGCATAGGTGGAATCTATGCTGCCAAGATACATATGATACTAAGTATCAGATATGATCAAGGATCAATCATTTAAGTTGAGTTAATCTTCAGTTAAAATCCCATATGATACTAAACCATTTAATAGGCATTAACCGGATCATAGAGTTTACTTGATTCAATAAATATTTAATGGGCCAAGCCCACAAAATATCTAACAATCCCCACCAAACTCTAGGGTTTGATGCAAATCATACTCAGTACCACATTCCTTTTATATACTAGAGTTTCAATAGAAATTGTTAAGTTGAAAATCCATCTAGAGCAATAGCAACACTCAGCCACAACTGAACAATGGACAAAACCTCGAATTGATATTTTTGTGTGAGATGAATCTTACTGAGTCACACTTCTTGGCTTTTTCATGAGTATCTAGAGATGACCCACATCTCATAGATTGTGACTAGCAATCAAACTCATATAGGTGTGTTCCTTCTAGGATGTTCTGTAGGAGAACATCCTTGCTTAGCCAAGCCACTCAGATCACATTAAGAGCTTAATCAACCTTCCTTACATTATTGGAGAAATGGTGCATCTCAAATGAGTTGGACTTTATTCTAAGGAGTTTCTCCCTCAGTCATCCACTACCTTGTTGCGCCATCCTAATTCACAGGATCTCTGATCACATAGGATAGGTTTCCACTATAGAATGACTTCAAGTGGGTCTCAAGTTCAACTCCCTCGACACACCTTCTATCACATTGCATAATAGACCCTTAGTGAATTGATATGCTAGATTCTTGGTTGTATGGACATAGTCCAACGCAATTACTCTAAAGTTTCTCAGTTTTCTGACAGTCTTCAGACTCCTTTTCACATGCCTTGTAGACTTCATGTTGTCCTTAGAACTGTTCACTTTTTATAGAAATAGTTGGTATAGGTTTCTCCACAACCGGTAAATCCATAAGGAGTTCACAAAGCCACTCGGCCTCAGCACCAGCGGTATCTAATGCTATTAATTCTGTTTCCATTGTAGACTTTGTTAAGATAGTTTGCTTGCAAGACTTCTAGGAAACAGCGCCACCTCTAAGCAGGAACGTGTATTTGCTCGTGGCATACAACTCATCGGCATTATAAATCCAGTTAGCATCACAATAACCCTCTAGTACCCTTGGATACTCGAAAAAGTGAATGCCATAGCTCATTGTACCTTTCAAATAGCGCAATACTCACTCAAGAGCACACCGATGAAAATCTCTCAGATTTGACACAAACTGGCTTAATTTGCTTACAACAAATGAGATATCAGGCCTCGTGGCGCTAGCAAGGTACATGAGAGAACCAATTATTTGAGAGTATCTCAATTGATCTCTTGAAATTCAACGATTATTTCTCAGTATCACACTTGGGTCATAAGGAGTTGGAGCGAGTACACAGTCACTGTACCCAAAGTGACTTAGTACCTTTTCCACATAGTGAGATTGTATAAGAGTTACCCCACCATTTCCTTTGTCTCTCAGTAGCTTGATGTTGAGGATAACATCAGCCCCACCCAAGTCTCCATTTCAAAGTTATTAGATAGAAAAACTTTCACTTCTTGAATCACATCAGTATTTCCAAATATTAAAATATCATCTACATACAAGCTTCATTTACTACAAAGCCTGCTAAGGTTAAAGTTTTATCAAATTTCTCATGCCACTGCTTTGGAGCTTGCTTCAGGCCATACAAGGATTTCAGCAATTTACAAACCTTACCCTCTTGACCTTTTGCAAAAAGTCCATCTGGCTGATCCATATTGATCTCTTCCTCAAGCTCTTTGTTTAAGAAAGTTGTCTTAACATCCATCTGGTGGACGAGAAGACCGTGTTAGGTAGCCACAGATAAAAGCACACGAATGGTCATCAAATCGGGCCACAGGTGAGTAAGTGTCAAAATAATCTTGTTCTTTCTTTTGTGTATAACCTTTGGCCACTAGCCTTGCCTTGTACTTCTCAATAGTACCATCAATCCTTAGCTTTTTCTTGAACATCCATTTGCACCCCACAGGTTCACATCCATAAGGACGATCAACCACTTCCCAAGTCCCATTTGATAAAATAGAATGCAAGTGCGCGTCTAGACTTTGCAAGTACGCGTGTGACTTTGCACCCATGGGTCTCATTGAGGGCGGGCATCATTGATGATGGGTTTTTACTCCACCCGCACCAAACCTAACCCATTGTCATCCCTAAAGCATGGCCACCAATGACCACCAACTAAACAGAGATGAAAGCAAATGGTAGGCAGTCTCTAAATTCCACCTATTGCAAAGACGAACTTATAGTAGCCCAGTCTTCCCCCAAAGTCCCTACTGATTCTTCTTCCATGCTCATGGTCATATCAAAATGTCTACAATGGATGACTTTTGCTTCTTCATTTGTAGGTTGCAATTTGTCCCCTCCACCCTATTTGCCTAGCCTTATGCCCCCTCCAAAAGACCAAAACTACCAAACAATCCATATTTTGAGCACTAGAACTTAGTGGCGGATCTTGTTAAGGGGAGAGGAAAGATCATAGAGGAAGAGTGGGAAGAGATGTCCTAGGCCATGGTCAAGGTGACAACCCATAGTGGAAGAGTGGTTGATCACCTTTTCTCTTTCCGCCATGTCCTCCTCATCTTTCTACCTTTGTCCCAACCTAGTCCATAACCAAAGCAAACAAATAAAGGAGGGAACTAGAGGACCAGAAAGATGGAGGACAACAAAATAGTCACTTCATATCAAGAACCTATTGAAAGTGGCAAATGAGAACAATTGCCATGGTCCCAAAGATGGCCCTTCTTGGTAGGTTGGGTGGGCCGACTAGGGCATAGGAAGGGGCGGTGGCCCCGACGAAGGGCACCCTAGCACGCCGATAGAGGACGCAGCTAGGAGGGTAGTGCCCCACCTCCACCACTTTATCCCATGTTTTAGTCATTTTAGGAAAATATATTTAAGAAAAATAGATAGATAATTGTTTAGAAAAGTGCGAGTCAAAATTTGTTAGGAAAAAGCGAGTTTATTTTAGGAAAGGAGAATCCAAACACATAAGGACTCCATGGTAGGTTGCTTGGTGTGCAGGTCTTATAAGGACTATAAATATAGGGGCGTTGTATCTCAAGAACAAAATAGAGTCTTGCTTTTTAAACAAAAATCCTCTCTTTCTTGCTCCAAGTGCCACTGCCGCTCTCCCACGCTCGCACGTTGCCACCACTAGCACCACAATGTGTTGCCCTAACCGTACCACCGCCCCAACCAATTAACCCCTAGGAAAGAATCATCACACCTAGTATCTGGAGACCAGATCGATCCTATGGCCTCCACCATCGCCACCATGATCGCTTAGATGAAGAGGATGCTGAGCATCTTCTTGGGCAACATTGGCAACCCCTTCAATGAGCATAACACAAAGGTCACCAAGCTGGACCTTCGCCTCACTAACATCGACTCTGGTGCTATGCCCGAGCTTCATGAGGCCTTAGTTGAGGAACTTGAGAAGGAGACCAAGCAGATCATGGAGGACGCCGACCATGCCTTCCTCAAGAGGAAGCAAGAGGCGCCCACCACCATCATGTCTCTTGATCTGGTGGACACCATGGCAAGCAAGTTGTTCACCCCAGCTACCCCATCTGAGGAGCCACCGAGGAGCACCACTGAAACCTATGCTACAGCTCCATGGTTCGCATCATGGATCATCATCGGGACAACAACGACTGTACCAACATTGAGCCTCGCTTGCTGATGCTCACTGGCGCCCTAAACTCAGGGGTGCGAGGAGGACGCACCATGCTCTTGGCAGGAGCCATCATTGGCCAGGGCATTCGGATCCTCATCAACACTAGCACCACACACAGCGTCACTAACTCCAGTACCGCCTATGCCATCGGCCCACTATTAATTAATTGAGACAGGTCTTCAACAATAAAAAGGAAGATATATGGCAACAAAGGATAACCTTGGCATAGACCACATGACTGGGAGAAGGGCATCGACAACGGCCCATTGAAGCGAATCGTGTCACGCACCGATGTCACGCAAACCATGACTCGGTGAACCCACTCACTTTGAATGCCCAACTTCAAAAGGACATTTTTTAGGTAGCTCCAATCAACACGATATCATAAGCTTTCGATAAATCCAATTTATATGCACAGAAATTTCCTCGATCATCAGAATTAGTACTAATGGCATGAATGTAAGCGTTCAAAGGCTATCAGGGCATTATCGGTTATCATTCTACCTGTAATGGGAGCACTTTGGCCCAGGCGAGACGATCTCCTGCAAAAACGGTCTCAAACGGTTCAGAATGCATTTAGAGATAACCTTATAAATGACGTTGTAGAGACTGATGGGTCTAAAATATATACGTACTCTCTTAACAGATATCTCTTACTTGGAACGAATTTTGGTTATTCAACTTGGGCCAAAAATGTATATTGAGCTGATTGTGACGATGCATGCATGTATGTCGATCATCGATGAGGCAGAGGCTGGCACAGGCGCAGGCATGGCAACAAGCAGCATTAGCTGGCTGGATGGACCCGGCCCCGGTGGCTAGCAAGGCCGGGGTGGCCAAGCCAACCATGCATGCATGCTAGATAATGATGGTGATGATAATACTCCCAAGAACAGGATACATCATGAACGAAGATGATAATTATTATTCCAAGCAAGGCAGAGACAGACAGGCATGCTTGATTTATTTGACTAGTACTAGCATATAGCGTAGGGTTTAGCCAACAATATACCCCCCAATGTGCGTGTAATGTTGCTGTCGACCCACACCTTACTGCTGTTGAGCATCATCATCATTCTGGTGCTAGTACTACTACCATGCTAGCTCAGATGCATGTCACAACTGCTGTCACACGTACGCCTGCACTGATCGATCATGGTTGCATGGGAGCTCTCAGTGCTGCAGTGACACTAGTTGGCAGTGCAGACTCTCGGGATCACGCACTGAGCATGCATATAAAAAGGAAATAAATATAATAGTACGGTGGTGCAACAATACAATCTCCTATTCATAAAAAATATGGTTGTCATGCTCACCGCTAAAAGTACTATTCATTGATTTATTGAAATAGAGAAAAACACTACTGGCTGTCATAAAAAATATAGCTTATAACACAAGTAAATGAGCGTGCAAATATATTTCAGACTGCCGATTGGGAATAGCATTTGCAGGTTTATAACACTAGTACAGAGAAGCTCTATGCTGGCAGTGGAATTTATTTTTTACATGCGGTTTCAATTAAAGAATGTCTATAAAAATAAATTGGCGTGCCCAACTCCAAAACCGCCTGTGAAAATCAATTTTCACAGACGGTTTTCCTAACAAAACTGTCTGTAGAAATCATATATTTCTACACGCGGTTTCTTAAGAAATCCGCCTGTAGAAATAATTTAAAATTGAAATTTTTGAGTTTTTCAAATGACCTCGTTTGAAAAAACTATCAAAATGAAAATTATAGATCTCGAAAAGTTATAAAACTTTGTAGTTGATAATTTTTTTATTTGAATTCATCTTGTCGTCGAAAACTATGTTTGAATTTCTCAAATTTGAAATTCGAATTTTGTAAATGACCTCAGAAGGAGAAACTACCAATATAAAAGTTGTAGATCTTAAAAAGTTATGAAACCTTGTAGACAATTTTTTCCATTGGAATCTATTTAGAGCCTCAAATAATCAATATATGCTCGGTTTAGGATAATATGTGAGAAAATTAAACTCTAATATAGACACAACTGAGAGATCAGTGAAGTGGTAGAGGAGGCTATGCACAAGGGCGTCTATGGTTCAAATCCCATCGGCTGTGGAGCGCGTGATTTCACGCAGAAAAAACGCGACTTGCAGCCAATGGGCCTTCCCTGTAATTAATTTTTTTTCTATTTTCAAAAGTCGATCTGTATTTTCTATAAAAAGATTTCTACAGACGGATGACATAATTGAACCGTCTATAAAAATGGATTTCTAGAGGCGGTTCAGTTATGTGAACCCTCAGTTACCCGCCTGTGAAAAAGTTTATTTCTACAGGCCAACAGCGCAGGCGGTCCGTCAATCCGCCTGTAGAAAGGGGTTGTGAACCGCCTGTATAGTACCTCTGTGTACTAGTATAAAACACGGCTTATAATACACACACTATATATATTTCCATATATAGATTTTTAGATTCCTAAACTTATCTTGAGCTTCAGTACTACTTTGAATGGATTTTGACTCAATCCATACGCCAACATGGCATACTGAATCAATGATGATGTGGATTTAGTTTATTAGGTCCAGTACCTAAACTTGTACGATGGTGTCATCTGGCACCACCTACATATTTGAATTTTAGAAACTCTATTTTTGTAGAAGCATCTCTATCTAAAAGACTAAAACCGCCTCTAAAAGTAGTTTCCTAGACGACCTATCTCTAGCAATATATTTGATGGGGACGGAGTTCTTGATTTTTCGTCAGGTAGAGATTACTATCAATTTGGTCGGAGAGCGACACACTAGTTTAAATAGCGGACTATAGTGCCGCTATAGCGACCGGAGAGAGGTCATGCTAAGCTATTGTTGTTTTTGGCACTATGACAACTACAACCAAAATAGCTGACTATAGTGCCGCTAATCCACTTAGCGGTAGCGCTATTGGTTTTACATAATATGCCCCAATGTGATAGCCTGTTGAGCTCACTAATTTGATATTTTAGTCAATTAAACAAAAGAGGTTCATGAACCATGTTGTAGTGTCATATTAGTTATGTTACCTAGACTTGCGAAACCTTAGAAACATATTTGTACGTGTTCATCAAATTTCATATTTGCCTTGTTTTCTGCATCAATTATGGGTGTTTTCTTGTTTTTCTTTAAAACATTATATGTCATAGCGCCGTAATAGCGCTGTTATAGCTTCTAGCTGCTAAAAAAGTTGCCACTAGTTTGAATAGCTACTATTTTAAACTATAGCGATCTGGCTTTAGATCAAAAGACCCAACCCTACAACCTTAGCACCATGTACACATCTCCTCTTGATATCAATTGTATCACAATCCGATTGACCTCATCGAGAAGGCTCATCCCTATTGAACATCAAAGAACATATGAAAGAACAAGATACAATGTAACTCAAGTAAAATGGCAATTGTGGATGTATGGTTCATTAATTGAAGTTGGGTTCTCATAAACTGATAAACATCAAATTTAGTTTTATAATAGATTAATCTACACTACTGCATAAATCTTTTCTAAGGTGATCGTTTTGGGTTTTGTGTTCGCCTCTATCAAAAGGTTTTGTGTTAGTGTAGACTTACGGAGGTGGATGTGTTGCCTACCTTAGTTAATCCATTTACATAGGTGGTCACTTTATGGCATCTGCTTGCGTTAATGTATATTAATAGAGGCGGGCACCTTACAACGCTCGAGACAGCACCCTAAGGCACCTGCCTCGATTAAAAGATTAATGGAGGCAGCCCCTTCTTAGTTGCCTGTCTCCGTTAATTATTTTTCAGTTTTAAAAATAGTTTTCTGCCATTTGCTTTGAATTATGTTTTCATTATTTAAACATAGACAAAGCAGATACATATACCCCATTCAGTGACTCATCATTATTGTAGCATGAACAATGCAAGTTACATGTCATATATTACATATGAAAATGAGACTTGTTGAAAGCTCTAGTTTGGTTTTGGATAATTGATGACCCTAGTACTAACCTCTATACTAAGTGTGTGTAGACTTAATGAGGTTGGTACATGCCAAGTGATCGAGCAAGTGATGATCATGGTGATGATGGTGATGACCACAAGATGATCAAGTGCTCAACTTGGAAAAGAAGAAAAAGAAAAAAACAAAACCATATGGAGATCAAGGCAAAGGTATTGCTTAGGGTTTTGGTTTTGGTGATCAAGACACCATAGAGGGTGTGATCACATTGAGGATAGATAGCCGTACTATAAAGAGGGGAATTCTTTGGCTAAGC
>Ga0182004_10004117_pt1 | contig 11683 bp, 5 predicted proteins | sample Sormic07211540_1_FD_120479 | JGI IMG/M metagenome (GOLD analysis project Ga0182004, IMG submission 120479) | Endophyte microbial communities from Sorghum bicolor roots, Mead, Nebraska, USA - 072115-40_1 MetaG | ecosystem: Host-associated > Plants > Roots > Unclassified | place: USA: Nebraska...
CACCCCCAAAAAAGGGGCCCCGGGCCTACAATGTTGATGGGTGAAGTAAAAAAAAACCAAAAAAAAAACCACGCGGGAAGGGAAAAAAAAAAAAGGTGTCCAGACTCCCGCCAAATTTTTTTTAAAAAAAAAAAAAAAAAACTGTTACAGTAACCCATACATGTTCAGATCAGATCCAAATTTATATACTAGGCCAACAGACCTAAATTCAGACGGTACAGAAGCTAGCCTAGCACCGCTCACACAAGAATGCATACGCATGGGCAGGCATGGACCATACCATATGGTCCATCAGTGCACTAATTTAAATTAAATCATCCGACAGGGCTCATCTAGGCCGCACGATCTTTGGTCAGCATGGGCAGTACACACCGTCTGATCATAGTTAAACTGGCCGGGACCGAATGGTACATACAGTGTTACTGTGCTATGGTCATCCGTCGAGTGACTGGAGTCTCTGGACCATATTTGTGCATGCACATCATGTGCCATGGTTTGTTCTTGGCATTAGTAGGCTGGCGACCCTCACCATCATTTACTTATAATATAATGATAGTAACAATATGAGTTTTTGCCAATTGATTGTAGTCGCTCTATTCACAGAAGAATACAAATTCAAACTAGGTTAACTTTGACCGATTTTATAGTGATGAATATTAATAACGTTTATGTCTCTAGCTAGGTTTACTAGAAAAATATATTTTATAATTAATTTAATGATACTTATCTTGTATCATAAATGTTAGTATATTTTTTATATAACTTTGATCAAACTTTAAATTGTTTGACTCCTCGAACAGTGATGAGTGCATTCTTTTGTGGACGAAGGGAGTACTGTTTTGATGATCTAATCTACATGTGTATGCATGCTTTGTGATGATTTATGCATAGTTGAGCAAAATGGGTTGTGTGATGGATATAGAAGCGCCCTTATGAAAGCTTGTAGAATAAATAGGTTTGATTTCTATATGGCAACTATGTGTTAGTGGTGCATGCATGCTCATTCTATTAGTACTTAACATATGTTTTTATGACTCATTGTGTATTGATGCGTAGGTCAACATCAATCGCTAAAAGTAGATAAGTACCAATGAATCCTTAGTTGAGAAAGAGTTTAACATTGATGATTGCTTGTTTGTTGGTAAAGACAAACCATCAGTTGGAATGCTCAAGCCAAGTGAAGACACTATTGATCCACACGATACACATATGGGTGTACAAGAGACATGGAAACTTGAATAATTAACATGATGCTGGTGTTGAAGTCAAAAGCAGTCAAGTAATTAGTGCAAGCAAAAAAGACAACCTAGCTAAGAGCAGATAGCATGGCAGTTGCCAACATGGACTACAAAGAACAAGGTGACACAGTTCAATATTGAGAGGACTTACTTAGGGTGGAAGCAAGACTTAAGACAATCTTTGACAAGCATCAAGAATGGCTAGGAAATTTTGGCTTAACACCATAGATGTGTCGATCGTCACCATTCCAATGTAGTCGAACTTTGCTTGAAGCATAAATGCACTTGTCTAGCTATCATGTATCCTTTGGTGCCTAGCTTGGATACTCATTCTTCTCACTCACTTCCATGTGTATGTGTGGTGCTTTTGTAGCATTTTTGGGGTCCTTTCAAGCTTCCTAATCGCTCATAAGGTCAATGATGCTACACAAGTTGATTTGTGTGACCTTGGCAGTTAGAATAACGGTGCATTGTGAGTTGCGTTGAGATCCTATGCACTTTGCTCTAATTGATGTTCCATCCTATAACTTGGTTGTTTGCAAATTTCATAAATCAATAGAGAAAACTCAAATAAATGAAAATGTATGATATTGTGCATACATATATGAGAGAACTTTTATGTTTCTTAGAGGAGGTGAACATGTAATTCCTACAAAAAATCAATCTAAATAGCAGAACTAAACACTGGACAATCCATCTCCTTGTTGGTTGCTTCAAAGGCAAAGTACCTGTCAAGTTCCTAGACAATCCCATATAGGAAATATAAACTTGCAAGAACTAGAAGGATAAGGAAATATAACTAAGCTTCACTTGAATCAAAGGTTGTATTTTCACCTTAGAGAACTTTTGAGCTAATTGCTTGCAAACAGATTTTATATAAGGTGTAGATCGGGTGAAATCCCAATAGCACATGAGTAAGCAAATGAGATAAGAGATTTGTTATTGAAATTTATCCCTCCACAAAAGAGTATGTACCTACATCTCCCTTGAGGTGCTAACAAAGAGTTTGGTATCTTTCAACCTTTTATCCTCCCCCATCAACTATAAATTAAAGATGAGGCTTGGGTCACTTACTCAAATTCCTCTAAACATGTGGATATTACAAACTTCCTAAAGCTACATCACACAACTTGGGAGTTTTCATGGGTGATGCTTAGCCATCTAGAATCACAAACCTCCAAGAGTAACAAAGATGAACCACTATCTTTACAAAGTCTCCAAAATTTTAAAGGGAAAAGGTGAAACTTAATTACTCTTCTAAATCTTATCCCTCTCACGAATGCTAACCAATTCTTATGAAGATTTACTATAAAGGTTTTGATCAAATGGGTGACAATGGTGTCGATGGGGAGACTATGTAGCTCCATGACATTGTCTTTGGTTGGGTGAGTCCATCATTGAGTTTAGAATAGTCGAATTGCATAGGGAGACTATATGACTCCATTGTGTTTAGTTGGTAGCAAACACCAAGATCATGAGATACATGGTGTCCAAGAGCATACCTTAGTAGAACTCTAACATGGACTAGGGTTGTGTTTTAGCAACTAATACCACATGATAAATCCGGTTGTCACTTTGCTTCATTTATGTTTTGTGTTACTTCCATCGGTTGTCTCTTCCCTAACGTCCAGTCACTTGTTTCTCCATTGGTGGGCGTCAACCCGACATATTTTCTCATGTTAGAAACAATTTCTTGTGTTTTGCTTCTCCTTCTTAATTTACTCTCCTTCCACATCATCAAAATAGTGACATGGAGAGGTAATAAATACCAATGGAAATTAGCGTTGGGAGTCGCCTAATCGTCCTTTCAACTATTCATCTTGCATTTTGTTTACTACTGACCACTCACTCAATGATTGGATAATGTTTGTTAAATAAAAACGAAAGTGCTACAGTGTCAAAATCCAAAAAGTTTTTGATCTAAACAAGGCGTAACTCATCCCTCAACTGACTCCATATACATCCAATACTACTGGAGGCCATTAAGGCCAATTTCATAAATACTACTCCCTTTGTTGAAAGAAAAAATATAATTTATGTTTTCTAAAAAGTCAAACTATTTAAATTTTAACCAAATCTAAAAAGATTTTAACATTTATGATACTGAATAAGAATCATTAGATTAATCATAGAATATATTTTAACAGTATACGTGTTATGAGTCATAAATGTTAATAATATTTTCTATAACTTTAGTTAAATTTTCAATCCAAATCTAAAACTGCGTTTCTTTTTCACGGAATTTGTGTGAACTGAAGTTGATTGAGTAATCTTTTTAACAAAGGTAGTAGTAATAACTATTATAATGGTCCCCGGCAGAAGATCCCGAAGCGTACGCATACGGTTGGCATGACTATACATGCGTGCGTGTAGTCATTGAGGATTGATTGTGGCCGCTGCTGGCCCGCTACAGTCCATGATCCTCACACTGAAAACGCCGTTCCTACTCTCGTCTCCATGGCAGACAACCGACTGACAACAGCACAGGGGAGCCCAAAAAAGGTTCAGATAAACAAGATTATCGTGTGCAAAATGTGCTTGAAATGACTGAGAAATGGACCATTGGTTTGTACTTATTAGGATTAGGACCTGGACCTATGCCTACAAGTGTCAAGAAGACGATAAGGTAAACTACAGTAACTTGGACCACAACATATATACTACGTACTCCTACATACAAATGGAAATGTAGGAAGTTCGCTGAAATCTCACGGTAAATAATACGATTTGTTGTTGAGGGCATCCGAAATGGAGACCAAAATGCAAATGGACTACTGAAGCAGTTCTGGTGAAACTTCTTTTTTTAATTCTAAATAATATGTATATATATTATCATTTATATTTGTAAGATAAGAATAATTTGTTGATGACAATATTGAGTGGTTGAAAATGCATTGATTCCTCCATGGTCCATATGTGATGACGACTGGAGTAAACAAAACAGTAAACAGCAGGAGTGTGAGTGAGTGAGGGAGGGAGTAACAGAAAGTCAGAAACCAACAAGCACCGGCTGACAAGCTTTGGTGCCAAAGCGGACGAAAAGGCTCTGCCGCCGCCGCTGTTGCAGTTGCAGATCACACGACCCTTTCTGCATCCAGCCGATCCACCCTCTGTCCTCTCTCCCTCCCTCCCACGCACACAGACAGACGGACACATCACACAGCTGGAGAGCAGGTGCTTCTCTCTCTCACACACCTCGGACGGACAACGCCGCCGTTGCCAGTCAAGAACGTCGCGGCGCAGCGCCGCGAATCCTGCCTGATAGGTGAAGAAGGGGTGGCATCCATCGTTTTCGCTCCAGATTCTTGCTGCGGCTCATCTGCCCCCGCGCCGTGCTCCTGCTCCAACCACCAACCGAACCCAGCCGCCCGAGACTCCAAGAGAGGTAGTAGTGCTCCTCCTCTTCCTCGCAGGGCAGGATCCTTGTTCTTGATTTGCCTGATAGGTGAAGAAGTAGTTTCTCTCGGCGCAGCGCCGCTTGTGCGATCCGTATGGTTTCTGAAGCGAATTTCTTGGGAACCGTTTTATAAACAAGGGGGGTAAAAAGAGCCACCATTTTCTCTGAATTCTTTCTACTGCACGCCTGGGATTGTGTCTTGTTGGGAATGCTGCTTCTTTGGAATCCAAAAACAACGCAAAAAAATGCGCCGCTTCCTCTCACAAACAAGATCTTCATTTTTTTTTTCCTCGACTCGATTGTTTTAGCCCATGTCCTCATGATTGAGCTTTTCTTCCCCTTTGTGGTTTCTTGTTCTTCCTCAAAGTCCAACTGTCCAAGCCACTAGATGGCGGTGGCATTTTGGTTGGGGACGAAATTTTGTCCCTGGATTTGTCTGCGCTTCGCTTCTTGGTCTCTCTCATCAGTCCCCTGTTTTCCGCCATGATTCCATCTCTCCACTCCACCAACCAACCCCCTGTACTGTACCTTCTTCCCAACTGATGATTGCATTGACTTGACTTGTTTGCAGCTGACATACGCTCTCATGTCCTGTCCTGCCCGGCGGATCGGTTCTCGGTTCTGAGCTGAACGGGCAACTGGAGAGACCGTGCAGTCCTGAACATGTTTGGTTTCTCGCGGCGACGGGGAAAACTTGGAAGGTGAATGTTATGCACAGTTCCTTGATTTCATCATGTGATGTTTTTCCTCACTTTTTTTTTGAAATTTTTGGTACCTGCTGTCTGATGATGACAAGGGGAGCTTGTTGACGTGAAATTTGGTTGCTCGAGTATCAGAGCATCATTTGAGTTTTGGCAGTTAAGTTAGTACTTTCACCTGACTTGATTCATCAGCAGGTGCTCTAGTACATGTCAGACTTCGAGATTTTCTTCAGAGAATTTTTTTTTTTCCTTTCATTTACTATCAAACTTCTATGGCCACAGTAGTACTGTGGTAAAAATTGATTGGGATACATTGTAAATTGATGAAGTCATACGGCTTCGTGAAGCTCAGTTAACATTGCATTGCATTCAACTAAAGTCACATGTCCTGGTTACATTTTGATCCAAATCAGTCATATTTTCACATTTGCTTTTACTGCTTTATAATTTGCCTTGAGTTTTTTGCTTTTCTTTTTCAGGTCGAAGGGTGACCCAAGTGATTCTTTGAACAGCTCTAGGAGTCCTGTTGGCCCCAGTAAACACCTCAGCCTGCCCAATGTGAGCCTGTGACTGAAGAAATTGCATCTAGTATTGACCTTGTTGTATTTTGGCCACAACTGGATGGTTAGCTCTTGGGTTTTTTTTCTTTCCAGGTATATGATGCAGTTATGACATCAGTGAGTGGCGGTGCAGATGATCTTTCCAACCGCTGCTCGTCCGATACCTTTGATCCTGATGGACGCACTTTCAATATTTCAGAAAATTGGACTGTGCTGTCCACAGAGGGGAATAAACCTACTCCTCGTTTCTATGTAAGCCATTGAATGTAATAACTAGAACTAAGTTCATATATCTTGAAAAAGATAGGTACTTACTTAACACATATTCAACTTTGATTGAACAGCATGCAGCAGCCATTGTAAGTAGCAAGATGGTAGTGTTTGGTGGTGATTCTGGTCAACGCTTATTAGATGACACAAAGGTATCAGGATCTTCTTTTTCCTTAAGTGTGTTGTTTGCATGTATGAACTCTGCACTGTGTGATACCATATTATTATCAAATAATCTTATGACTTCACTTATTATATTAATTAGATACTGAATTTAGAGAAGCTTACTTGGGATTCTGCGCCTCCTAAAGTTTGCCCATCACCAAGCGGACGTTCAATGAAGTTGCCAGCCTGCAAAGGTCATTGTCTGGTATAGCTCTTGTGAATCAGTGCTGTCTTATGGTTCTCAAAACCTGAGTTACTGATATGATGATTTTTTCAATAAGAAAAATTACTGTTACACCTTTGTCAGTTAGATTGCTACTTGTCCTTGGATGTTTTGGTATGTGTTTCGATGTGTTTTCTTACTTGAAGCTGATTATGTTATGTTTTTGTGGAAAATTGTATGCTGGACACTATGTTTAACTTTTTTGCACCTTTGACATCATCCGAAACTCAAAGTATTATAAGTCGATGATCTATTATTCGAAGAAGACAAGGATTGTTCTCAATTATGACTCTTGTATGCACTCCTTTATTACTGGAAAAATATTTATACATGTGTGATGGTACAGGTTCCATGGGGAAATAGTGTCATTCTTGTTGGGGGTAAAACTGAGCCTGCTTCTGATCGTTTATCAGGTTTGCAGATGCTACATGATTCTCCAAAACATGTGCAGATTAGATCATGTCTTCCTCAACCAGATAATGATTAACCATTCCATTTCTGGTGCAGTATGGACTTTCAATACAGAAACGGAGCTTTGGTCACTTATAGAAGCCAAGGGTGATATCCCTGTAAGCTATCTGATATTAAAAGTTATACTTTGGCAAATATTCATAAGTTGACTAAAGATATCTTCTGGTGCTGAGTTAAGGCAGCTCGAAGTGGCCACACCGTGATTAGAGCTGGTGCTACATTGATACTTTTTGGCGGTGAGGACACAAAAGGAAAGAAACGGCATGACCTGCACATGTTTGATCTAAAGTCATCAACCTGGCTTCCATTGAACTATAAGTAAGTCATAATTGGTTTTTGGATACTACATTTTTTCTACTTATCTATGGTTGTCCCGACTTCTTAACATTTCTCATATGTGCAACTGATTTTTTTAGAAAAAGTTGAGGTTCAATTTGATTTGTGTTCTTCTATTACTGATTAAAGCTCAATGTTTTAGAGGCACTGGACCTTCTCCAAGATCCAATCATGTCGCTACACTGTATGATGATAAGATCCTTCTAATTTTTGGAGGCCACTCAAAATCCAAGACACTTAATGACTTGTATTCCTTAGATTTTGATACAGTAAGTTTGTGAGCATCCTTGGTTCAGTATACTGTATGTTTCGCATTTAGCAGGCTACTTATTAGTGTTATCTTCCTGACAGATGGTATGGTCAAGAGTGAAGACTCATGGTCCTCACCCATCACCTCGAGCTGGTTGCAGCGGAACTCTCTGTGGAACTAAGTGGTACATAGCTGGCGGTGCAAGCAAGAAAAAACGTATGTCTCAAGCTCTCATTTGGAAGATGACTTGGTGGTTTTATTTCTTAATTGAGAATAGATGTATTTCTAATGATGACCATCTATCTTCTTTTGCAATTTCTAACAAGAAATCAAATTCTCAGGACATGCTGAAACCTGGGCTTTTGATGTTCTACAATCTAAGTGGTCTGTTTGTGTAGTACCCCCTAGTTCATCAATTACTACAAAAAAAGTAAGTAAACTCTTTCTGACTCTCTTATTTAGTTTTGAACTTTTGATAGTATCTCGTACTCACTACTTTCCATTTTACATCACTCATCTAATTAGCCAGAAAACTAAAACAACTACTGATGCAGGGTTTCAGCATGGTTCCTTTCTACCACAGGGACAAGATTGCTCTTATTGCATTTGGAGGGAACAAAAAAGAGCCATCCAACAAGGTGAAGCAGTAGGTTTCTACTAAAGAGCATATTTTTTAGTGACTGTTAAAGAACTGGTTGTCATTTTGATCCAAAAAAAATAGAGTGTGGCTTCTCATGATCTTAAAGCTCTTAAAACACAATTTGTCATCATTGTCTGGCACATTTATGATGTAAGATTTCAACTAAAAATGGTTTTGAAATTTGAAGCTTTTCGTATCAACTTGGATTGTATCATTGACCATGTGACCTTGTGCAGGTTGAAGTATTAGTGGTACTGCAAAATGAGCATTCTTTTAGTTGGCGTTCAGCCCCACCAGAAGTGGACCGCGTGCTGTATGAGTATTCTCCAAGCAATAAGGAGCTTGCTGATCATCTCAACAAATGTGCCCCCTTGTACTCTAACAGTTCCATCGCAAGGCATAGTCTCACTTCTGTGATAGAACACCCACCTAGAAGGGAACCCCTCTCTGAGTCATTGTTGAAGCAGTCCAGTTTGGGCACTTCACTCCATGGGCAGTTGGATCAAGTAGAAGAGTGCAGCTTAGGTCAGAAACTGCAGAAACCAATGGATGATGACAGATACGATGACGTCGATGACTCTTCTTCATGTCAAGATAGAACTGTGAGTATTGCACCTACAAGTCTTATTCTTCATTTATTGAACAGCTACGAGCAAATGGACATATTATTTTTCTCTGCATAACAGATTGTTTCTTACAGCCAAAAGGGCATCGGAGCAAAAGGACAGGACCTGGTATTCAGAATGACATAGCAGAAAATATAGTGACTGGAGGATCAAATGTGAGAAGGATAGCTAGATGCTCTTCAGATGTTAGTCAGAGCCACTTATACAACACAAAAATAGCAGACTTAATCAGAAGAAACACCACGCTCGAAGACCAGCTTTCGACCGCGCTGGCAAGCAAAGACCAGCTAGAGAAGAGCTTATCGTCGGTCATTCACAGCAGAGAACAGCTGGAGAAGATGCTTGCCAACAAAGACAAGGAGGCTGAGATGCTGAAAGAGAAGATAGCATGCTTAGAGCTGGCGCAGGAAGAGTCGAACAGCCTCTCGAACACGGTGCACGCTGATAATGTGCGCCTTGAACGTGAAGTGGCATTCCTGAAGGCCGTCACAGATGAAACCCAGAAGGCAAGGAAACTTGATGTTTACTAATAATGTTTGGTGATCATGATGTGTTCTTTACTGAGTTCGTTTTCATCTTGCAGGAGCTGCATTCCACTCGTAGGGTTTTAGCAGGAGAACAGTCACGCGCGTTCCAGCTCCAGGTACTACATTTGAGACATATTTGACTCATACATTGAGAAGTTAAACTGTGCCACAAATGTTTTTTGACACGCAACTCGACAAATTTTACCTACCAGTAGTTCACCATGGCCTTTTCCAGGTTGAAGTGTTCCATCTCAAGCAGAGGCTGCAAATACTGGAGGGGAGATCAGGAACACCCACCAAACAACCTCTATAGGCTGTAGTGGTCACATTTCTACATTTTTGCACAGCAATTGTTGCAAGTTTGTAACACCGCCATGTAAATGATTCCGTGGTGACCGTTTATGTGACCAACAGGTTTTGACATGCTACCATGTTAGATCTGTAATTTGTGGGACATGATAAAACTATAAATAGCTAACGGATTGAACCGTGCTATATGTGTAGATATTGATCTGTAATTTGCGGGGACATGGTTATAGTTAACTGAAAGGTGGCATCTGTTGGAAATCAAAGTCAAGAAACAGTATGTGAATATAGACTTTGAATGGTGGCCAAATTAATGGAGGAGGAGGAGGAGATTTCAAAAGTTCAAACACTGTAAAAGTTTTGTATCCTTTCACCATGAACCTCTATAAAAGGAGGGGTCACTTTAACTTGTAACTATCAACCAGAAAGTGAAAAGCAAAGTGAAATACAAATGCCTCTCATTCTCCTCATCTCTCTGTGTCCACGAGTGAAACATTGTGAGCAACGAGTGAAACATTGTGAGCACCCAGTGAACGATTTCTAACACGTTATCAGCACGAGTTCTACCGAGCTAAAAGGTAAATAGGTAAGAAATCGTTTCATTTGATGCTCCACACTTTTGTTCTTGAGCAAACACACTGTATCTCGCCGTCCCGAAGACGTGCGGGTAAAGAACACAAACGCAAAAACCTCACCGTCATCCTGAAGATGAGAGTGAGCCACTGCTGCCCCGAAGGCTAGCAGATCGGGCCTATCGCCGTCCTGAAGACGGACGAAACAGCCCCAGCGCGCGAGGGCACTAGCGCGGCCGCCGTCCTGGCACAGCCACCGACCCCGGCGCGGCCGGCGCAGCCCAGCACGGCACGGGCGCGACCCAGCCAGCCACGGCGCGCGGGCGCGGCCACGGCCTCGGCCACGGCCACCAGCCCCGGCGCGGCCCGGCGCGAACGCGGCGCGGGCACGGCGCGGCCCCGGCCACCGGCCGGCGCGGGCGCGGCTCCGGCCAGGCGCGAGCGCCACTTCCTCCATGGCCATCTCCTCTGTGTCTTCCTGAAGAAAGGGATAAGGAAGAGAGAGAAAGAAGGAAGAAGAGAAAATAGGGTTAGGGTTTTCACCCACCCTATTTATATGAACTCTAGGCAAATCTGAGCCGTCCATCGTGATGGACGGCCACCGTTGATTGGGCCGATCTATTTAGCCCATGATGGATGAATTTGGCCCAACAGCCCATTAAAATAGACAGCGCATATTATTATTTGCGCAAAAAATAGTGGCCTGAAGCCCACTATAATACAAAAATATACGGCCCGAAGTCCGTAAATCATGTGCGGCCCGAAGTCCGCCATATTTATTTATTTATTGTTATTTTGTTATCATTTATTTTCTGCAATTATTTATTGCATTTAATTCCATATATTTACTCTATTGTAATACTTTACATTTAATTGCAAAGTAATCCTGAAGATTACACCTGGGAAATTATATAGTCCTGAAGACTATATTAAGTCGTAATCCTGAAGATTACGCACCGACATCTACTAATCTTGCGCATTCATTGTGCAGGCATGTCGGACATCGCAAAGAGGGATTTCGAGATGCTCGCCGTGGATGGCGGCAACTACCTCACTTGGGCGACCAACATCGACATCAGACTCGATGGCATGGGCCTCGATCATATCATTGTCCAGCCTGAAGCTGGCAAGGATGAGCGCACAAAGCAGGACAAGGTTAAGGCGTTGCATTACCTGCGACACCACCTTCATCCTGACTTGAAGTGCGAGTACATGACGGAGAAGGACCCGCTAGTCTTGTGGCAGTCCCTGAAGGACTGATTCAGCCAGCAGCTGACTATTGTGCTCCCCAGAGCACAACAAGACTGGATCAACCTACGCTTCCAAGACTTCAAGTCTGTGGCAGCGTACAACTCCGCATTGCACAGGATTGTGACCAAACTGCGTCTATGTGGCCAGAAG
>Ga0182004_10004118_pt1 | contig 11683 bp, 8 predicted proteins | sample Sormic07211540_1_FD_120479 | JGI IMG/M metagenome (GOLD analysis project Ga0182004, IMG submission 120479) | Endophyte microbial communities from Sorghum bicolor roots, Mead, Nebraska, USA - 072115-40_1 MetaG | ecosystem: Host-associated > Plants > Roots > Unclassified | place: USA: Nebraska...
CCCAGCGGCGGGAAAAGCAGGCCCAGGATTGCGCCCAGTAGGTTTGGAGGTAGGCCAGCGGGGATGCCCGGTCCCGCCGGAGGTGTCGTCGATGGGCGTGCCACGCCGCCGGCAGCTGCTTGGTCGGCCACCTTTTCTGCCGCTTCTTGACCTGCGGCCGCGGGCTTGAATGCTTGCTGGACGACTTGGAGCCTCGCCGCTTCCGAGGGATGCAGCGCCGCCACCGCCATGGCGAAGGCGAAGAACAGGGCGAGGAGCTTGGGCGAAGCCATGTCGAGTTGAAGCCTAGCTAGGACGATGCTATGGCGCTCTGCCTGGTTTTTGTGTTGGATTGGATTGGATTGGATTGGATGCATGATCACGTTGGTTTGCCCTTCAATTTATATATGTCTGGATGGATAGCGTTGAGATAAAGAATTCAAACATGCATTTCTTGTAACGAGATTGGATTCTTAATCTCTCATCCCTTATCATTACTACTTCTTCTGATTAATTTGTCCTTCAAATCAAAGGATTAAACGAGTCCAAGGAGTTTGAGGGTCTGTCTCTGTTTGAGTGTTTGTGTTGTCTGTAAGAGATGAGAAACGATGAAGTCTGCATAGAGTCCTGCTGATTTTGCGCTCTCGTAAAAATTGTAATCTTCTTTTAGATAAAGTTGGACGCGATATGGATTGCCGTAGTCCAGATAATCTACGTTCTGCTTGTGTTGATCGGAAGTACGAAGAGTGCATCATCCAGCACCGAGGAGTCTGACTGACTAGTTTCAAGTTCAGACATTGCAGATTGCAAAGAGTCCGACATTTCAGAGATTGTGAGTCTGGTTCAGACATTGCACAGATTGCAAGAGTCCGACATTTCTGAAATTGAGAGTCTGGTTGGTGTTCTATCTAAATCCTTGTTGGCGTCGATAGGTGAAATTTTAAGTTTGCTGCAGTGAGATATGACTCATTTCTTGGACTATCCATTTATATCCTGGACGCCTTTTCTTTTTCTGCCTTGTACAAAGCATGAGTTTTGAAAGCTATCCCATTAAGGTACGATACGAACATCCTTGGTCTCCGGACTGATCGCTGATTTATCGGCGTCGGGCCGGGCCAACACAGGCTTCCGTTGGGTCAGAAAGGCCTAAACCCAAAGAAAAAAAACTGCTACTTAATGGAACACCTAATCCGCAGCTCAGGACAAGCAGGTACTGACATCTAGGCCTTGTTTAGTTCCAAAATTTTTTTGCAAAATCGACATTGTAACACTTTCGTTTGTATTTGACAAAAATTGTCCAATCATGGATTAACTAGGCTCAAAAGATTCGTCTCGTCAATTTCGACCAAACTGTGCAATTAGTTATTATTTTCATCTATATTTAATACTTCATACATGCGTCTAAAGATTCGATATGACAGAGAATCTGAAAAATTTTACAAAATTTTTTGGAAACAAAACAAGGCCCTAGATCCACGGCTATTGACAAGGAGGTCTCTAATTGCTCTCGGTTTCAGAAAATCAGGTGGGAGTGGGATTACACACTTCTCTGTCCCACTGTCGCTGTCGAGCTTTTTGACAAATCCAGGCAGCTCGTGATCGCACGACGTTATCTATCGTCTTTGTATGGTGAACATCAACATCACGGGCATCCATCATGTTCTTTACCTGTCCTGGTTACGCCTCCATCAAATCGACACATCAGCTTTATCCAAGAGATACATTTGAGTTGCTAACTGATTTGCTGGTGTCGTCATTTTCTTTTTCCTTTTTTTCTCGCTCTCTCCATATCAGACATCACATAGCAAAGACTGGATATCTGCACCCATTCCATGCATGACAACAACAATTTCAGACCACATAACATTAAGATTTGCACGAAGCATGCATGGAGTGAAGCTCTTGTGAGACTCCCCTCCCTTTCATTTCCGCAAATATCTCAGGCAACAACTAATTTATTGCTTTCGTCGAAAGTGAAAGAAACATAAAAAGATCAGTTAGGACCTCCTGCATTTCCCTTCTATACAACGCTACAATGTCAGCTACACACACATTATTCACCTTCATCAGTCCCTAGCCACCATTCTCTTCTTCCACTCACAGTACCCATCACCTCTTCAGCGGTTTGTAAAGCACAAAGCTCACATACTTGGATTCAAACCGATGGGTGACGCCGAGGGCGAGCAGCGACTGCGATCCCCACCCTTTCTCAATAAACAGATGGTTGAGAACGACGTGCTGTGGCTTTGAAGCTTGATTGTCAGTGTTGTCGGTGTCCCCAAGGACAGACATGAGAAGCTGGGGCGGGAGGGTGGGCGGTTCCTTGGCGAATTCCTCATCACCTGGGTATTGCAGGTCATAACTGTGTTCGGGAGATGGGGGTGCCTCAAACTCAGCTACGCTGTCGAGGCTCTCCGGAACGTAATCCTGTCCAAAAGCAAGTATCTTTTCAGATGAAATGGGAACCAGCACTATGAGAACTTTTCAAACAGCTTAAAGCAAAATACCCCCGTAATTTGCTTGTCTTTGGCTCTTTGCTGTTTAAATTCTCACAAGTTTGAATGCCGAAACAGAAATATAGCATCCTTACTGACATGGACATCGAGGAGGTTGGCCACTTGCCCTCTTTCATCAGTTGCATGAGGTAGTTCAGGGATGTATCTCAGCTCCCCATCTACAATAATCCGGTAATGATAAACTCCGGATGGCAGAACCAACAAGATGGCGTGATCTTTGCCAGACCTCTCTAATGCCCTCCTGAGATCACACGCCGAGTTTATGAATTTAATACTGAAAATGGGATGAAAATAAAGTCTCTGAAGATCCAAATTCTAATTTTGGGGGAAAATTATATACCTCGATGTCCAGTTATCCCATGATCCTTCCAGGAACACCTCATTTCCTCCTTGACTCCATGTAACCAAAGTTGGAATCCCCTTCTCTTGGGAGTGGTGGTTGGTGGATTCGCTGGTGCCATTTGTCGGTGAATGGTTGAAAACGGGAGAAAACTCGGTAGGTCTGTGCAGTGGAGCCACTGGAACCTGCAAGGAGCAGCTACATATCAGTAAGAACAGGACCAGCAACAAGGCAAATACATGTGACTAGTTCCAACTGAAAACGAGTTAAGCAACATAAAAATATGCTTAGTTAGAGGTAATAATAGTCCTATGAAGATTTCAGAACAATGCAAAGCATGGTCATTTATCTCCCAGTGTTATAGGATCTGAAATGGCCATATTCCCTTTAGAAGTAAAGGGCTAACAATCTACAAAAATTTGCATAGGTCAAGATGGAACTTGTGAGGTCATACGGTTCACCCATGTAAGACTATGGTTATGTCTATGTCCAATGGTGAGGGAAAACTAAACATGATACTAAGATGACTCTGGTAAAAAAGAAAAAAAAGAAGGGTCAGCCAGCTTCTATCCAGTTTGTTATTAAAAACACGACGAGCAACAATGGTATGGCAGCACAGTTGTTAGGACTATGAACTGTTGCAAGATAATATCTCCTTTTTAAGAACATTGCCCACACATCTACAACATCAATGTGAGCAAAAAAAAAAGTACCCTAAATGATCCAAGGGCCATTCATTGATCTCGTGCAAATTGTAGGTGATGATGAACTGACTCTGTTCCAGATCTAACTAGTGGTTACATTTAAGCCGAACTGAATGAAGTGTACTTGTGACCAATCACAAAATTCCTCAACAACTGATCGTACTGTTAGTCACATTTCTAAAACATGGCAGATGGCACCTAACATTATTTTGTTCAACGGGGACCATCAAAGAACCATGCAATCCATTCTACCATGTGCATCAAAAGCTGGAGAACTTTTTAGCAGAGTATGTTTTCAAGGAGACGACATGCCCTCGAAACAAGATCAGGCTGTAAAGATTTTGTCGAAACACGGTGTGTGATCACCAAGGAAGAAAAAAAATGATAGAAGCAACAATACTTGCATCAGCTAGTAGTTTGTGTACCCGACAGCTAAATATCCAACCAAAGTTTTAAAAAAAGGTGTAGGCGAATGTGATCTGAGAAAGGAAGGCCAACTTATCCACTACACCCAACCCAATCCAAGATTCAGAACTATGAAATCCATTTGCTAAATCCCAAATGCCTATCAATCAACTAGTCTTTACCTGGGGGCTTCAGCTGCAATATCATTTTTTTTCAAGCATTTTTTTCAGGATGCACTAGTAAAGTGGTGAGGTCCAGCAATGTCCTGAACAAGAATAAGCACTCTTTGGGAATACAGAACGGTGGATAGGCTGCAGTTTAGTGGATCTGTAAGCTGCAGCTTGTTCTATGCGCTGCTCCTACAGTTTGAAGTTCTCAAGCACCATGTGTATCAATCTGATGACTGAGCGAGAGAAAATGACCCAAACAGAAGGCATTCAGTTTCTATGGCGAACAAAAATAAGCAAGTCCATAACAGAACTAAATTGATCGCCAAGGAGGAGCACGAACGCAGTTCAACAGAACCAGGGATCGTCAACATTCAACAACGCCCCAAGTTATGTCTCTGTCATTTGTTTTTCCTTTTTCTTGCATTTTCAGGACTTTTCCTTGCAGTTTCGGGTAATAAATCATCACCTGCGGCGCGAAGAGATAGGGCACGGGCGGTGGACGCTCCAGCATCACAGCGTCTGGCGGCGAGAGCGGCGGCGGCGGGGGCCGCGCGGCGGGGCCTCCCGTCGAGCTGCTGCCTCCGCCGCCGTTGTGAGCCGCCGCCAGCTCCGGCGACGCCGCCATGTGGCCGTTCTCCCCCTCCTTGGCGCTCGCGTTCCCCATGCCCGCCGCCCGCCCGGATCCCCGCGCCTCCGCAGCTACTCCCTGCTCCCGCCTCCACCAGTCAAGCCCTCGAGGCAGTGAGAGTAGTACTCTGCACCCACCCCTCGAACACCGCCCTAATTAAGCAAGTGTTGTGGCGAAGCAAGCGACTAGGCGGAGGAGCGGGAGGCCGGAGGCCACAAGACTTACAGTCCCACGCGAGGATGCCACGGGGATAGGGTTAATTTGCGCCGGCGAGCCACCGGAGCTGACAGAGATGGCGCGAGCAGCCACCGTCCGGTCGGTCCGCCGGAGGCGGAGGAAGGGGGGAGAAAATATAGAAGAACGTGGCGAGTCACGTGACCCGCACGCCGCCTCACGCGGGTTTCTGGAGTTATCCCCGGAGTTTTCTCCGCCGTCGGATCGACGGGCGTTGGGGGCATCTCGACCGTTGAGGTGTGTGCGTCCGTGCATGCATGCGTCGTGGGTTTAGAATTACCACGGTGCCCCTGGTAGTCTGGTCTCGGATTAGGCCGGCATATTCTGGTTTATCGCTGAGTGGGATTATCTGAATAGGAAGTCAACATTTTGGACGGTTTTTTCAAGAGGATATGTTCTTGGACGGTGACCGAGAAAACATGTTGATAAGGACTGGATGGTGACATGGTAATGGAAGCCACGTTCTCTCTATTTATTTTATATTATATAGAGTATGAATTTTAAAACTACTATTTTAAGTATTGAGCCTGGATTTCGATTGACGGGGTTTTTTTCCTTTTTTTTTTCCAAAAATTAGCTCGACGTTATCTACAGCCAGGCAGCCAGCAAACGATCAAAGAAAGATGATGGCGTATGTGCGACCATTATATATTCGAGAGTTTGCTAGCTAGGTGAAGATCTGTCCATGAATCTTTTATCTTCAGCATTATCTAAATACCGACGGATATAGTGATTCAATAAATTTCTACTCAATAAAAATAAGTTATATTTATATACAAGTATGTTCTACGTTATATGCATTATTTATTTTTATCTCCATTTAGTAAAATAGAGGACGTTTAGAGTAGCTAATTGCATTAGATGTATTGCTAACTAATGACCTGTTTGGTTCATGACGAAGTTTGCCACGTCTAACCTCGAATAAATTGTGGTAAGCAAAATCAATGTTGGGTTGTTGGTAAAAGTTTAGCAAGGAAATAAATCTGTAATGTGTGGAATTAAAAGGTAACTTGGCTTTGCACTACGTTTAAGATGGGACTGGCTTCGGCGAACAAAGCCTGATTCAGTATGGACTAGCCTACCATCGAAGCCTAAGAATAAGACCATCTTCGCCATGTTCTAGGTGTCGGTCACCGTTCATATTGGTGACGGCTGCTCCACGAAGTTCTAGATCGATGCTCCGGACGGTGCCATTTCGTCATTTACGCCAAATCTCTTCAAGGTGACTGATCACCATTGTTGTGGCTGCACGGTGAAGGAGGCTCTGCTCCAACGATGATGGGTGCGGGACATTACTGGGGGCGCCAATCGCACCGGTTTTGATCGAGTATGTCATGCTCTAGTAAAAGCTTGAGGACATCCAATTAAACCAGCTGAACTCTGATCGCTTTTTATCTAGAAGTGGTCAAAGAACAGAGAGTACTTGGCTTCCTTAGTATACCGGTCGTTCTTCGTTGAAATGACAACCATGCTTGGTGCAAAGCAGATTTGGAAGGCCATTGTGCCACCAAAGGTGTAATTCTTTTTCTGAATTGATCGCGCTTCACGGTCATCTTTGGATTGCAAATTGTCGACATTGTCATGGTCTACAATAAGATGTCATGTGTGCGTTGACAACTGACCACCTACTGCTAGCTTGTGTCTATAGCTAACCGAGAAGTTCGGCATGACTACTCAACTCAGTGGGAATGCAGAACTAGGCACCGCAACCTCAAGATTTTTTGCTGGAGTGGTGGTAGGTACGCCGCTCACAAGCCCAAACTGGCCTCCATAAGTTCTTTGACTCCATGGTCATGCTGATCGCCTGGTCGCTATGGAAAGAGCGGAACCCTAGGGTGTTTGATAGTGCACTCCGGCTACCCCATTAGCAATGCCAAATCATTGTGGATGAGGCCAACACTTGGATCAGTGTAGGGTTTGCAACTCTGCCGGTTCTTTTCATCGCTAGCCCAACTTAATAGCTTGGTAGTCACCTACCGGTTGCGCCATGAGCCTATGTAATCTACAGCCTCATGCACTTTCTATTTTTCCGTTTGTGTGTTCCTCTAGGAGCTCAGGAACTCACCATTTGCTTTCATAACTTGTAATATTCTAAACTTCTTCTTAATGAAACACGAGCTAAAAATACGTGTTTTATAAAAAGATAAAAAAAAGTAAGGTGTTTTGTAGTTATAACGGTAAACCAAACATAAATCTATAGAATTGTGGTACGTCTAACTTCTAACTTAGAGTGCGGAGACTTGTAATCATCATCATGATTTGAATAGACCTTATATATGTAAAAGGTCAGTGTGATGACTCATCCAAAGATTACCAAATGGCACGGCCAGACACGCAAAGGTAATTAAAAGGACAATCGATTTGGGAATGGGGAGAAAAAGCTCCTCGCTTCAAAAAAAAAAAAGGGGACAATCGATAATGGTAACTTCAAGAGCAAGAGAACGAAGAAGTCAGGAGGACCATCACATTGGGCCCTGGCTCGAAGGGAAAGCAAGGGGCAAAAACGGTAATCCAAGAGAAATCCGATTTGAAGAAACTCGAGCCCAGCGCAAGAGAGAAGAGCTGAGCTGCTGTGACGATGATGATTGATTAAAAATAAATAAGCACGGACCATGATGACGAATCGATAAGGGCATTCACAATGCAGACTTTATCATAGAGTCTAAAGTTATTTATTACCTCGAACAATGTGGACTTAGAGTCTAAATAAGACTTTGAGTCTTATTTTTTCTACATCTTTTTTCAATAAATATGCTGCAACATCAGCAAAATACCATAAATAATATGTAATTAAATGTCTTGGACTCTGTGATAGAGTCTTGCATTGTGAGTGCCCTAAAGGCACTCAAATGTAGACTCTATTATAGAGTCTAAAGTTATTTATTAACTCGAACAATGTGGATTTAGAGTCTAAATAAGACTTGGAGTCTTATTTTTTCTACCTCTTTTTTCAATAAATATGCTGTCACATCAGTAAAATACCATAAATAATATATAATTAAATGTCTTGGACCCTGTAATAGAGTCTTGCATTGTGAGTGTCTAAGCCGGAGGGGGACAGCCGGGCCGGAGGGCGAGGATTGGATAGAACTGGTAGGCCCGTGCTTATCCACTATCCCCCTCATCCGGTCATGCCCCGGCGCCTGCGCTGCTGTGTTTGGGGGCGACCCGACGGGGCCTCCGATCCTCTGCGACGCGTGGCCGTGTGGTACCACCTGTCTGCCTCTGCAGTGTGTACTCTGAGCTGGCTGGCATTGCGTGACGCACGACGCAGGTCGCCGCGGGCCAAACGTGCAGGCCACGCACGCCCTGCGAGACTGCGTCGTCTGTGGGCGTATTATTCCGAGACGTGCACCTGCAGCTTTGCACCGAAACCGTGCTCGACCACGCACGCCCTGATGAGTGGTGAACGGGCCGAGGGCGTGGACGTGAGTGCAACGATTAATCATGGGAGGCTGCAGACTCTATCATAGAGTCTAAAGTTATTTATCAATTTAAATAATATAAATTTAGAGTCTAAATAAGATTTGAAGTTTTATTTTTTCTACCTTTCTCTTCGATAAATATGCTGTCACATCAGCAAAATACCATAGATAATATGTAATTAATTATCTTGGACTCTGTAATAGAGTTTTACATTGTGAGTGCCCTTAGTATGTTCTTGGTGCTGTAAGTAGGGGACGCATCGCGCGGTCGGCGGTTGGGGAAGAAAGTGTTTGAAAAATCATGACAGTATTTTTCCCATTTTAAATTATAAGAATTTTATAGAGTTAAAACATTTTAAGTTTAATTAAAATTTTAGAAAAATATAAAGATTTATGAGATATATTTTTAAAATTCAATTAATAAAGAACCTAATAATTGGTATTATAAATATTATTATTTTATCATGTAAATTTGGTTAATCTTTTAATATTTTTAAAATAATTTATAATTTGAGATAGAGGAAGTAGTATTTATTTTTTATTTTAATAAAAAACACAGCTATATTTGATGCTGAAGAACAGAACCACTTGTCAGCACCCGATCTCCCCTGGTCGTCATGTGCTGTCCGCCTGCAACCCTGGCGGCCGTCGGCGTGCTTATCCTCTACCACGACTATGGAGTACAGTGTACAAGACGCCATTCTTGCCATCTTCTGTGTCCTTTGTGCCTTTATTTGAGGTGTTGAACCTGCACAGGTGTGGGGACAAGCATTGCAACTACTGTACCAATCAGGCTGCAGTATGTCAGGTCTTGTTTACTTCCCAAAAATTTTGCAAAATTTTTCAGATTACCCGTCACATCGAATCTTTAGAGGTATACATGAAGCATTAAATATAGACGAAAATAAAAACTAATTACACAGTTTGGTCAAAATTGACGAGATGAATCTTTTGAGCCTAGTTAGTTCATGATTGGACAATATTTGTCAAATACAAACGAAATTTATACTATTCACATTTTGCCAAAAATTTTGGAACTAAACAAGGCCCAAGATTGTGAGCGTTGCGAAACTTGCGATTTTCGAAGAGCTCAGCCGCGGCGTTCAGCATTTTTCGGCCCGTTAAACAGTGGTGATAGAGGATAACCACTGAAAATGCTGTTTGTTCAACTGGTTTGTTGAGCTGAACAGGTTAATCGACACGGATACAAGGTGTCGCTTCGACAAAGATTTTTGAAGAACTCTAATTTTACTCACTAAATTTTCACGAAAGTCGCTTTTCCTCTTTTAACTCTAAAATCGGACAAACTACCTCACTCAAATTTTCAAACCATGCATTTTATCTTCCTAGAGCGATTTTAAAGACGGATTTTGCTACAGTAAACGATGGTTTTATTTTACTTTTTAATTATTTTGGTTGAATTTTTAAAAAAAGCATAATAAATCATAGAAAAAATCATAAAATAGAAAATCTAATTTTGTTGGCCTCCTCATATAAGATTCAGCCGAAATAATTTAAATTGAAAAACACAAAACCGCTGTTACTGTAGCAACTATTATTCACTGTAGCAAACCGTCTTCGAAACCGCTCCAGGGAGCTAAAATATACTGTTTAAAAAGTTGAGGGAGAAGATTTGCGAGTTGAAGGAGGAAAACTATAAATAAACAAATCACAAAAAGCCGCTGTGTGAATAAGGCCCCGTCCCCGGCCGAGTGAGCCCATAAGAGATAAGGCCCCGGCCCACGGCCGTGCATGGACCTGCAATCTGAGCTTGGCGTCCACGCGCTATCGTCTAAAGCCCAGCCCAGTCTATCGACAACAAAAGGGCCATCAAGGGCCGTCAAGGATCCCTACAAAGTTCAAACGGGCCCTTTCGAAAATCTCTCATTCGTAACATAGCTGAAAAGGTTATTCTGCTAAAAAAAAAGGGAACTGAAAAGGATATATAGCTTTAAAACTCAATCTGCTTTGTACATGGCAGAAAAAGAAAAGGCGTCCAGAATAAATGGATAGTCCAAGAAACAAGTCATATCTCATTGCAGCAAACTTCAAATTTTAGCTTTTTTAGCCATCGACGCCAACAGGGACTCAGATAGAACACCAACCAGACTCTCAATTTCAGAAATGTCGGACTCTGAATCTCTGATTGCAATCTGCAATGTCTGAACCGGAAACTAGCCAGTCAGCAGTTCAGGACTCCTCGGTGTTCGATGATGCACTCTTCGATATTCGTACGTTGGATCAACTCAAGCAGAAAGTAGACTTCGGCCATCCATACTTCATCTAAAACAAATTACAAATTTTTTCGAGCGCAAGATCAGCAGGACTCTATGCATGCTTCATCGTTTCTCTTCTCTTACATGACGAAACAGAGACAGACTCTCAAACTCCTTGGACTTGTCTAATCCTTTGAAGGAGAAATTAATCAGAGGCAGTAAATAACAAGGGATGAGAGATTAAGAATCCAATCTCGTTACACAAAATGTCTAAATTTTTTATCTCAACGCTATCCATCCATCCTACGTATATAAATTGAAGGCCAAACCCACGTGGTCATGCATCCAATCCAACACACAAACCAGGCAAAGCGCCATAGCATCGTCCTCCAACTCGACATGGCTTCGCCCAAGCTCATCGCCCTGTTCTTCGCCTTCGCCATTGCTTCGGCGGCGCTGCAGCCCTCGGAAGCGGCGAGGGTCCAAGTCGTCCAGCAAGCATTCAAGCCCGCGGCCGCAGGCCAAGAAGCAGCAGAAAAGGTGGCCGACCAAGCAGCAGCCGGCGGCGTGGCACGCCCATCGACGACACCTCCGGCGGGAGCGGGACCGGGCATCCCCGCTGGCATACCTCCAAACCTCCTGGGCGCGATCCTGGGCCTGCTTTTCCCGCCGCTGGGCGCCATCATCGGCCTGTTGCAGCCACTGCTCCCGCTCCTCCCGCCGCCGGGGTCGTCTCTTCCGCCACTCCAAGGCGGCGCCGGCAACCTGGGTGCCAGCTTGACATCGTTCTCCCCCGCGCCGCCGGCCCAACCCCAGCCGACGGAGTGCATGACGCCGCTGGCTGGCATGGTGCCGTGCACGGACTACCTCACCAACATCACCGTGCTGACGCCCCCCGGCGAGTGCTGCGACGGGCTCAGGTCCGTGATCAGCGACGCGCCCATCTGCCTCTGCCACGGCATGAACGGCAACATGAACCAGTTCTTGCCCAAGCCCGTCGACCCCATCCGCATGCTCATCCTCCCGCTCGCCTGCGGCACCGTGCTGCCGCTCCAGACGCTCTTCG
>Ga0182004_10004119_pt1 | contig 11682 bp, 16 predicted proteins | sample Sormic07211540_1_FD_120479 | JGI IMG/M metagenome (GOLD analysis project Ga0182004, IMG submission 120479) | Endophyte microbial communities from Sorghum bicolor roots, Mead, Nebraska, USA - 072115-40_1 MetaG | ecosystem: Host-associated > Plants > Roots > Unclassified | place: USA: Nebraska...
AGTGAACATATAAGATGGTATGATTTAGTATAAGTTTTTATTGTAGCTTTAGATCTATGTTTTTTCTATAATTAATTAGAATAATTCATAGCTGTAGCATTTATGGTCTAATTTTGGTAAAATTTTTATGATGGGTTAATTGTTGTATCATTGAACTGTACTAAAAATTCATACTCATTGATCATGTATAACTTATTTATAGATAAAGCATAGATTTAACAAGCATAAACCTAAATAAATCATGTGCAGGTACCATATAGGGTCTTTCCTTTACCTTGTCTATTATTTTTTTTAATGAAATTACCTTGTTTATTATCAGTAGGCAACATAGTTTCAAGAGATGCCTACTTTACCTTGTTTATTATCAGTAGGCATCTCTTGAAACTATGTTGAGGGAATTGTCAATGGAGCAACCGATGTGAATAGATGTAAAAGCCGAGGGCATGACGGACAAGGGATATATATTAACGAACCTGTTTTCTGTTTGGTATGCCAATCGCAAAAAGGGTTGCTCGTCCTGCCAACAAGGAACCTGCTTCCCCAGAAGAAATCTTTGAGGCGCTCAGAGAAACCCAATCTGGAGCGTGCTGGTTTACTGAGAGCGTACAGCTCGCTCAACCGAGATGATCGTCTGTTCAGATGTCTCATGGCGCTGCCTGAGGACATGAGGAAGGACTGGCTGCTCATGGAGATTGCGAACCATGAACTGAGGTTTGTCATGTTTACACTGTGTCTGCATGTACTACGCAGCAACTGACAACATGCGTGACAATTGACAATGTCCTCTCTGGTGATATCTGTTTATCTACTGCTTATGGTAGTATTCGTTTCCCAGATGTAATTTCCCAGCCTCTTGTTGGACTATGTAATGCAATGTCTTTGATGTTTCCCTGTTGGCGCCGGTGCCCGGAGTGTCTGCTCTATGCAGCACAGATACGGATACGCGTATCGGTATCGAAAGGACACAGATACATGTATACGACAATTTTCTAAAAAAACCTGATACACAGATACTTTCTACTATTTAAAAAAAATAAATAATGGCACATATTAAAATTGTTAAAGTAAAAATAGTTCAGTAATAACCACTAATCAGGTAGCAGTTCAGTACATTACCTTGAGCTCTGAAATAGAAAGGAGAGGAATAGGACAAAGGAGAACAGGTATGGCCATAGACCCAAAGACCACAACAACAACCGTACAGCACATCAATCACAAGTCTTGGTTGCCCCACTCTGCTGTCAACCTTATCCTCTTTCAAGCCTCCCACCACAAAGCACGTCTCCCATGTCCTCCCTCCCAATCCAGACACTTCTCCCGTAGCTAGGTCCTTGACATCTCCGTCACTTCCACCACATTGCTGCCTCTCCGCCGCCCGACCTTCTCCCCTTCGTATATCTCTCCTGACATTAGGGCACGAGAGCAAGGGATGCGGGCCCTTCTTCCCACCACGTCGCTGCCTCCGCGCCTGCAGGCCTCGTCACCGGCGAGCAGAGGGTCGTCGCAGGTGGTCCGCGCCCAGCGAGCGGGGATGCAATGTCACTGCACGAGGATGCAGCGCGAGGCGCGGGCACGGAGGTGGCAGGGAGTCGACGGTTATTCGGCTGAGCCGTATCCACAAACCAGATAAGTATCGACGGCCGTAGCCAATATTCGTGAAAAAAAAGAAAAAATGGATACTCTGAGGATACGTATCGAAGGAGTATCATACACATATATGTATCGATACATATCGGATACGCGATACGAGCTCCCGGTCACATATCCGTGTAACATAGGGGCTGCCAGACGACAATCTATGGCGGCGGCGGCCACTCACCTCACGTACGACATCACTCAGGACTTTACACGCACACGAGAGAGACAGGTTTCGCCGCTGCACTATCGTGGCCCCTTTAGGCTTCTTCTCTTTATTTATTTCTCGGTGTTTACAACGATCTGTGATCTGATATCCCGGCCCGCCATGTTGCTCACGCTGCCCTGTGCCCACCTTGTGCATGAGAACGTCTCATGCGCCCGTGGCGGAGGACTCGCTTGCCGCACCGTGAACGTAGCAGGGCTCTGGCTCCACACTGTTCCATTACATGTAGCTAACTAACTTGTGAAAGGAAACATGCACTGCCTAATTACAAGTATGTCAATGCAGAAACATGCACAGGATTTATCTAACAATCGCCCCCTAATCCCGCTACACATCTAACGCACCTAGTTGCTGCCTTAGCTCTACGAACCTGACCTTTAAGAGCGTCTTCGTCAAGGTGTCAGCTAACTGGTTCTGAGTGCTCACATGATCAACATGAATACTGCCATTCTCAACACATTCTCTCACAAAATGATACCATGTATCTATGTGTTTGCTTCGATCATGATGAACTAGGTTATTACTTGAGGCTATGGCAGAGTTGTTATCAACTAGGAGACTGACCTTTGGAGCCTGAATGCCATGCAGTTCTCCCAACAGCTTGCTGAGCCAAATGCCCTGACAAGCTGCACTTGCACTTGCAATGTACTCGGCCTCACATGAAGATAGAGCTACCACTCTTTGTTTCTATGACACCCACGTGACCAAATTCATGCCCAAGAATAATACCGAGCCACCAGTGCTTTTCCTGTAATCTATGTCATCGGCCAGATCACTGTCACTGAGTCCAAGAAGTTTGGGATCTGAAGTGCTTGATCTCATATACCTCTAGCCATAGTTCATTGTACCAGTTAGGTACCTGAGTTTCTGTTTTACTGCAGCCCAGTGATTTTCATTTGGTGCCTCCATGTATCTACTTACAATGCCAATAGAATAAGCAATATCTAGTCTTGTGTTCACCAAGTATCTTAGTCTCCCAATTACACTTCTGTAGTTTGTTGCATCAACAGGTGGGGACTTATCATTCTTGCTCAACTTCAACTTGTTCTCCATAGGAATGTGACAGGGGTTGCATCCTTTATACCAGCTTGCTCAAGAATTTTCAGAGTGTATGCACTCTAACAAAGTGTAGTCGCCCCCTCTTTCTGATCAACCTCCATTCCCAAGTAATAGCACAGTAGGCCAAGATCACTCATACTGAAATTGCTCATCATTTGTTTCTTGAATGCATCAATACTCTCTTGGCTCGTCCCTGTGATGATCAGGTCATCTACATACACACTCACCAGGAGAAAACCTTTGTTCTCAGTATGCCTGTACACTGCATGCTCCAGTGGGTTTCTGACAAAGCCTAGCTTCAAAAGCTCTTTATCAAGTGCATTCCAAGCTCTGGGTGCTTGACGTAGCCCATACATAGCTTTCTTCAGTTTGAGTACCTTTCCTTTTCCTTTTCCATTTTCCACAACAAAGCTAGGAGGTTGTTGGACATACACCTCCTCTACCAAGTCTCCATTCAAGAATGCCGATTTGACATCCATGTGATGCACTCTCCAACCACATCTTGCTGCTAGAGCCAATAATAATATCACAGTCTCAATTCTGGCTACAGGAGCAAAGACCTGTTCAAAGTCCACCCCCTCACGATGAGCATAGCCTTTTGCCACAAGCCTGGCTTTATGTTTAATCACATTTCCCTGATGGTCCTTTTTCACCTTGAAAACCCATTTTAGACTGATGGACCTATGCCCTTTAGGTAAATCAGCTGGCTCCCATGTTCTGTTAGCCTGAGTTGACTCCATTTTAGTTATCATTACATCTCTCCAACACTTCTCCCCTAGAGCATCTCCAACACTGTTGGGTTCTTCTATGGCCAGGTAACACAACCCACTATATTCAAAGTCCTAAACTTTTTCTATGGCCAGGTAACACAGCCCACTGCATAGTTCTGTACTTTAACGAATCCACTGAATCTCCAGTTGGTGGTGTTGCATATTCAACTCCTGGTGCATGAGGACTACCTGGAGGTGTCACTTGGGGCGATGCTGCATTAGTGTCAGTCAATCACTGTACAGGTGAGAGAGGTTCAGCAACTGAATCTAATGAACTTTCAGTCATTGACTGTAAGCCTAAACCTCCATCATGTGTCATTGTACCCTGTCCGGCAATAGTATAATGTTCAACTTCAAATACAGGAGTACCAGCATCTGACTCTACTTCTTAATTCCACTTCCAAGCTCGACTTTCCTTGAAGATCACATCCCTGGATATATGAAGTTTCTTAGCCAGTAGATCAAAAAGTGTGTAGCCCTTGGTTCCTATTTCATATCCCATCAACACCGTCGCAACTGATCTTTCAGACAACTTGGACACATCGGGACCTATCTGCTTGACATGAGCGATACAACCAAAGGTACGCAGGTGATGCACTTTAGGCTTCCAATTATACCATGCTTCATATGGTGTTTTCCCTTGGAGGTTTCTTGTCAGAGCATTGTTCAGTATATAAACCATCATTGCCACTACTTCTCCCCAAAACTCTCCTGTTACACCCTTACTCTTCAGCAGGCACATCGCCATCTCCACTATGGTGCGATTATGCCATTCCATAATGCCATTTTGTTCTGGCATATATGGAGTTGTGGTATAGTGCTTAAGACCATGCTTGTCACAGTACTCCTTGAACACAATGGAATTGAATTCACCACTGCTGTCACTATGAAAAGCTCAAAGCCTGAACCTTGTTCTATCTCTGCTAGTGCTTTTACACGCTTCATCTTTGGTTGCCAACAGCTCAATCCACATATATCTTGTATTATCATCAACTATGAGCAGAAAATAGTGTTTACCTCTTGGTGTCTTTGCCTAATTTGGCCACACAGATCAGCATGGAACAAGTCAAGGGCTTCTCACCATGATGATTTGCCACAGCAGGAAAGGTTGTCGATGTTGTTTTCCCAATGCACAGCCATCACAGAACTCCTCAACCCTATCAATTACTAGCATGCCTTCCATCATTCCTTTCTCACCAAGATCACGGAGTGCACAAAAGTTGAGATGACCGTACCGGCCATGCCACACCCATGCCTTGTCACTTGTCTTGGCTATCAAGCAAACAGGAGCTACTAGTTGTGTTGTCAACAGGTGATTCTTAACTCGTGGTGCTCGAGCCAGCAGAGAACGCTCAACGTCGAACACATTGCAAGTTCCATCTTCTATCACAATTTTGCAAGAATCCTCTTCCAGTTGACCCAAGCTTACAATGTTACTTCTAAGTTTAGGAATGAAGTAGACTTCGGTGAGTACCTTATACCCCTTTGCCTTGGTTTGGTGCACCACTGAGCCAAAGCCCTCAACCTCGATGAGCGATCCATCACTGAATCGTACCATGCCACGTACAGACGTGTCAAGTGACGCGAGTGCCTCGTGGTGCCCTGTCATATGATTATTGACCCTTGTGTTGAGGTCCTAGACATCTCTGGCTCCACTGTCACCGGGGTGGACTTTCTTCTCATGGAGATGCACAACCTGGCGTGTTGCACAACCCCGAGATTGCTCCTTGACGTGTGAGTGTACATGCACGGCGTGCACTGTGACCAGTAGGATCAGTAGGTGTGTTTGGTGTCTGCATGTGCGTGATGAGCCTCTTCACGCTCCTTCTTGGGCCTCTTGCAGTCCTCCGCCTAGTGACCATAGATGCCAAAGTTCTTGCAACACCCCTTCCTCCTCAGAGTGCCCATCAATGTCAATTTGACAATAGGCTCTTTCTTCTTGCTTCCACTCGATGAAGAGGACTCAGGCATGAGTCAATGATGATTCCTAGCTGCCCAGTCCTCGGTCAAGAGGAGTTTGCCTATCTTGTCGGTAATGACCTCAATCCCGAGGCGATCCCCAGCCATCTTGAGATGCCCAACCAGCTCCTAAATTGTCAACATCTTTAGATTGTGTAAGGTCTCAATTGAGATCGTGATTTGAGCATAGCTTTTGGGAAGCACAAGTAGCATCTTCTTCACCACACGGGAATCAGTGATGTTCTCCCCAGATGTGCGTAGATTCTTTGCCAAAGCGCTGATGCGCAGGGCGAACACGTCCACCATCTCGCCGTCTTTGAAGGCGATGGTCTCGAACTCCAGAAGAAGGCGTTGGGCATTGGCTTCTTTCACGTGTTTGGCACTAATGCACATGTCCTTCACCGCCTACCATGCCTCCTTGATGGTCTTCTTCACCCCCAACATCTACCACATCTCCTTGGGCACGAAACACAGAATGCTGCCCATGGCCTGCTGATCCTACGTTCGCTTGATCCCTCACCACCAGGTTCAATGGCCTCTCACACCTCTAGGATCTTGAAATTACACTGCATGAGTGTCGCCCACTCCGCGTAATTCGAGCACATGAGCATTGACCACATCAAGGAGCCCTCATGGACTCCATGCCCCAAGCTGCTTGATCCCGACGCGTCTGCGCCGCCCATCTCTGATGGCAGCGGTGACCTTGGTGGAATGAGGAACTTCTTCCGAGGTAGTTCATGCGGCGGGCTTACGGAACCACCATAGAACATACACCATGGCTCCGATACCATTTGTTGGCACCGATGCTCAAAGTGGGCTGCCCGACAGCGATCTACGACAGCGGCAATCACTCACCTCATGTACGACGTTACTCAGGACTTTACATGCACATGAGAGAGACAGGTTTCGCCGCTGCACTATCGCAGCCCCTTCAGGCTTCTTTATTTATTTATTTCTCGGTGTTTACAACAATCTCTGATCCGATATCCCCGCCACGTCGCTTACGCTGCCCCGTGCCCACCTTGTGCGGCCCGCCTTGTGCGCGATAATTTTTCATGCGCTCGTGGCGGATGACTCGCTTGCCGCACTCCAGCACGGCTCTAGCTCCACACCGTTCCATTACATGCAGCTAACTAACTTGTGAAAGGAAACGTGCACTGCCTAATTACAAGTATGTCAATGTAGAAACATGCACATGATTTATCTAACATTCCCTAATCTAGTATGAATCATCTTCAAATTGTCATATGTACGACTGTTTGCACGTGACTGTTGTGTGAGCACATGAAGCTAGTGGATTCCATTGAGCTATTCCATTCGTAGACCGCTTGTCGATTCTAACATCATATCATTGTTTCATCAACTTACAGGTCAATTCACCCATATATTTCACTACTATTCAAGAGGGAACCGCAGCAACCACTTCAGGATTTGTTTGTGCAGGAACGTTTCTGAAAAATGTTCAATTTTTAAACCAAAACCTAACGATATCGATCTCACCTCGCACAATCCCTTCAGCCAGGCCAACTCTTGGCCCTATTGGATCCATTAAGGGCCTGTTTGGTTCGGGCTGTTTTTTAACACATATCTCATCGAATGTTTAGATATAATATGTATGAAGTACTAAATATAGTCTATTTACAAAACTAAAACACAGCGAATAATTTGTGAGATGATTTTTTAAGCCTAATTAGTCGATACTATAAGTGCTATAGTTACAAATATGCTAGAGTACGAGTTAAACTTTAGCACCTCCAACCAAACACCTCCCAATAGTAGTAAGCTAGCTATAGCTCATAGCTAACTATTAGCTAGTTTGCCCAATTAGTGAAATAATTGTTAATTGGGTATTAGCTAACAATTAGGTGGATCCTACTTGGATTCAAAGCACCTAATTACTATTAGCGATTCTAAAAAACCCTAATTACTATTAGCTGGTTTTGGCGTTTTGCCCAACAAATGAAATAATTTTTAATTGGGAGCTAACAATTAGCTGGATCCCACTTGGATTCAAATTAAGCACCTAATTACTTTATAGCTGGTTTCGGCATATTTCCCAACTAGTGAAATAATTGTTAATTGGGTATTAACAAATAATTAGCTAAACTATTAGCTGCATCCTATTTAGATTTAACAAATAATTAGCTAAACTATTAGCTTGTTTTGCCCAACTAGTGAAATAATTTTTAATTGAATATTAGCTAATTAAACTGTTGGTTAGATCCTGCTTGGATTTGAAGCACCTAATTACGGTGTTGCCCAACTAATGAAATAATTATTAATTGGATATTAGCTAACAATTAGCTAGATCCTGCTTGGATTGAAAGCAGCTAATAACTAATAGCTTGTTTTGCCAAACTAGTGCAATAACTGTTTTTTTTACCGCACAAGTGAAATAATTGTTAATTAGGTATTAGCTAATAATTAGCTAAACAGTTAGTTGGATCCTGCTTGGATTCAAAGCAGCTAATTACTGGTAGCTGGTTTTGCCCAACTAGTAAAATATAATTGTTAATTGGTTATATCAATAATTAGCCAAACAATTCGTTGGATCCTGCTTGATTCAAAGCAGCTAATTACTATATTAGCTTGTTTTGCCCAACTCGTGAAGTAATTATTAATTGGGTATTAGCGAACAATTAACTAAACTATTAGCTACATCTTGCTTGGATTGAAAGTAGCTAATAATTACTATTAGTTTGTTTTTCCCAACTAGTGAATCAATTGTTAATTAGGTATTAGCTAGCAATTAGCTAAACTGACAACTACACAACTGTTAACCATGACAGTCACTTTACGTTTACCGCAACGGGCATTGGCGTCCGCCACGAATGAAAGGTCACGGTTAATCGTGGCCTCACCATGGGGGGCGCCTGTCCCCGCTGCGGAAAATGGAATTACCACAGCGGGCAACATAAGGTGCCCGCTGCGGTTAATCCCATTAACCGCAGCGGGCACCTTATGTTGCCCGTCACAGTTAATGATTTAAAAAAAACAAAAAAATCATGGACAGGCCCGTCGAGCCCATCCAGGCTGTTGCAGCCGCCGCCAAGGAAACCCTAGCGCCGCCGGTCCAGGGTCGTCGTCCATTCTTTGTTATTCAGATGAGCTTGTCACCTGGCGGCGAAGTCGAAGCACGCGAAGGCGCCATGCTCATGCGCGATCCGCCGCGTGTCCGTCACAACGCCCGTCACATTGCTGCAGGTCGAGAACGACCCCAGCATGAGCCGGTTGGCGAACTACGGCGACGCGAGCGCGCGGCGGAGCGCGGCCACGTCCATGAGCCTGCCTTCGTCGACGCCGATCTCGACGACCTCGGTGAGGCTCCGGCGCCACGACAGTAGGTTGGAGTGGTGCTCGTAGGGCCCGACGAAGACCACCCACCGCTCCTCAGCGCGGAGCTACGCCGCAACGCGGCCGCGCAACTCGACGGTGGGCACGGCAATCCCCATCACCTCCTGCAGCCGCTTGATGGCCGCCGTGGTGCCAACACCGCAGAAGAGCAGGGCGTCGCCGGGGCTGGGCGCCCATTCAACGCATCACGTAGCGCGTCGCCTTGTGCACTAGCCGCGTCGTCTTGCTCCCGACATGGCTGTCCTTTGTGTGCATGTTGTCGTAGAAGGCTAGAAGCGGCGGCTGTCTGTGCGGAGGTGGACAGAGGGAGGACTTGGACACTCGACAAGCAAACCCTAGCATCACGTATATATGACCCTTGCTATCGGGCCGCGGTGAGCTATTTGGGCTTAGAAATTTACTGTGACAGGCATGATAGGTTGCCCGCTGCAGTAAATTGATTTACCACAGCGGGCATCTTAATATGTCCGCGTGACAGACATATTAAGATGCCTGCTGTGGTAAATCGATTTACCGCAGCAGGCAAATGTGTCTGTCACACGCGGTTAACTAAAAGTGCCCGTTGCGGTAAATCGCACGATTTACCGCAGCAGGCAAAAAAACGCACACCACGGAGTGAACAGTAGCAACGTCACGGAAGTTCATTTCTGTAGTAGTCCCGTTTCAATTTAATAAAGCTAATTATTAAATCCCTCTGTCCCACTATATTTGTCGTTTCGGTGTTTAAGTGTCTAGATTCATAGCATGTTCCATGTACCCAGACATCCATGTTTAGAAAATCTTTGTTGTACGTGGTGAAAGCTAAAATAACACGTATAATGGGACAAAAAGGGAGTAACTGTTGGCTGAGTGGATCAAACATAACCTTAGTCGGTCTGGGTCTAACTGATTATTTCTGGTAATTGATGCCGGTCCATAAGGCCCAGCATTATCGAACCTGCACCCACGCCACAGACAAACCTTCGGCCTAAGCTAATGATTTAGCGAAGTGACAAAATTAAGTGGCAAACTTCTATTTCTTCCACTCATGCTCCTTGTGTGCGTAGAACACAAAACCCCTAGTTGGTCTGTCCCATACCACCTACCCCGGTTGAATCTCTCCCCTACCCGATCGCAGGCCGAGTGGCGGCGGCGATGGTGCGGGGGCGGAGCGACATCGATTGGTATACCTTGTTTCTATCCTACTACTCTAACGACAGTGCGATCGACGCTAGCTCCGACTCCCTTGCGCCAGTGCCGCAAGCCCCCACGTCTCCAAGCAGCCGCCAAAGGTCCGAGGAGCCGTGTAGCGAGTTCGAGCGGTGCTTTTGGTGAGCGCAGCACTGGCGTGCAGGTGGATGATGGCGCACCCTTCCGAATCACCCGTTTAGCGGGCAAGGTACGCACGCATGCTAGCTCACTCCTCTCCTTGTGCAACGAAAACGAGTGGTGCTGTTTGATTGTTGGTTATTCAGCGTACCATTTCTTGCTTGGTTTGCAGGCTGCTGTTGATTTGGGACGGGATATGGATGTTTCTTCTGCTTCTAAGAGCTTTTGTGATTTCAGTAAGATTCTTACACTTGTTGTCGTTACCATTTCAAACCTTGCACGTCTGCGGATGATTAAAGGTGGATTGGGAGACAATAATGCTATCTCACGCTTGTGTCATGGGGTTATTGAGTTTATCACAAAAATGCATGCTATCCTTGTGGAATATCAATCAAAATAAAACAATTGTTAACCCTGGTATAGCTGTTCATTGATTACAAGTTGTCACCGATTTGTTATGTTTTATTTGTGTGTAGGTCTAGTGGATGAGGATGTGCAAGGGGAACATGTGAGCCAGGAACACCGTTCAAAGTCATCTCCCAAGTTTAGTGGGTAGAAGAAGAATTGTGGCCAGGTAAAATACACTTTTTTCAAACCTCTCTCTCTCTCTCTCCTTGCTTTGTTGATCCATTGGCATCTCTGTCTTGGACACTTATGAGGGAATTGTCAATGCAGCTACCCTTGAATAAAAGGAAAAGCCAGGGCCATGGTGGAAAAAGGAAACCTTCCATGAACAACGAGAGGGCTGATGCTACTGATCCCGAGGAGTCTCATTATAAAAGTTTACTTCCCAGTAGATTCTCTAAAAGGTAGGCATCGTCCATTTTCCTTGTGTTTAATGACAAGTTATTTACATTACCTTTCTAACTAGTAATTTTTATGATTTTATCTGTGCATCTTGTGCAACCATCTGGGTTAATGAAAATGTGACCTATGGAAATTTGTATGCTTTCTAAAGATATTCTCTGCCTTACCTAATAGTTCTGTTTCACAAGCATTTGCATATTGTGCACATATGGTTTATATATTGGCATGTATGATGCACTAAATTTTTATATTTTCCTTATCAATAATCAGGTGTAATTCTCCATCCTTCTATGCAGGAGGAAGCAACAGCTTCAGAATTCATCTTCTGTTCATTCTCGAGAGGTTGGTATCTGATACTAATTGTTCGAGCCATCACTTTCTTCCAATCTCAGTCATTTCTAGACCTAATAGCAGACCATATCTTCATGTAATTTTATAGCCTGTATTAATTAGGCTAGATTAGAGGATATCTTTGATTCTTTCCTTGCATATACACTCACTGTTGTATAAGTACTGCCTACAACAATAGAGAATTTATTCTCCCTATCTTCTTTCACTAAGCTA
>Ga0182004_10004120_pt1 | contig 11681 bp, 9 predicted proteins | sample Sormic07211540_1_FD_120479 | JGI IMG/M metagenome (GOLD analysis project Ga0182004, IMG submission 120479) | Endophyte microbial communities from Sorghum bicolor roots, Mead, Nebraska, USA - 072115-40_1 MetaG | ecosystem: Host-associated > Plants > Roots > Unclassified | place: USA: Nebraska...
AATAGATAAACACCAAAACTCGTGGAATTCTGTCAGATAAAACCCTAAGTCTGGATGTTGATTTCATTTGGATCCTTTTCTTTGTTTATTTGATAATTAAATTTGATACTTAAGGACCGTCAATAGCCAACACCAACGAGTGAATTTTGTATGCGTGCTCCCTCTTTTGGATGGTGATGCAAGAAGAACACAGACGATTTATCTTGGTTCGGGCAAAGAAGGCCCTACGTCCAGCGCATGGAGAGATTGTATTATCTTGCACCGAAGTGCTTGTACAGAGGCGAATACAAGCAGATAAGAACGGGGGTATGAGGAGAAGGGCTAGAACTTGAAACCCTAAGATATCAACAAAACAATAATGAGAAGATTAAGTAGAGCAATGATTTGTTGCGAGGCTTCCTCTTCTCGACTCTCCTCGCTGTCGGTGCCATGATCACCACGGCACCAACTCGCTGCCACCTCCTTAACCCTCGTCCTCCCCACTTCCATCCCTACAACCTCCACAGTAATTCCGATATCTCTGATCCTATCCATAAGTCTGTGGTGCCGAGTTTATTATATTTTATTATTTGGTTTTTGCATTGCCACTCTGCATATATGCTTGATTTGATGTTTATATCCTCTTTTCATTGATAACTATATTTCTTCAAACCATGTTAATTGTTATCCTCCTAGGTGCTAGTGCTGTTAACTTTTTTAATAATTATTTCTGAATCCAATGTGTTTCTTAATAGGGTTACAAAAACACAACTCATGCTCTGTTTGACGACAGCTATTGATTATTGTCTATTTGCAGGTACAACGGTTTGGAAGGAACATATTAAAGTAACTGAGTTTGCCAGAGACAAATATTGTCTTGTATGTGGGCCTGGTACCCTTGTTGAGCTGGATACATCATCTACTCTTTCAGATGTGAGTGCCAATGCCAAAACCTCATAAACCCATGTCGTGGAGGAAAATTGTTACTGCATGAGCAATTTCTTGAACGAGGATTACCTTATGAAAACTCCTATCCATGCCATGTCAATTGTGTATGTTAGTCTGTCGTAGATTGATTTATGTATTCTAGTACACGCTATCTATGAAATTGTGAAAGGGACATAGATATGAAATGTTTTAAGCATGCAAAGGTATAGATTCTATCTATATTGCATATACACAGATACGCATGCGATGATCACAATCATCATATAACAACCCCAAAAGGACAATAATATATACCTGGACATATTATTTGGTAGAGTGACATTTTTATCAATTAACTACAATTTTAGTTCCTACTAGAAATGTGCGCGGCATTGCTGCTTTATAGCCAGTGGTTAGCTATGTGTCGTTCGTGTGTCTATGTGTTTTTGTTTTTTCTTTGTACGATGTACATTTCAAGTGTATTCAATTTGTTTGTTTACATGCGTGACATGATGTACTTATATATGTGAGTGTATGGAATGTCATATATATGGTGAAATATTTGGCTTCGTATATGTATCTCAGCGATTATTTGTTTTGGATTATTTTGTATTACAAGTTAGTATAAAATTAAAGGATTAGGAAACGAAGAATATGAAAAATGTATGAATTGATTTAGAGTTAAGGTGGGGAGAATTAGAAAGCGAAGATTGTGAAAAAGGGTATGAATTTATTTAGAGTTAATTTTGGGGAGATATTTTCAGTAAATATGCGATACGAGCAAAAAATTAATCAGTGACATAAAATTATAGATGTATATATCTATCAAATAAAATACACTAAATCATATGATATTTTAAGTTAAATGCATAGATCTAGTCATAAGAAACTCAACAAAATTAGTTGGTATTTTTTTTATGATTTTTCTATAATTTTTTACAAATTTTTGGAGATCTCTATTTTGAAAAGAAAAGATTAAAATTAATAGGAAAATAAAAATAGCATAGGGCCGTATTCGGCCCACTTAGGCCCAGCAAGCTTGAGGCTAGCTCAGGCTGGCCCACTATAGTCATGAACTGATCTTCAATTTCAGTAAATTTCGAGGACTATTTTGAATAAAAACTTGAGAGAGCAGGCTGGACGACAAGTTAATTTCAACAAATTATGAGGGCTTTTTTGCAAAATGGTAGAAAATGGGCCAATCTGGACCGTCCGTCCGACCAATCGGATGGCCGGGAATTGCGGGCGACGTGGCCACGTTGGCTGGCCTTCTTTTAGTGCATCAATCGTCTTAAGGAGATTCAAAAACATATAACTATTTTGACATATGTAAAAAAAAATACAGCTTTGTGACCACATGACTATATATGTTCGGCCTCATGGCATGCAATGCAACATGGCTCCATGAAGTGAACATGTGGGGGTTGGTCTCAAGACTGTTGTAGTTATTGTAACATGCCACATAAGTCATAACTTTTTCATACACATGTCAAATAGCTGTAGGTTTCAGAAATTTACTCTATTTGCTAATTTAAGGTGCCATTTTATATATGAGCTCAAGGAGTTAAAGGATAACTCTAAATGATTGGTCTGCATACGTTTATGCAAACATTTCCCCGTAACCACTTTTATTTGTCTGCTGTTTGATCTGTCTAAAGCCTGTTGCCTGATTGACAGTTCATCAAGATGCTTGAAGAGCACCCCACGTTACGGATGTCAAAAGCCACGCACGAAGGTAACAGCCTGTACATGCAGTCGCCGGAGGTGCTGGGAGCAGATGTCACGGCCAAATTAAACCTGAGCATTCCCATGTTTGAGCTCCTCAAAGAGATCCCATACACCACTGTCCATGCCACGGGCATCGGCAGAGAACAACGGGAAGAAAGTGTCCTCATTGAGGAAGCTCCGTGTGGCCTTCAAGGGCATCGAAGAAGCCCCCCCAAGATGGATACGGCCGTGAGCTCATGATGCCGTCGTCATCTTCTTGTTGCTAATTTTAAGTCTCCGAGGAAAGAAGATGATTAACCCAATGGTTTTTTTTTTTGGGGATAAGTGTAGTTTTCAAGCGCCACAATACAAATCGAAATGTTTGTTTGATAGTGACATAGTGTTCAGACATGATGGAATTTATATGGATTAGATGATACTGTGGTTTTGTGTGAATCGACTTCTTTCACGTATTGCTTCCTTGGTGTGGCTGTGGTATGACTGACATTTCTTCCATGCTGATTAAAATATTTTTTTCAAAAAATAATCCAAATATTTTTTTCTGAAAAAATTAATATACATTAAAAAATACCAAAATGTAATTCAATGTTAGAAAATTCATAGAAAATTTGTTTGCACTCTGAAAATTATGAAACCAGTTCCACATGTTTTATCATGCTCTATTTTCCGATTGGTCGGTTTGTGAGTCGTAGACTTTTTTTTTGCATTTTTGCGTTTACTGATTTTAGAGCATCTCCAAGAGCTCTTCTAAATTCCACTTTCTAAACTATCATTTAGAGAGCCATTTATATAAAAAACGCTTTCTATAATTTTTCACTTTACAACAGTTTTGCTAAATCTCATGCGCACTATAGAAAGTCATTCTCGTCTTCTATATTTGGCTAGCGAAAAATCTAGAATAGGCAATGGCTATATTTGGATGACCATTTAGAGAAACTGTTGGAGAGTAATTTTTTATCAAAATCTCTATTCCCAGTATTTACAAAGAATATAGAGAGTGTTTTGGAGATGTTCTTAGGACACCTAGGCTAATCTATATCAACGATTTGGGCCTCATAAGCCAACTTCTCCAGCCCAACAAGGCCACAACTCCTCCGGCCCACAAGGCCACAACTATTCCGGCGGTGCAGCGATCTCCAGTAGCAGCAGAGGCTCCGGCCCAACGACTCAGCAACCCGCCCGCTGCAAACTCCCCTAAAGCTACTCCTCGGCAAAATCCCTGCCGTTTGCCCGTGCCCGCCCCGCCGCCGTCCGCCGCTGCCGCCGCCTATGCCCATCCGCCCCTCGCTACCGCGCCGCTGTCCCTTTGACCGCAGGCTCACCTCCTTCCTATCCGCTGTCACCTCCCTCGCCGACGCCCGCTCGCCCCCAGCCTCGCCGCCGGCCGGCGCAGTGCCTGCAGCTCTCACCCCCACCGCTTACAACGCCCTTATGTCCGCCTACTCCCGCGCCGGCCGCCACGACGAGGTTCTCCGCCTCTTCCGCTCCCTTCCTTTCTCGCCTACGGCGCCACTCTTCACCACGCTTATCTCCTCCCTCGCTGCCTCCGGCAGCAAAAGCGCCGCGTTGGACGCCTTCTCCCTCCTTGCTTCCGGCCTCGGACCCACCACCTCCGCCTTCACCGCGCTGCTTAAGTCCATCGACGCTGCCCCATCCGAGTCAGTGTACCGCGCCTTCTTCGGAACCATGGCCGCCATGGGGTGCGCCCCTGACGCTGCCACGTACAACTGCCTCATTTGGATGCTCTGCGATTCCCAGCGGTTGGACGAGGCATGGGGCGTCCTTGACAGCATGCTAGAGGAAGGCATCTGCCCCACCGTCCGCTCCTACACCGCGATACTGCACGGGTACTGTAAGCAGGGCAGGGTCCTCGAGGCAGAGAGGTTAGTTGATACCATGATCCAAGTCGGGTGCGCACCGGATGTCATCTCATACAGTGTGCTCATCCAGGGGCTTTGTCGTGTAGGGGAATTCGGCAAGGTGGAACGAATTTTAGGGGAGAGTGAGGCAAAGGGGTGGACGCCGAATGCTGTTACCTATAATATTTACATGTCTGCCCTGTGCAGAATGGGTTTCTTGGATGAGGCATTCCGGCAAGTAGATGTTATGCTTAGCAGAGGAGTGTCCATGACCATTGAGACAGTGAATATTCTCTTCGATTGCTTGTGCCGTGATTCAATGTTTTCAGAAGCAGTATCCTTGCTGGAATACAGCGAAGAGCTCAACTGGAATGTTGATGTGTTCTGCTATAACACTCTGATGAGTAGGCTCTGCGACGCTGGTGATTTTGCTAGAGTCCTGAAGCTGTTGGTTGATCTTGTAAAGAAGGGAATTGGGCCAGATATGTTTAGTTTCACTATTGCAATCCGGAGCCTCTGCCGGGCTGGGAAATTCAAGGTGGCAAAATGCCTATTGGATAATAAGGGAATTGAATATGATGCCGTGGCATTCAATACTTTGATTCATGGTTTGTGCATGGCTGGAGATCTACATGAAATGTTGCAAACTTATATGGATATGACCAGTAGAAATGTTTCTCCAAACAACTTTACCATTGGTATGGTAATTAACAGTTTCTGCAAAGTGCAAGAGTTTGGTGCAGCAATCGAAGTTTTTCTTGAATATTCAGAAGGATGCTTGGTTCCTGATCATTTTTTTCGCCTGAATAATTGGTTGGTAAAAGCAAAAAGATGGAAATATGTACTGACCCTGCTCCGTGCAATGCGTTCTAAAGGTCTTGTGCTAGATGTTTGCTTATTTAATTCGATGGTTAGGATTTTTTGCTGGGAGGGGTACTGTAAGCGTGAGACTTTCTATGAAGTTTCTCTTATACTTGACTGTATGCTGGAATGTCTCCAGCAAACAGCACATGTCAGCCAGTAATGTAGCTGTATAATCACACAAATATCCAGTTTGCTGTCTGATCCTCCTTGAGCTATTCAACTAGCTGTCCAGTAATACATTGAACTACTCAACCTTCACCAGGTCAGTTGGCACTGATGACAACAAATTGTCCTGTTTATATGCTTTCTTGGCTTGTGTATATGACGTCAGTTCCTTTTAACTTTTCAGGTTAGGAGGAACTAAGCTATGGCTACCATGAACCATTTTACGTGGCACAAAGATTCAAGCAGTCCAAACAAGATTATTGTGATGAGCCTAAAGGTATGCTCTTTGGCTTAAGATTTTCTTCCCCTATAGACAATACAGTTGTTGAATTTTAATCTGTCATTAATTTTGCATTGTGCTTTTCTTTCCAGTAGAATTTTTTATATGTTAAATACTGTTGGACTATAGTTTTCTCAGTCACATTTATACTGTACTAGGTTCGTTCCCGTGCATTGCTACAGATTTTAAAATCCACATACTCCTATGTATTTTTCAGCTAACACATGAAAAAAAATATCTTATGTGCATCATGGTTTCGATATTATTATAGGCATGGGCAACCGAAACATCTTGTATGGTCAAACATCTTGCGAGCACAGATTATAGTTCACTTTAGCTAAGCACCTCCTTGGAAACCAATGATTTAAAGTTTACCATCAACACCTCATTAAGTTGTTTAGATTGAGGTGAAGATATCACCTTTGTGAACTACAAACCTTCTGGATCCACCTTCAGTTAATTTTGCATCCATAATGAGATAATGAGGTAATAAGCCCTTTCTTGACCTTCTTTCGAGACCTCCTTCATTGCCTTGCACCACAAACTTGAGAATCTGCTGGTGGAAGGTTGTGGTGTGATGCCATGGCAGTGAGGCCCAACCACTGGAAAATTATAAACCAAACCTGTAGAGCAAAGACACTGGAAAGCAACAGGTGCTGAATTGATTCTTCCTCCTGATCACAAAGAGGGCAGGCTGCTGGATGAGGAGTGTCCTCTCTTAGCAAGCCGATCTGCCATCCAACAGCAGTTGCGCAAAGTAAGCCAGATAATGTAAATTTTCTACAGAAGATGAGACTGACTGCTTCAATGGAGTTTTATGTTTAACACTTAACACAGTAAAACTTGGCAAGCTATTCACTAATAAAGCAAGATACTAGTACCATTTATCTTACTTGAGATATGAAACAAGGAATTTGGTTCTCAACTAGATTGTGTAAGCATATAATCATACGTAATCTCCTGCCAATAACCAGACAATTTCTAATTTTGACCTTCAGAGGCACTAGTGCATTGTGGAGTCCTAAGCCGAGATATCAATATGAGGAGAGGTAGAGGAAGACCGAAGCTGACATGGGGGGAGGTAATAAAAAGAGATTTAAAGGGTTGGGATATACCTAGAGATCTTTGTTTAGATAGGAGTGCTTGGAAAGCAGCTATTGACGTGCCTGAACCATGACTTGGGGCTCATGGCCTTGTTTAGTTCACCCTGAAAACCAAAAAGTTTTCAAGATTCCCCGTCACATCGAATCTTGTGGCACATGCATGAAACATTAAATATAGACGAAAACAAAAATTAATTACACAGTTTAGCTATAAATCACGAGACGAATCTTTTGATCCTAGTTAGTCCATAATTGGATAATATTTGTCACAAACAAACGAAAGTGCTACAGTACCGAAATCTTTTCACTTTTCGGAACTAAACAAGGCCCATGTTGGGTTTCAACTCTAGCGTACCCCAACTTGCTTGGGACTAAAAGAGTAAAGGCTTTGTTGTTGTTGTTGTTGTTGTTGTTGTTGTTGTTGTTGAGCAAACAGCTCCCTATTTCAAACAAGATCATCTTCTAATTTGCTGTTGGTTCTAATTTCTTCACAGATCTCAGAAAGGCTGTGTCAGATGAGCACAAGAGGTTTCTACATGACTTGGTTTGGATACATGAAGAGGTGAGTATTATTTTTACACTTCTGCTATATTTTAGGTGCCTGATTTTGTGTTGTTGTGAGGCAACATGTAATTTTGTCATTTTATACAAAAAAAATTATGAATTGTCTTTTTAATTGTACTAGTATTGTCAAAGATTGTTGCCTGAAAATTCAGGCATCTGAAATATAGCAACTCCCTTATTTTTATTGTGTGAATTGTAAGTATTCAAGCAAGAGGTGTTGCTCCTAAGGTATTCAGGTTATGGTTTTATGACAGGAAAAGGTGCCGATTGATACAGATGAAGGAGAAATCATCTGCAATCTGATTTCAGTCCATGCTGGCCTAGAGAGGACCATAGATTTGAATGAGCAGCTTAGAGTTTTGAGAACTAGAGACACAAGGGTGCCAAAGGTTCAAATGTTTAGTGGGCGGCAAGATGTTTGGGACACACCCAAGGTGAAAAAATCTGCATCTTATTTCTGTCTAGTTTACCATAAAAGAAACATAGTTTCTTGGTTTTTAATATCTACCAGCTTGGTGAGACAATATACTCTGCAGAATGTGAGAATGATTCTGCGAGTGCTTATTTCAGTATCATGAGTTTTAGGGAAGTATAGGTACAGAATTTTCATTATTAGATAAAATTAAACATGGGAGTTCAGTGCTAATTGCACCATTACATTGTGACATCCAAATTTGATACACCTATGTACTTATCACTACAACACTCATATATTTCTTGAAAATCTCTGCTTGTCATATAAATTGGTGAACCTGGCCCGGGTGTGTGGTTCCTCTGGCTGCAAGCCTTGTCTTTTTTGCATGTTCTGTGATTCTCTGGTTTTGTTGAAACTTGAAACAATGTAGCATGAGTGCATGTGCATGGGCTGCCTATAGAACATTGGTAGACATGATTTATGTCACGGCAGATACACACAACACCTATTGTACCTATATGACCTGTCCTGAATGTAGGGTAGTGCACAGTATCACGTTATGTGACCTCATTAGCCCTCATGAGTCATGAGCGCCATTGTATTTATGTTGAAGACTTGAAGCTTGAACAGAAATGTATCATGAACATCTGTTTTTCAGGATCTGACTGGCAAGCAGACTGTCATTGTAAGTGGCCACCACGGGAAGCTCCACATCGGCAGTCTCCGATTCAATGGTGGTTATGAAGACTAACCTATTGCTGCAATCGTTTTTCCTTCAAAGATATTGATAAGTACCGAGGAAGCGGGAACCACATCAGAGAGCTGATCTAGATATCGTCAGGGCTCAGGAGCAATGAGCACGGAGGTGCAGTTTTTTTCCCCTTGTAATTACTGCTTGTAGTCATGTACTCATAACTCATGTATCATGTCAAACGACAATAGGGACAAACGTCCGAAGGAAATAAGTTGGTTAACCAGACCTGCGTTTTCTCATGTTTATTACTAAGTCGCTAGTGTGAAGTGTAACTATGTCGGTTGTGTGAGCTTGTGACATGGCTGCCTGTTTGCATTCTAGATTCTCACTAGGCCTTGTTTAGTTCCAAAATATTTTGGGAAATAGGCACTGTAGCACTTTCGTTTGTATATAACAAATATTGTCCAATCATAGAATATGCTTAAAAGATTCGTCTTGCAAATTATAGACAAACTGTGTAATTAGTTATTTTTTTATCTATATTTAATGTTTAATGCATGTGTGTTAAGATTTGATATATGAGGGGGAATATGAAAAGTTTTGCAAATTTTTTTGAACTAAACAAGGCCCTAGATCTCAAGGCAAAGGCTTTCCTTTTACACGTCAGCACATGATTTCCTATTGTAACATGATGTGCTGTCCCTCTCTTGATGCTATTTGACAGATTTGGGAGGGACGGGCATGTGCACGGTGCAGGCTCGCTTGCCATTTTGCGCCGTGAAAATTTCTGGCGGCAGAGCAAAGAGCAGCGAAATATCAGCTCGGCCGAATTGACGGTCAGGGAGGAGAGCGCGGCTGGTCCTAGGCCCATCGTACCCCGGCCGGGCCTTTTCGTCCGTTTGTTTCTGGTACTGTGCGGCGATCTGGCCGTGCTACGAAAGCAATCGCCGATAGGGACTGAAAAAAGTATAAGACGGTTGCCATCATCCCCTACTAGTCAACACCAGTCGACAAGCTATAGAAAAATCTCCCTCGTATCTAGGATCAACGAGTGATTAAACTAGGCATGGGTTGCACGGCTGCACGCTTTCTGGTGTTGGATGATAACTAAGGGTGTGTTTAGTTCAAAAAAAATACAAAATGCAAAATGACAACTATTTTGGAATGGTGGAATGCAAAATACCAAAATTTTCACGGTCATGTTTAGTTCCATCCAAAATGCAGAATTTATTGCTCTTATGAAAGCCTCTTGAGACTCTTTTTGGTTTTTTTTTTGTCTCTTGAGGGCAAAATCCAAAATGGAGAATAAACACCTTTTTACCAAAAGTTTGACATGGTATTTAGTTTCATTTTGCAAAATGATTGACCAAAACCTAAAAATTTTTGAGAAAAAAGGGAGAACTAAACACCCCCTAATTAAAATTTGTGCATTATTAGGCAAGATGACTCCAAGATGACAGTAGTGGTGAGTGAGATACTGAGATCTCGTTGCTATAGAAGTGTCTTGTTTAAAGGATACATCATAAGGTTTGGATAATGTTTTTCGTAGCTAATTTGGACGCGTGGGGAATGGAAACGGACGGACATGTGCGTGACCAGCGACAGTGGTAGGTTTTTTTTTTTCATTTTGGTGAATCACCCTTGAAGAGCTCCACTAAAATGATGAATTTGGCACCGCTAAATCTACCATTCCGGAGAATCCAGATGTAGAGTAGACCGTTTGAGTAACCTTTAGAGCAAGTATTATAGTAAGCTGTAAGCCGACTAAATATTGAGGTGGAGGAGAGAAGAAATGATAGAGAGGAGAAGCAGATTGTAAGCTTACATCCAGCTTAGGCACAGGAACTAAGAAACTTTATGAGAGAGATAAGTGGACCATGTATTAATAGTGAATAGCTAACTATTGTATGATGAGTGGGCTGAGAGAAGGCTGAAAGGAACCTTACAGCCAACAAATAGGTTGTATTATTAACTTGTTCTTAGTAGAGTGAAAACTGTCTTTGGTGAATCTAAAGCTCGTGGAGTTGTCCCAAACGTATTTTTAAAGGTCATAGCATGAGGTTTGAATGATGTTTTTATGAAATCAAATGTAAAATATCGAAGGGTACACTCTTCAGGACCTCTGTTTAAATGTTACAGCATGAGGTTTGGATAATATATTTTCATGAAATCGAATGTAAAATATACGCCAGGTTTGAATGATTTGCTTATGACAAGGCAAGGATTCTCATCCGTTAGATTTTGATGGCCTGCGGCCTAGATATCATCTCCCCCGGGCTGCGAACCTACCTGGCACGCAGCAAGCAAACAAATCCTCAGATATGCTCCTTCGCTCGCCCTCTAGTCCAGTCTAAGATGTTGTCACTCGCGGACGAGAACACTCGAGCATTCATCTGGAAACCCTAATAGACAGGCACATGACAGCGAACGCCAGTACATGACGCACGGTCCACGGGGCACGAGCAAGGGCCGTCCGTCGTCACCAGGCACAAGAAGACACATGAACCCCATTGATGGAAACACGGCGCGAGCGAATAGCCGTGACTCTTGTGAACGGAGGAGCTAAAGCACGTCACCTTTTTTTATTATTTATTACGAGCGAGACTCCTTTTGTTCTTCTTAAGACTTTTTTGTTTAACATATGTATAGATTTTATAAGATGAATCTTTTAAATCTAATTAATTTTTAATTATTATAATTGTAAATATGCTGCAATATTTACAAAGTTTTTTTTTCATAAACTAAGATTTTTCTTTTCACTTTTTTTTTCATAAACTAAGACTTTTCTTTTCGTAAAAAACGGAGAGCCAGTAGCTTACGGGACTTGTACTGGTACTGCACTACCGGCAGCCGGTAGCGGCAGGGCTACTCTAGCGCAACGGATGGCCGGGAACGCGCTCCCAGCCGTTGGTTCGCGATCTGCTGCTCTGCTGCCCCGCCCCCACGTCACGTCTCCGTCCGCTGCCACCTCCGGCCCGGGCGCACGGGGAAGACGACGCCACACACGCTCTTCCGCGGGCCCCCCCCCCCCCCCCCCCCCCCCCCCCGCCCCCACGTCTTTCTCCTCCTCCCCCCCCCCCCCCCCCCCCCCCCCCCCCCCCCC
>Ga0182004_10004121_pt1 | contig 11679 bp, 9 predicted proteins | sample Sormic07211540_1_FD_120479 | JGI IMG/M metagenome (GOLD analysis project Ga0182004, IMG submission 120479) | Endophyte microbial communities from Sorghum bicolor roots, Mead, Nebraska, USA - 072115-40_1 MetaG | ecosystem: Host-associated > Plants > Roots > Unclassified | place: USA: Nebraska...
CCGTGGAGTTGCTGCTGACATAAGATATGTCTAGGCAGTGGTGAATGAAGGATGAAATAAAATTTAAGAACGCTGAAACCCTCCACATGACCAAAACCATGTAGCTTATTTACTTTCGTGTGTGTTTGGTTGCTGCCACAGCTATGGCCACGCCGCAAGTGCGGCGGACAAAACGGACGCCCGACAATCGGCATGCTGCGGCACGCGATTTGCAATACTGGCTGCGACGCTCGCCAAAACAGCGGCAAACAACAGCAGCCGTGTTTGGCTCCCACGGCATGCCGCATGTGCGGCGTGGTTTGGAAGCCATCCAAACATGCTCTCCGTACCTCATCTCGCTACTCCCTTCCAAATATAAGAGCACGAGTTTAGATTGTCATATAATCAAACTGAGAAAAATCTAAATTAACCAATCAAACATTTTATTTTTGGTAAGGGTCTTCCATATATTAATTTAGCAACAAATAACAAAGAGGGACTGAATGTTCCCCACTCAATGTATTGGAGTGCTTGTATAGTAGCACAATTCCCATGGGGAGCCTAATTTGTGCACTCAAACTCACCACACATCACCCTATACAAAAATATGGGCTGAGCATGTACTACCATTTAACAAGGGGGCTCAACAGTTTCAAGAGGCATCAACAACTTAACCAGTGATGACTATTGAGTTTTCTATGTCATGCCATCAAGATCTAACATGGCAAACATGGGACCAATTCAAATACTTCGAAGCTATAAAAGGAGCATAGATTTTCACACAACATACCGCTCAACATCTCAACCTCAAGCAACTCAACATCTTACCTCACAAGCAATATAATTTCATGCCAACCTGTATTACAGTAATTTACAAAATAGTCATCGGTTTTCGATGCCGCCAATATTGCATACTTAACTTGTCGTGTCAAGATCGACAAGCCACACGTGAACACTTTTCTCTCAACCGAGCGCCCACGCAAAAACGGACCTGGACACATTAAAGCGAAGCGTAAAAAATCCACGCAACACACGCGGAACATTCTAGAACATATGAACATACATAAGCAACATTGGTACTCATGACACATCACCCAACCCAACTGTGCACCTCTCATGAACTAGCCAGCTAAGGGACCCACGGTTGGACAACAAAACATTGGACCCACAAGGTGACACATTCAGCTTTTATACAGGACCACCACACTTCACAGTTAAAACAAGGCGTGAAGGAAAGAACAAAATTTGTTCTGTTTAAATGGCGAGAGGGAAGGCATTTCCAGAGAGGTGTTGTGCTATTCATTTGCGTCTTGTAAATTAATTCTATTTCAGGGAGGAGAGAGAGAGAGAGAGAGAGGGGAGTTTAGAATGAGAAGCAAGTGAGGTGCGTTGCTAAGAAGAAGTGGTTCTTGTGAGGTTTAGGAATTCTTTATTTCTATAAATGGAGATGGCCCTACGGTCGCAGAGCCCTCTCTGCCTTCGGAGCGGGCCGGTCTTCGTTGTCCGGCCAACCGCCGCGGGCGGAGGGGCCACTCAGGTACGGCGGCGCTTAATCCCAAGTTCTTGATTCTACCAAGTATTGGTTCGCATGCGTGATCTCTTCGATGTTATTTATAGAGGATCGCGTTACTGTTCGGCTTGATCCTCGATCCATTTGTTTATTGATCTATTTGTTTATTGGTGAGTTGCATTCCTGGCTGGTTTCGATAGTCTTCCGTTTTGGGGATCAGGGTGGATTCAGCGTGATGGGGGTGTTTGATGTCCGTGTCCATTCGATGAATTTCGCTCCTTTTGCCCACCCAAAGTGGAAGCCGTCTTATGCAGCGGCACAAATATTCAGATAGTGATTCGGGGAAATTCGTATGTAGTATTTATCACCATAGGCAATCCAGTACTGAACTTTTGAGATTAATCAGATAGTGATTTGGGGGGAATTCGTACGATTCATCACCATAAGAAATACCTTAAGCTGCAGAACTTACCTTTTCTGTTCTATTGGTATTTTCAGCCTTTGTTGAGACCTACCAGATTTGTGAGAAGAAGGATCATTCAACGCGTTGTAGCAAGTCCAGGTCTGTGGAACAGTTCTGTTGAATGCTTATTTGGTCTGCTTTCTGTTCTACTGATCTCATGCTTTCTAATATTGCAATATGCAGGATGTCCTAATAGGAAATCAAGGACGAATTTTCCTAACGTAAAAGTAGCTGCTTTTAGCAACTATGCTCCAAGGCTCCTTGTTGAGTCAAGCTCCAAGAAGAGCGAACACCATGATAGCAGACACCATGAAGAAACTATCGATACATTCAATGGGTTGTCAGGTTCTGATGTAGCAGAGTCAAGTAATAGAGATGTAGAAATTGAAGTGGATTTGCAGCACAATGCTTCAAGCAATTCAGCATCTCGGGAAGTGTATATGGCAGAAGAAGTTGATCCAAATATGTCTGAGGAGGAATTGCCAGGAAATGTATTGATTAATATGTCATCAGGGGAAATGGAAACAATGGATGATGCTGAGGTTGAGGAGGATAAGTTTGAGCTAAAGTTTTCAGGAGTTCTGTTGAGAAATGCTGCAGTTTCGGAATTGAATCCAAAGGATGAACATAAGGCTAAAGAAGACGTATTTGTGGTAGATTCGTCAGGAACTGCACTAGATAATGCTGCAGTGGAGGAAGTGGTAGATGAAGCTGAGGTTGAAGAGGATATGGTTGATGTGGATATCTTGGGACTTGCCTTGAATGATGTAACAATGGAGGAAATGGATTTGATGGATCGAGAAGAGGCTTTACAGGAAAATTTTGATGTCAATTCACCAGGCAATGCTTCAAGTGGTGGAATGTATAGCGGTGTGGATGAGTTGGGTAAACCGCCTTCAACATCCATGGATGGCATCGCCGATAATGAAACACGCCGAAATTTGAAGCCTGTGCCCTTACCAATTGTCAGGTACCAGGAACAAGAAAAAATAGTTTTAAGCATTGTTGAGGAAGAAGGGTTAATTGTTGGTTCATGTGAAGAAGGCCAAGCGGTGGTAGATTACCATAAGCAAGAGGAAAACTCTACCAATTTTGATGAACAGAAGCAATTAACTGACGGATTCCCTGATCAAGGCATATATATTGTTCAGTTCCCCAAGCAAAATAATGATACTGTTGGTTCCCCAAAATTCTTGGAGCAAAAACAAGAATTTGTTGGTTCCTATAAACAAGATCGATCAATCATTGGACTGCATGAACATGACCAGTCCATTGTTGGCGTGCCTCAGCAAATCCAGTACATTGATCAATCTATTGCTGGTTCTCATAAACAAGATGAATCAATTGCCAGTGCACCTGAGAAAATCCAATCTGTTGGTGGCTATATAAAACCAAATCAATCTATTGTTGGTTCTTGTAGACAACATGAATCGATTATTGTTGTGCCTGAGAAAATCCAATCCATCATCAGCTACAATGAAATAGATCAATCTATTGTTGGTTCTCACAAACAAGACAAATCTGTTGTTAGTGTGCCTGAGCAAACCCAATCCATTGTTAGTTACAGCACAACAAATCAATCTACCATTGATTCTTATAGACAAGTTGAATCAATTATTGGTGTGCCTGAGAAAGTCCAATCCATCATCAGTTACGATAAACTAGATAAATCTATTGTGGGTTCTCATAAACAAGATGAGTCTATTGTTAGTGTGCCTGAGAAAATCCAATCCATTGTCGGTTACAGTAAACCAGATCAGTCTATTGTTGGCTTGCCCAAACAGCAACACTCAATTGTTCATATTGACGAACGAAAACAATCCATAGTTGGTTTCCCTAAACAAGATCTATCAATCATTGGTATCTCCAAGGAGTCTCAAACAATGCAACTGGCTACTGTTGGGACTCATGATGGATTGCTTATGAAGGGAGTGGAAGCTAAGGAGACATCTCAAAAGACTGAAGCTGATACACTTCAGGCAGAGTTCTATGCTGACAACTTGTTGCAGAAACATAAGGAAGGCTTCACTAAAGAAACAGACGAGATAACAATTATTGAGAAAATTAATGATGAAGATCTTATGATGATTGAAGAGGAGAAAAGCATAGGCATGGAAGAACAGATGGTTATTACTGAGGAAGACATTCCAATGGCTAAGGTTGAGATAGGAATTGACAAGGCCAAATTTTTACATCTGCTTTCTGAAGAAGAGAGTTCATGGGACGAAAATGAAGTGGGGATAATTGAGGATGAAGAACAGTATGAAGTTGATGAGACATCTATGTCCACTGAACAAGATATCCAGGAGTCACCTAATGATAACGTGGATCCACAAGCACTACAGAGGATGCTTCAAGAGCTTGCTGAAAAAAATTCTTCGCTGGGAAACAAGTTGTTTGCTTATCCAGAGGTATTGAAAGCTGATTCAACAATTGATCTCTATTTCAATCGTGACCTATCAGCTGTGGCCAATGAGCCTGACGTACTCATCAAAGGAGCATTCAATGGGTGGAAGTGGAAGTTTTTCACTGAAAAATTGCACAAGAGCGAGCTGGGAGGGGGCTGGTGGTGCTGCAAACTATACATTCCCAAGCAGGCATACAGAATGGACTTTGTGTTCTTTAACGGACGCACGTTATATGAAAATAATGACAATAATGATTTTGTGATACAAATAGAAAGCACCATGGATGAAAATTTATTTGAGGATTTCTTGGCTGAAGAAAAGCAACGAGAACTTGAGAAACTTGCGAATGAGGAAGCTGAAAGGAGGAGACAGACTGAAGAGCAGCGGCGAAGGGAGGAAGAAAGGGCCGCAGATAAAGCTGACAGGGCACAAGCCAAGGTTGAGGTAGAAATGAAGAAGAAAAAATTGCACAATGTATTGGGTTTAGCCAGAGCTTCTGTTGATAATTTGTGGTATATTGAGCCCATTGCAACTGGACAAGGGGCTACTATCAGATTGTATTATAATATAAACTCAAGACCTCTAGTTCACAGTACTGAGATATGGATGCACGGTGGCTATAACAATTGGATTGATGGACTCTCTTTTTCTGAAAGACTTGTTCATCATAATGACAAAGATTCTGATTGGTGTTTTGCAGATGGTATGTCATCTAACACTTACCTTCAAATTGTATCTTTTGACAGCTTAACAAACTCTACTGTTAGCATGGTACTCCTTAAATATAGCATGGCATTCTATATTCTAATAGTCCCATGCAGAGAAAAAAGGACTACTAACTGATGTTGGTTTCTTAAAGTAGACATATGGATAGCCTATGTTGGAGTCTTTAACACCTGGCCTTTTATTTTTAGTTGTCTTACCTGAAAGAACATATGTGTTGGACTGGGTTTTCGCTGACGGGCCGCCAGGGAATGCAAGGAATTATGACAACAATGGAGGACATGATTTTCATGCTACCCTTCCGAATAACATGACTGTGGAAGAATATTGGATGGAAGAAGAACAAAGGATCTATACAAGGCTTCAACAAGAGAGGAGGGAAAGGGAGGAGGCTATTAAAAGGAAGGTTAGTTGCAATAGGTCCTTTGTGATTCTGATGTTTTTGTTTGAACCTTTAGCTTGACCAATTGTAAATCTCAAATCAAGTTACAACATCATAAATGATCAAACTTGCTCATAAGCAGTCATTTTAAGTAATTAAAAAGATTCATCTCTCCTTGATTTTTTTCATCGTTAAACAGGTGATTTTAAAAAGTTCATCCATATTGACTATCCTGTTAAGACAACAGAGCTAAACTGACCATTTGAATCATTCATCACTTCAGCCTTGGAAGTTAATTGCAAACTAGTTTAACTACTAACCTTTGATGGCTCAACTTAGTAACAGCATACCTTCAGAGTATCATTTGGCCTGCTTTATGTTATAAAAAAATGTAGCACTTCTTTCTATAGGATACACCGAATTCTCGAAATTTTATTGACAGATATGGTGGGGATTCTTTTAGTTGACTTTTGCTTCCTTTTGATTGAGCAGGCTGAGAGAAATGCAAAAATGAAAGCTGAGATGAAGGAAAAGACTATGAGAATGTTCCTGGTTTCTCAGAAACACATTGTTTACACTGAACCACTTGAAATTCGTGCTGGAACTACTGTTGATGTGCTTTATAATCCTTCTAATACAGTGCTAACTGGAAAGCCAGAGGTTTGGTTTCGATGTTCGTTTAACCGCTGGATGTATCCAGGTGGGGTGTTGCCACCTCAGAAGATGGTACAAGCAGAAAATGGTTCACACTTAAAAGCAACAGGTTCGAAATTCCTATGTTATTGTTCTTAGTATTAATACCTTTTCCAGTGGTTCATTTTTAAGCAATTAATATAGTCAAGAGCTGCTAGAGCACTGGTCATCAAGTAACTCAAGAAATTCTAATTTTATTGTGATTGTGATGTCTAATCCATATATAGACATGATATAATCTTTACTCATGAAACTGAAAACAAAAAATGGCACAACTAAATTATTTTAGAGGAGCTAGCTATGCCATAAGAGATACACTAAGTTTTTCATTCAAGTTTTTAGAAAGGTTGTAACTGAGAGAATGTAGCTACTACAGAGCATTGGATGTATACTACTATAGCCCTATTTTGCTTTAGAATCTCTTTGTTGCTGCCAGAAAGAGTTTAAACTGCTGTCTTTCCCTAGGATAGTTAGTCAAACCTTGATAAAATGTGGCACCTTTTCATCCATATTAGATCAAATTCATGTTGAATCCTGTCTGCTTTTTTATATACTATTTTTGGAACATTTTTTTATATTCATGCAGTAAGATATTACTTCTCCTTGAGTTCCCTTGTAATAATTAGATTTAGCACAGAGATGCATATATCAAAACATTTTCTATTCCCCTTATTTGTTCTTAGTTCTCAAGTAGAGTGCTCCTTCTCCAGTTTATGTTCCGCGAGATGCATATATGATGGACTTTGTTTTCTCGGAGTCAGAAGAAGGTGGAATTTATGATAACAGGAATGGGTTAGACTATCATATTCCTGTTTTTGGTTCAATTGCAAAGGAACCACCTATGCACATTGTCCACATTGCTGTTGAGATGGCACCAATTGCAAAGGTTATTCTTATTTCTGAGTTAAATTTATACTATTAGCGCAAGAGTGACAACTTACATCACCGTTTCCCTTTTATCATTGCATGACACTAATAGTATTCTGTCTGACCAATGCTATTACAGGTTGGAGGTCTTGGTGATGTTGTTACTAGTCTTTCACGCGCTGTGCAAGATTTAGGACACAATGTGGAGGTTATTCTTCCAAAGCACGATTGCTTGAATCTAAGCAATGTAAGTTTAAAGTGCCCTACAACATCCCTTGCTGCTGCTCTGCTGTGTCAAGTGTAGTGCTTTGTAGTAAGGACTGAAGTGACATCTCTACATTAGGAGCAACTTGGTCTACTATTCTACTCTATATGTATGTGCTTCCTCGTAGTTCAATCACTCATTCCTCGTGTAGTTGGATATCTTATGTTAAGTATGAGGAATGTCTTGGAATTATTTATGTGTAGCTTTTTAGTATATCAAGTAGAATTACTTGTTTCTTTATTTCTTTTTGGACCATTGAGTCATATGGAATAATTGAGGCAAACACAACTTGCTGAGTGATCTGATAAGAAAGACATAAGAAGACAGAATTGAGTATATGATAAATTTTATCTCTTACAAATTATTATGCATCTGTTTCAATGCAGGTCAAGAATTTACATATCCATCAAAGTTTTTCTTGGGGTGGTTCTGAAATAAAAGTATGGCGTGGACTAGTTGAAGGCCTTTGTGTTTACTTCTTGGAACCTCAAAATGGGTATATATCAGCATATTTGTTACAGAACCTTAGTATCACTATATAACTAAACTCGAAGTCCTAGAATCACGTACTGGTTTGTAATTGGAAATATAGATCTGTTAAACTGCTTTGATTAAATATAGATATTCATGTAATTACTATCATCATGGAGAACCAAAATAGAATCCTATCGATATATTATGTTTTGCTGCAGTAAGCACTGATCGACTGCAAGATGGTTAAAATATGTGTGGTTCTCGTTTCAAAAAAAAAGTGGGGTCCTCGTTTCAAAAAAAAAATGTGGGGTTGGTCTCTTTTGGGCTGGATAAGTTTTGATAAGTTATGATTAGAAAATTTATTTTTTTATATTTATGAAACTTATATTATAAAAAATAGTATATACACTACTTAATTGGGATCATTGGTCATCAGGGAAGTGATGGTTGGGAACAAGTTGCTACAATGATATATATGTAAATTTGGAAGTTCCATGATCTCTAGAAAGATTAATGGTAAAACAAGGACATGAAAAGAATAATCAGTCACTCATTCATTTTGTATACTAAATTTTTTTAAATGCTTGAATAATTTAGAAAATATTAAGGTGATAACTTGAGTAAGCTTAGAGGCCTTGGGTGTCTAGGAAGATTCTTCGTTTGTCTGATGTCTAGAGTTGCAGAAGTCACTACTACTCTGCTTTCGGTTCTCTGAGTTAATTGAGATGGTTTTGTAGCAAGACTCAGTAATCTTCTGGCCTACCCTAAGGAGTTGGAATTTATATTCCAAGTCTATTTTTAGTTTTTCTAGAGTATATGTACTATTGATTTCATCATATGTGTATATCAGTTTAATGATCTATCTATCTCATTTGGTACATGTCTGCTGGAATTTTCTTGCAAGAGGTTTCCAAAGATAATAATTTGGCACTTAACCTTTCAGTATGTTTGGAGTCGGATGTGTATATGGAAGGAACGATGACCGCCGATTTGGCTTCTTCTGTCATTCTGCTCTAGAGTTTCTCCTCCAGAGTAGATCTTCTCCGGTAAGTATTATTAACAACAGTAGCAGTTATATTGTTTTAACTGTTACCTTCATTACTATTTGGCTTTGCTGTTGGACCTTTTTTACTATTTGGTGCACATATACCTCATCATTCAAAAACTCTTGAACACGCAGTTAGTGCTACACACATAACACAACACGCATGTGCACACACAACCAAACAGAAATTAATAAAATGAGCTCGCCACTTGATAAACAAGAGACAATTATGACAAGAGATACACGCTCTGTACTCCTGCAGGATCTTTCCCAACCATTTAGCACATGCTGTGATAAAAAGTTATACCAGTCATTCTATTTTCCATTCCTTGACTATTTTAGTTGTCTTTATTATTAGCCTTCCATTTTAAAAATATTTTAATGTATTCTGACTTGCAGAGAAGTTGCCTTATTTGCTTAATTTTGCTAGCTTCTCACTGAAACCGCTGACATTTTATCCTCCTTACAGAACATAATACATTGCCATGATTGGTCAAGTGCTCCTGTTGCTTGGCTATACAAGGAAAACTATGCAGAGTCTAGTTTGGCAAATGCACGGGTGGTATTCACCATCCACAATCTTGAATTTGGAGCGCATTATATTGGCAAAGCAATGAAATATTGTGATAAAGCCACAACTGTGAGTGATAAACTTTGCATAATTCAATATTGTGTTCGACACACTCACATCACTGAAATACATATTGTTACACTGTAGAATTATGTTCTTTTGATGTTTATCAATTCACATATATCCTTTCTTTGCAGGTCTCTAATACATATTCAAGGGAAGTGTCAGGTCATAGTGCCATCGTTCCCCATCTTGGAAAATTCTATGGCATTCTCAATGGAATTGATCCAGATATATGGGATCCGTACAATGATAACTTTATCCCGGTACACTCTATTATTCATATACATTTTGCTTTTATTGTAATATATTTATTCCATGCTACTTGAACTTAGTAAAATGGAACAAAGATCTCTCTCTCTCTCTCTCTCTTGCAAATGATCTAGTTTTGCCTAGATGGACACTGACCTTAAGTTATATGCACACTCTAGATTTGAACAGTTATTTCAAGTAATGTGCATGCATATGATGGTTTTCTTAACCTGCATCTTCTTTATCTGTTAATATTGTTAAAAAAATGCTAATTCCTGTTTAAATGTTTGTTCAAATGAATTTCAGGTCCACTACACTTCTGAGAATGTCATTGAAGGCAAGAGGGCTGCTAAGAAGGCATTGCAGCAGAAGTTTGGGTTACAGCAAATCGATGTGCCCATCGTAGGAATCGTGACTCGCCTGACAGCCCAAAAGGGAATCCACCTGATCAAGCATGCGATTCATCGAACACTTGAACGAAATGGACAGGTCCTTTGATCCCTTGCATGACAGATAAAACTTCTTTTTTTTTTTGAAAAATTGACAGATAAAACTTCAAACATTCCTTCTTTCCTTAATTTGTGTCTTTCTGTCATCTTGAATGAAACTAAGAATTATATATGTTTGGTTTCCAGGTGGTTTTGCTTGGTTCGGCACCAGACCCTCGAATCCAAGCTGATTTTGTTAACTTGGCCAATACGCTCCACGGCGTAAACCATGGGCAAGTGAGGATGTCCTTAACCTACGATGAGCCTCTTTCGCATCTGGTGAGCTGACGAAGCACTGGATCAACCCCCTCAAATTTCATTGGAGTATCTCTGAAACCGGCTAATAAAGTTGGTTCCATGGTCCTCTTCTGCTGCAGATATATGCTGGCTCTGACTTCATTCTGGTCCCATCTATATTTGAGCCTTGCGGCTTAACTCAGCTCGTTGCAATGCGGTATGGAACCATCCCTATTGTCCGCAAAACTGGAGGTACGTACGTGCAGCAGCTGTTAAGTGTCAACCATTCTCCATTTGCCATCAAACTGCACTCCTCTGCAATCTGTATAGTGGGTTGAAGTGAACACAACACAAGATCGATCTGATCTCTCGTGCTGCTCATCAGGGCTCTTCGACACTGTCTTTGATGTGGACAACGACAAGGAACGAGCCCGAGCTCGAGGTCTTGATCCCAACGGGTTTAGCTTCGACGGAGCTGACAGCAAGGGTGTTGACTATGCCCTCAACAGGCAAGCACAGTCTCACAGAGCTAGCTGCCCAGTTCACTGAAGCCTAGCCTGCAATTCTTACTCATCATGCCGTTCTTCCTGTGTGTTCCATTTATTTTCAGGGCGATCTCTGCTTGGTTCGACGCCCGGAGCTGGTTCCACTCCCTTTGCAAGAGAGTCATGGAGCAGGACTGGTCATGGAACCGGCCTGCCCTGGACTACATCGAGCTCTACCGTTCAGCGTCCAAATTGTGACAATCCAACCAACGGCCAATATAATGTGTTGTCGGATCTTAGATGCAGTCATTCTTCAGGTTTTGCAGGTTCCTGGGCATTATTGCTGTACAGCCTCTCCTTGTCTTCAGTTAGCGCCATTCTGCGAAGAGCATAGTGAAAAGAGAGAGTCCACTAGTGTGACTGGGTTTCCTAGGTGGAATTTTGAACATTGGTTATGCATAGATTGTTTCGGAAGAATGGTTTTTTCGGGCATGTATATGTTTGTTTCCTCTGTTCTTGAATTCAGGCCTTAAGTCTTGCTGCAGGAATCTACAGGAAATGAAAAGTCCATTTGCTGCAACAATCCTTTAGGGCTATCATGCACATGAGGCCTTTTCAGATGTAAAGGCTATTATGTGATGTAGTATAGATCATAGAATTAGCCTAGTGGTTTCTCGAGAAAAAAATAAACACATGCCTTTTTTTTGTCATATGCTTACATAAGTTTATTCTGTGCACTAATGTGCAGGCACTCACCCCCCCCCCCCCCCCCCCCCC
>Ga0182004_10004122_pt1 | contig 11679 bp, 4 predicted proteins | sample Sormic07211540_1_FD_120479 | JGI IMG/M metagenome (GOLD analysis project Ga0182004, IMG submission 120479) | Endophyte microbial communities from Sorghum bicolor roots, Mead, Nebraska, USA - 072115-40_1 MetaG | ecosystem: Host-associated > Plants > Roots > Unclassified | place: USA: Nebraska...
ATTAAGCGTAATTAACCCAACCCCCCCCCCCCCCCCCCCCCCCCCCAGGGCCCCGGTAGAAAACCCCCAGCCCGCCGCCCCAACCCCCGCGGCGGGGGGAAAAGAAAAAACCAAAGAGACCACTCAAGGACACACCCACCACCCCACCCACCATATACCCCCCCCCCACCGCCCGCACCACCCCCCCCCCCCCCCCCCCCCCCCTGGAGGATTAAGCGTAATTAACCCACCCCCCACCCCCACCCCCGGAAGCAAGAGCCAGCGTATATATACCCCGATGCGTCCCGCCAAAGCCGCTGGTGGGAAGGTAAGTAACATAGCAGAGTCCAGACTCGAGAGACCGACCGACCCGGCCGGCATGGCGGCGAGGCCGGCGGGGTGTGGCTCGCTGTTCGGCTGCTTCGGCAGCAGCAGCAGCAGCTCCCACGAGAACGGAGGCAGCACGAAGAAGAAGGGCGGGAAGAAGAAGAAGAAGAAGAGCAAGCAGCAGCAGAAGGTGGCGGCGGGGAGCGGCAGCGGCAGGCCGCGGTCGCTGCAGAGCCGGATGTCGTTCAATGAGCTGAGCCTGAGCGGGATGGTGTCGCCCGAGGACCTGTCGCTATCGCTCGTCGGCTCCAACCTCCACGTCTTCACCATCGCCGACCTGCGCGCCGTCACCCGGGACTTCTCCATGACCAACTTCATCGGCGAAGGAGGCTTCGGCCCCGTCTACAAGGGGTACGTCGACGACAAGACAAAGCCGGGGCTCGCCGCGCAGACCGTCGCCGTCAAGCTGCTCGACCTCGAGGGCGGACAAGGACACACCGAATGGCTGGTACGGTGTTCGATTCGATCGCTTCCTCTTGCTTATACGATCCATCCACCTGCTGGTTAATGCGTGGTGTTTTAATTAATCAACGCAACGGATGCAGTACTAAACGATTTCATTACGCATACAGATAAGAATATAGGATAGGATCGACCTGTGCGGCATATTAGTACGGCAGATTTAAGTGAGGAGGAGGAACTGATCTATATATGCAACAGTGTCAGAGATTGTTGTGCACGCATGGGGTTTATTATAGCGTCTATCAGCACAATTTCTCCTGCTTTAATTAGATCAATAGACTTTGCTGCTTGTTCCAAGTTAGTTGAGCTGCTCTCAAGTCTCAACTCTGATGGTCATATGTTTTGAGTCAGTCAGTTAGCTCGGAAATTTCACAGTGCGTGTGCCTCGCAAGGTCTAGTACTACTCTCTCCAATCCAAAAATACATGATGCTGCTTCTTAGAGTTTCTGATTATTAAAGCCAAATATATATTCCCAACCAAATAACATATATATCCCATGCTTTGTTGGCAGTGATATATAGTATCGCAAATTGGAGTAGTAGCTAATAAGAATTAAAAAAAAGTAAGTTGCACGTCTTATTAGTTATTAAGAGATTTATATTAAAAAAAACTAAATTTAAAGGGAATCATCGATCTCGATCTGCACATTTCTTTTATTTATTCTCAAGTATATTATGATTATGGTTTCGTTCGTGTTTCCGTTTAGTTTTTAATTACTTGTGTATATTTGTCAATATTCGTTCAAACAAGCAAGTTGTCTTTTCTTACAAGTAGAAAGTTCCCTGCTGGCTTGAAGTATTCCACGCACTGAAAGTGTCTTCGAAAGCTTTCCTCAGTATGCTTTAATTTGCCAGCTGCTGCTAGCATGACAGAGGACTCAATGGAACAGTGTTTACTTTAGTATGTTCAAGTAAATTAGGCTTAATTATCTCGGTTTCTCACGTGATGAAGCAAAGCAGCAGAGTAATATAATGAGAGATATTTACATTAGTTAAACTGACGGATAGAGCCATGATCTACCATGCATGCAGACGGAAGTGTTCTTCCTGGGACAGCTGAGGCACCCTCACCTGGTGAAGCTGATCGGCTACTGCTACGAGGACGAGCACAGGCTGCTCGTCTACGAGTTCATGACCAGGGGCAGCCTGGAGAAGCATCTCTTCAAAAGTAAGCACACGTAGCCTGCCTCTTTCCATTGCCCTGTTAATTCAATTTCCTACAGAGAAAAAAACACCTCATTTCACCATTTCATGGCATGTTGTTTTCCTATATATCTATATATATATATATGGCTGCACAAAACATGCATACTAGAGACTAGAAAACACTGTGCGTGGCGGCAAGCAGCCAGCAGACATCGATGGTGCAGGCGACAAGAAAGGGATATCCCTTGCACGTAGTTGTCAGCCTCCTTTTCCCTCGCTGCATCGCTAAGCTAACTAGGGAAAGATTCGGATCTCGAGACACACATCAGTCGAATTGGACGGCTCGATCGGTCGATGACCAACCTGTTTTTATTTATTTCTCGCATAAAAAGCTTTATCGGCGAATTGGATTTATTTCGTGGCCGCCGGCCGGATCGGCAGCAACTAGCTTTCCGTGCTCTGCACCCTTGGTTTTTGTCTCTTCCATTTTCTTCAGTGATGGTTCAAACTGCCTTTCGGGCGTGTCGTTGCGGCGTCAATTGATTGATGCAGTCTTGTTACATCGTCTGGATCGATCTCTACTTATTCTGATCCCCTGGGTCATTTTCTCTTAACCACTTTGCTGATATTATTCACACCAGCATCATCGTCCTTTGGTTATGCTCTCAAATTTCATGCTTGATTTCCGTCAAAGAAAAAAAAAATCATGCCTGATTCTACATTTCTACTGTTGTAGGGGTAAGACGGAGACCTGCACCACATGTTGCGTATCTAGTACTACTTGTTTTCGCTGCTTTTATGCAAAGTAAAAATAAAAAATCTATTTTACTGTACGTGCATGATTAGAATCAGTCGGTAGCAATATACAGCTGTCATTCTGGATTATAAGTCAAAAGGATGTGATGATGTGCTACTAGATATACAAGATTCATCTCGATCATTGTAGGCACTGAAAGGGCCAGTAAATTAGCCAGATGCTCGTCGCCTCGTCATCAAGCTATTGCTTTAGTGTGGAACTTCCAGTTCACCAGTCTCCATGCATGGTCACTGTCAATCTATCATTAAAAGTCCAGTAGGGGGCAACCCTTCTTGTTTCATAAAAAAACTATCAGTTTATCACTAAGGTTCTGCTACATTAGTAATTTGGTAGGGTAAAGTTAACATGGATTCAGAGTGCCTTCAAAAGACAAGACTCAGAGTGCTTGTTGTTTGGAACACATAAATCTCACAGGATTCATGTTAAAAACTACTGTTTCTTGGGAGTTTTATCCCGGTGATATTTATGCATGCTTCCAAACAGTGCCTGCTGCGTTTCTTTTCAAAGTTATCAGTCACTGTAAACAGTTGGCCACGGATCGATGTGGAAGTTAGTCACTAATACTCACTATTAGGCAAATCTTGCTGTGTAGTATGTGTATGTCACATCTTAATATCTTGCAGATCTGAATGACTGCACTGGTCGAACTAGAACAAACTCGTAGTACCATATGCCAGAAATTAGGTGTAGCTCATTTCCCTCATTCTAAATAAGAGGATGCATGCATGATGGTATTGGAAACGGACATGTTCCAAACATTTGACAGCCAGCTGTCTGAATTTTACACTCACATCGTGCATCTGAATTATATTTTGACAGCTTTAGTTTCTTCAAATGTTTTCGCACCACCATTCAGCTGGAACCTAAATAGTTTGACTACCTCAGCTGATCACCATAGCACTCAACCAATGTATATGTTTTTGCAGAATACGCTGCGTCGTTGCCATGGTCAACACGGCTGAAGATCGCCATTGGCGCTGCTAAAGGGTTGGCCTTCCTCCATGAAGCCGAGAAGCCGGTCATCTACCGGGACTTCAAGACCTCCAACATCCTGCTGGACTCGGTGAGCTATATCGCCTATACCTAGCTAGCTAGTGCATCCGTAACAGCACACGGCATCCACCACACATATCCACATCCACCTACTACCGTACTACCTCTCTTCACTCTTTCATATCTATCTCTCGCTCGAAAGATCAGGCTGGCTCAGCTGTGGTTGGGTTCGGTTTTGATGGAGCCAGTAGTGAAATATCTGCCAGAAACTAGAGTCTAGAGCTAGTGAAATATCCGCCAATTGGTTGGTTAGTTGTACTACAAGTTTGCAGCGGGTGCATTCAGTCTCGCAAGTAAACCATTGCTGAAAACTGAAATCGTCAGGTCGCCAAATGCCAACTGCTGAACAATTAACAAAATCTTAGACCTGACCTCCACCACTGCCGTCAGCTTCTGGCCGGGGCTTCATCAGGATTCAGGCCTGTGAACCAGAACCGGTCAAGTGTCAACCATTGCAGATCTTTTCTTCTCGCAGGAAAAGAAATTCTAAGCGAAAGCTTCCACTATACCACCAATGAAATATATATAAATAAAATATGATCATCGGAGTTGTTGGGTGTCAACTGCTCTAAGTACGCGAGGAAGCAAGCTGACGTCTGCCTGCATTCGCTACAGTACCATCCACCTTCTTACTTTTGGTATTGATTGAAATCCTCTTTGTTAATTTGCGTGTATTATATGTATATATATAGGATTACAAGGCGAAGCTGTCGGATTTCGGTCTGGCCAAGGACGGTCCGGAGGACGACGAGACGCACGTGTCGACGCGAGTCATGGGCACGCAGGGCTACGCGGCGCCGGAGTACATCATGACGGGCCACCTGACGGCGAAGAGCGACGTGTACGGCTTCGGCGTGGTGCTGCTGGAGCTGCTGTCGGGCCGCAAGGCGGTGGACAAGACCCGGCCGGCGAGGGAGCAGAGCCTTGTGGAGTGGGCGCGCCCGTACCTGACGGACGCGCGCCGCCTGGACCGCGTCGTCATGGACCCCAACCTCGCCGGCCAGTACTCCGCCCGCGCCGCGCACAGGGCCGCCGCCGTCGCGCACCAGTGCGTCGCGCTCAACCCAAAGTCACGGCCACACATGTCCGCCGTCGTCGACGCGCTCGAGCCGCTCCTCGCGCTCGACGACTGCGGCATCGTCGGGCCATTCGTCTACGTCGCGCCGCCGGAGACGGTCACCAAAGGGGACGAAGCGGCGGTGGGTAATAAGAGAGGGTCCGGCAGACGAGGAGGCCGGAGGAGGTCGTCAGGAGAAGGCGGTGCGGCGGCCGTCGTGCGGCCGGAGGAGTGATCCGTCCGTCCATCCGTCGTCGTCCGTGCTATCTGCTAATTAATCTGCTATGATGAAGATGATGATGATGATAATTGTGGTTGTGGGTTTGCTAATATTTAAGCTAGCAGGTCCCTGGTGTACGTACGTAACTGGCCGTGGCCGGATTGTTGTTGCCTGATCGCATGCAGCTGGCTGAGCTATCGATCGACCGAGCAGCAAGCAGGGATCGGTGGAAGGTTAACGTCGTTTGTGTGATTGAAACTTGAAAGCAGCTGCTTGTGTTTGGCTTCACGATCGAGCACGTATATAGGTACAAGTATACAAGAGGTTTTGAAGCGTGTGTAGTGTGTGTATGTACATATAGGATTTAGCATCTCGTAACATCACTTACATGAGCATCGACATTTTTAGTTACTTTTCTTCATGGTTTGGCAGATCGATATGGAAAAGGATAATAGAGTTTGAAAATAATGAAATACTCGTGTATGTGCATTGAAATTTTGCAATTTTGAAACCTATGTTTCCACGTCTCTCTATCGGAAATTAGGAACCGTGAGAAACAAGAGTGTCATGGCTCTCACGTGGGCCTCGAATCTTAAGTGGCAACGTAGTTCCAGAGTTGAGGCCCATTCTAACTCAAATATGGGACAATTGGAACGAGCTGGAGGCCACAATCCAATATGGGCATACTCTGTCTCAGACCTGAGGAGGAGAGGCATACGTCTAAAACTGTTAATCATGGTCCTCCTAAATAAAAGGTACATTTTTAGCCATCCAACTATTCATCGATTTTTTTTGATCATACAACGTTAAAAAAAAAACTTTGATAACTGAAATATCAATATGGATAAATGTATTCATCTAGTTGCCTTCAAAGGTCGTCACAACTAGATTTTTCAATTTCTCCTAGTAATGTGGGGTTCTCCTAGTGTTTTAGCATTCATAATTTAGTATAAACTTTCCCTAGTAAATACCTCCTAGTGAGGATTCCCTAGTGTTTTGACTAGTGGTAGTATTTTATTACTAACTAAAAACACTAGGAGAACTCCACCATTTTGGTAGTACGTTTTGTATTTTATAAAAAATGATAAAATTAGTCTATTTAAAAGAACATAAGAAATAGTCCATTTTAAATAAAAAGTACGAAAATGACACCGTATTTTTTATCAAAATATAATATATTTTTGGTGGTCTATTGAGAGTGATTGGTATTATATTTGTTCATATTCTTGGTGTTTAATTACCATTTTGTACTATATTATGTCCACAATTGACCAAATAATCCATAGTAGACTACCAGTAAACAAAAAAAAATATGTAATACGAAAACCAGCCTCGCAGGTGCCAAGCTCCACCACATATAGGTTGCAACTAGTACAATATTGTTGTCCCTCTAAAAAATATTTTTGTTATTTAACTCTAGCATATTTGGTACTCTATTTTGAGCGTGGATTTACTTGGTGAATCACTAGGTTTAATCTAGCACAAAATTATGATATTATAACAGGCAGATGGTAATTTTAGTGGCAGATGTTGGTAATTTAGATGTAGATACTAAATTAATGGCTACGGTTTTTTATTATTATGATAATTGTGTCAGTATCTTTTTTTTTTGCAGCGCGTCACGTGAACATTAACATGGAGATGAAGTTGAGGGCCATTAAGAAACAATAGTGAACAAGCAACCTGGAGAAAAGTATTCAGGATACGCTATCATCAAGAACTTAAATCGTTTCCATGTAAACTAAATTTGAAGCGCAACACACTTTAATATTACAGATATATATCATATTATCATGTACACGGTAACCTATCAATGAAAAGATACAGTAAGAAATGTACAGTCCAATAAAATAATCAAGCTACACAACTGTGTTCTAACAATGGAATGGATCTTATCGACACAGGGATATGAGCAGTCTCAAATCTTGTAAGTTGTAACATTAACAGCTTGTGGACTCTCCATTCATGTTGTCAAGAATGGCAATAATGCCAACCACAAAGGCCTGGTCGTAGCCCGGTTGCACCACCACTTGGTAGAAGTCCCTGCCTGCCATCATCCCCTTCGCACCAATCTGTGCAGCAAAAAATAGCATCACCGTTGCATCATAACGTAATTTGATTGGTTTACTTCCAACTAAATTCCGCTCAACTTCATAGTCCTGTTGGCTGTGGAGTTTTTATTACCTGCGCTACAACCTGGCCTGCTCGGTTCTTGATGGCACAAGATCTCTGAGCAAAGGATCCAGTCACCTCGTAGTCCCAGTGCCTCTTTCTCCCGTTGGGTTCCACGGTGACCCGAACGTCACCCTTCATGAAGAGGACAGGCTTAGGATCCTGCAAGCTGAAAACCAGCTTGCTTGGCTCACCATAATCGGACAGATATCCTCTCCACCAGTTATTAACACTCAACGCTTGTACGACACCTTCCTGTGATCAAATTTCAGTTCGTTAGTTTTTCATCAACAGCTTGAAGTAGCTGGAGATCTTGTTGCATTAAGAAACGAAATATCGAAAAGTTTGATGGAAACATTCAGAAAAAGAAATCAGAGCTCAGAGGCTTTCAGCTTAGCTCCTGAATTTTGCACCTTCTTGTGGATGAAGAGGATTGCACTGCCATCACCATTCCTGACGATCAACTGCCCACTAGCACCGATGATTCCACAGCCATCGACGCTGAAAGCGGCCCTCTGATCCTGGTTTGTAACAACAAGGCCGCCGCCGTTCACTGTCGGAGGACGCCTGCGCACCATCAGCACGGCGTGCGACGAGCTGCAGAAGATCTTGCTGACAACCGGAGCTATGGTTGTGTATGCACCCATGGTAGTACGCACGTATGTATGTAGCTCGATCTTTCTTACAGTTGAGGTAGAAGACAGATATATAGTCCTTCTCTGAATGCACACAGTCATTTGCTTGGCAATGAAAGCAAGGAATAAATAGAGTTATTTGAGTGTGGATGTGTCTCAACTCTCAATGACTCATTTGTGTACCTGCCTAACAGGTAACAGGGATTGGCCGTAGAGGCTGTGAACTCGTTGATCATTGTGAACCAAGCAATGTAGATGAAGTATGACATCTGAAGCAAGCCAATGAGACATGGCGAGTATGCAGGGCTTCTGAGTCCCACATGGTCACATGGAGAATCTTTGAACAAGTTTGCTTTAGGCTACCAAACTACTTTATCTTTACCTTTTCGAACTGTCTGATTAGCTGAAGACGGATGATTGCCTAATTACGAGCCTAAACATACAGACTGCGGTGTTGGTTAGCTGAATGCTTTACGTCAGTGTTATGCGTGCCTTGTGATAACACATTGAAGAGATTAAACCCAGCTTATCCCTTCTATTAAACATACAGACTGCGGTGTTGGTATCTAATCATGCTACGGAATATAGGAGTTCTCTACTTATTTTGTTTCCTAAAGTAGGACATTGATCTCTTCTTCCCTAAGCAAACCTTTTTCCTCTTTATTTTTTTTAAATTTTTGTACTTTTGGTCACGAGGAAGTATAGAGAATCAGACCTGCAAACGCAGAGATGCAGCTCTTTGGGAAAATAAGTTTGGAAGGCTTTGAACTTGTTGGGTACACATAGCTTGTCGTGTGGTTACGATGATTTGCGGCTACAATATTTATTCAACCATCACACCATTTATTTCAATTATCTCGGAATTGGACTTTGTACCATTGTTGCATGTACAAAAACACATACGATTCTAACTTGCACCAGGAGTCATGAGTCTAGGTCACATACAGGATGAGGGGCATCAGGGCATTGTGGGAAGAAACAAAAAATATGGCTGGAAGAATCTCTTCTCTAATTCTAGACTAGATAGACATAGGTATATGTATTGATATAGATATGTCGTTGAGTAAAATGATGTTGTGTCTAATAGAACAAATGCTAACTCTTTCTTGCGAACAGGCAATGGTCACATATATCTAAAGGGAAAGAAAGAGTGACACTAAAGAAAGGGTGTCGTTGTTTGTAAATCATCTTGTGATTAGGCAATGATCATAATTATCTAGAGAGAGAGAGAGAGAGAGAGAGAGAGAGAATAGCACTAAAGAAAGGGTGGGGTGTCATTGTATGAAAATCATGGTGATCCAAGTCTTCGAAAAGTTGGGATAGCGACATCAAAGAATGATAGAGGCTTAGGACAGATACTCATTTGCTCATGGATGTTGGAGGCCCAAATATTATCGTTCTTGAATCTAAAAGATTATAGATATTAATTTGATTGGAAAAAGTTTAGTTTATCTCCCTCAACTATCGCACTCTTTTGATTTTATAACTTGAACTTCAAAATCATTTTTTATCTTCATCGACTTTTAAATTCGTTTGTTTGCTAATGTGGCGCTACGATCATGTAAATTAGAAAAGTTAAAAGTTTAGGGAGGTAAATAGGACTAGAATTTTTTCAAAAAAAATCTCCAGAAACATAAAAAAATATCCAAAATTTATATAGATAATTTTACTTGGGAATAATGCGATTAAAAGTCCTAGAATTTAGTTTAATCTTAGAAAAATGTTTTTCTTTGGAAAATTATGAAAGTTTTTAGATTTTTTTTATAAAATTCATGCTCGGTGGCTTGCTTAAAATTGTTTGTATCTTGATAGATTCATTTGGATGCTTATTTTCTAACAGAAGCTCTCATTATTTCTTAGTCGATATTGACCATCGAACTACGTGGAAGCACTAATAGAGGGACTATCTCCAACAATCGTCACCTAAAATACAAAACTCATTTGTCCTTTGGGTAGCGCTACAGGTAGAAGGTTTCATACCTATTTTTAAGTCTTCTCTAACAAAAGACTAAAAGACAACACTCTCTGCAAATGGGTCTCGAGGAGAGAGGATATCCAAATTTGGGTTATATCTCTCCTGATACCCAAAATTTTGGGTCTTATGTATGGGTACTCTGTTGGAGGTATTATGTTGGAAACCAAAATATTTTGGTTTGGGTTGCCAAATGAATCTCCTATTAGACATAGCCTAGAACGGCATGGGGGCGCTGATCCCGTGCTCCGGATAAATAAAAAGTAACTAATGTTAGAAGAAGAGATTGACAACGATTTTATGACGGACAATAAATCTATATTTCTTGTAGACCTGAATTTGGTGGAGCCAGAATGTTTTTCTTGTATTTCGTTGTGGGGTACCTCTGTCTTTTACAAGGCTGGACAGCCCTATTTGGCTAGCTAGCCCAAGTGGGGGGCGGGCGAGATCCGGAGCGCACCAGTCCATTACCATGCGATGCATCTCGGTGGGCCGCGTGGCAAGGGCATCCGGAAGAGGAAATCACACCCGCGGCACTGGGCCCTGCTCGAGGCGCGAAGGCGAAGCCCACCCTCTAGGCTCTTGGGCCTGGTATCTGAGCTAGCAGTGAATTTCTTTCTCCAGTGCCGACTGCCGAGGCATGTCAGTCTGGTCGTGGTCGGCGGTTTTGCTCAAAAAAAAAAAAAGGCCTGGTCGGCGGTCGCAGCAATATCGAACAAAGAGATTCGCAATATCCCTGCCTGTATCTGCAAGCGTGGGACACGCACACACCACGGTACGGTACCTGAAAAGTGAAAACATCCCCAATTCCCCAGTGGGAGACATGCCTGGCAGGAAAATCCCAGGAACGTCAAAAAGGCCAGTGCGTTTCTTGGGGAAAAAAAAGAGCATCACTCACTGCTGATACCACTTCCAAATGCAGTCAGCGCACTGAAGCAAAGCCGTGGGTGGCCATGATATGATGGAGCACAAGGCAAAAATAGGTGGAAGAAACGGGTTGGATTTGAGATGGCACCGGCCTAAAGACGAGCAGGCATAAGGCAGGGACATGTCGTCCCTCTCTTCTCTCTCTCCCCCAGCCCAGCCTCCTTTTTCTTTCACCGGCGCCATTGGCCACGTCGCGCGTCGGCGCGTGCATGACCATCCGACGAGGCCAGACGAGACGGGCAACGGCCGGCGGCCGCGTCGACCTGCACGGAGCGCGGGTGCTGCTGGAGCCTGGAGGCCTGCTTTGCTAGGCCTTGTTTACTTCCATCCAAAATCCAAAAAATTTTAAGATTTATCGTCACATCGAATCTTTAGACACATGTATAGAGTATTAAACATAAACGAAAATAAAAACTAATTACACAGTTTGGTCGAAATTGTCAAGACGAATCTTTTGAGCCTAGTTAGTCCATAATTGGACAATAATTACCACAAATAAACGAAAGTGCTACAGTGTCACGAAAAAATTTCGCCAACGAGCTAAACAAGGCCTAGGACCATTCAAGCATCAAGCATATGTATGTAACTTTAGCGCATCTTAGATATGGTTAGAGCATCTTCAACCATTATGCATTTGAAGTTATGCATTTTAGGTAAATTGCAAACACCCAAATGAAAATGGCAAGGCTAAAATCGGGTGATCTCCAACCGTTATGCAAAATGCCAAGTTCATCTTTTTTTCCCGGAAATTTTGTTTCGCGGCACTCTTTCCCGCGCGGCCAATCGATCCCGCGCCAAACAGCCCGCCGTCGTCTCCCGTTCACCAATTCCCGCCCCTTGGCTGCAGTACCG
>Ga0182004_10004123_pt1 | contig 11676 bp, 12 predicted proteins | sample Sormic07211540_1_FD_120479 | JGI IMG/M metagenome (GOLD analysis project Ga0182004, IMG submission 120479) | Endophyte microbial communities from Sorghum bicolor roots, Mead, Nebraska, USA - 072115-40_1 MetaG | ecosystem: Host-associated > Plants > Roots > Unclassified | place: USA: Nebraska...
ATATATATATATATATATATATATATATATATATAAGTGCTATTCTACACCCTAGGTGTAGAATACTATTCTACACCGAACTACTATACTGAACAGATTTCAGTATCCATATTTCAGTATTGTTCAGTATTTCGTGGTCCTAGTGTTGGATGATACTGAATGATGTTCAGTACTGCTCAGTATTTTTTCTGCTCAAATTTGGCTTGCGGTGTAGAATAATATTCTACACCTAGGGTGTAGAATAGCGCTATATATATATATATATGATTGTCAATAGTTTTAATAGAATATGATTATTATAACACATGTGGATGTTTACTACGTTTTAGTATACGGATACAGATACACATATACCTCAAATCCGGATTCAAATTCAGATATCTATTTGATTTTGAAGATAACATGTATCTATCTGCTTATCGATAGTTTCATGGTATAATAAAATCCTTATGGATGAAGGATTTAAAATATAGCTATATAATACCATAGATAAAGACAACTACCAAAAAAATATTTTAATCAATAATTAAATATATAAACTATAAGAAAATTATGGATAATGTACATTAATTACTGAATTTAAATAGATTGAAACAAAATCTAGAAGTTTATAAATAAAATAAAATACTACTTAATAATTAGCCACGTAAAAATTAATTAGATTTAAGATTTATATATTAATAATATTAAAATCACACTAGCTATAGATAACTTTTAAATAATGATACATATCATCTCTTATGTTAAAGTTATTTTATTTATATAGTTAATTAGTCATAATTATAAGATTTAGATTATTTCAAAATAAATTGTACTTTGCGGATATGAAGTATCAGATATTTCATATTTTTTAATACGAATGTGGAATGGGACATAAAATAACCTTCAAAAACAAATGCAGATACATCTATTTAACATATGTATTTAAATCAAATACAAATACAAATATCCATATTTACACTAAAACATATATGACTATCAGATCTTTCGAATATCTGAACACCTGTATCCATCCCTAATCTAGGCTCACCTAAGCTCTAGGCGGAGGGTTATCATCTAGACTTAGCCTAGTGAGCATCTTCAACAGTTTGATATTTTTTGTTTGTTATTTGTTGTAGTTTGCCAACTCCCAAAACGATATGGCAAGTGGAAAAAAAGTCATCTCCAAGTGTTTGACATAATTGACTTGGCAAAAACCAAAATTATGGACCCAACTGTATTTGCCGCGACTTTTCTTCCGCGCCGTATCTGGAAGCGCGCTTTTGGTCCCGCGCGTTTCATCTTCGCGGCATTTTCTCGTCGCGCCGCCAGTTCACGAGCATCCAGGTCGCCGCTGTTTCCTGGTACTTATGCTCGCCGCTGTTTCCTGGTACCTCTCCTGCTGCCATGGACTACAGGTCGTCATCGATCTCCAAGGTTCGTCTCCACTGTGGCGCGGAGGAGGAAGTTTCTATTGCGACAAAGTACCGGACGGACTATATACGACACGAAGAGTCTTCCACGCGCGGGAGTAGCGGGAGGAGTGCCCGATTGGTGTTTGCCAAGCGGCCCGCGACCTTGCATTTATGTCAAGTTTCCTCCTTCAATTGTCAAGTTACCTAAATTGCAAAACACAAATGCAAAACTGTTGGATACCCTATTTTAATAACTTTAGTAAATTATAAGAATGCAAACCTCAAATGCAAAATTGTTGAAGATGCTTTAACGCAACCTTGACAAATGTCAAGGTATTTTATATATTTTTTAATACGAACGTCAAATCTGATAGAGAAAAATCATAGAAAACAAATATGGACGAATCCATTTAGCATCTATATTAGAATCAAATACGAATACGAATATTCATATTGATGTTAAAACAAATACAAATATTAGATGTTTCAGATCTTTTAACATCCAATCCATCTCATATACTAAGTTCTTAAGGGTGTTTGGACTGCTCTGCTCCACGTTTTTCAGCTCTACTCCACGTTTTTTAGCCAAACGGTTCCAGCTCCACGCATTGAGTTCGAGAAAAAATGGTGGAGTTGGAGAGCATCTAAAGGGGTACTCAACGAACTCCAGTTTTTTGTAGAGCTGCTTTATGATGGAGTTTGTGGAGCAGAATTTGTGGAGCAGTCCAAACACCTGCGGAAAATCGTAATGGATTTTTCTTTTTATGAAATCGTAATGGATTTGATAAAGGATAGGTGATACCCATGGGGTATAAACCCGCTCTATCCCTACCTACATCCAGTGCTGGGGTCCACAACGCAGAGGCACGCCCCCCTTCCTAGCCGGGACCACCACAAAACCTCCCGCCGCCCCCACGTTACACGGGCAGAGAGATAGAGAGAGCGGTGCAGCGTGGAAGGCAAGGCGGCGAGTAGCAGCCGCCGCAGCCCGCAGCGGCCAGCGGGCGAGAGCGAGAGCGCCACCAGCAGACCTCTCGTGTCTCTCGTCACGCTCCCCCTCCCTCTTCGCTTTACTACGCCTTCTCTCTCTCTCTCTCTCTTGTCTCTTCCCCTCCTTTTCCACCCGGCGACGGCGAGCGAGAACTGCCGGGCCCCAAAAGAGGCCGCATTCTTGGTGCTTTCTGAACCTTCTTTACTTTGTCCTCAAATGGCCTCCTCGCCCTCTCCACATCTCCCTTCACCATAGGCACAGGCACCTCTCCCCTCTGCAAGCTCCTCCCTTTCTCGCCTCTTGGTTCTTGCTCTGTCTGTCAGCCCAGAGGCAGAGAAACCCAGAATCAATGGTGGCCATGGCGGCGCCAGGGCGAGCGGCGCTCCTGGCCGTCGCGCTCCTCTTCGCCGCCTTCTTCCCGTCAGCGTCCGCCGCGTCCTCGTACCCCGCAAGTGAGCTCCTTTCCTTTCGCGGCGCCACCGTCTGGTTCGCTTCGCTTCCTCCGCTGATTAAAGTTTTATTCTGCGTCCGGTGGCAGGGATTGCGGGCAGGCTCCTGTCCACCACGGCGTCGGCGGTGGCCAAGCAGTTGTGGTCGCTCAAATCGGCCGCCACCAAGACGGGTAATAATCGCCGGCCCGTGGCGTCGTCATTTCCCTCTCCGATTCTCGGCTTATTCTTCACTCGCTCTTTTCTCACGCCTGCTCCGGCTCCGGTCTCTGGCGGTGTCGACGACAGCGACGGCGGCCGTGGCGGCGCGGCCCAAGGTGCGGTACGAGGGCGGGTACGCGGTGGACACGGTGTTCGACGGCAGCAAGCTGGGGATCGAGCCGCACGCCGTCGAGATCACCCCCGCCGGCGACCTCCTCGTGCTCGACTCCATCAACAGCAACATCTACAGGGTCCAGCTGCCGCTGTCACCATGTGAGCACGCTCTGCCTCCGACCACTCCCCTGTCCTTTTTCAGTTTTTTCAGTCTTCATTCATGGGATTCTGCTAAGTGTCCTGCCTCCCTCGATGATGTGAGGTGTGAGTGAGGAGTTCTGGGTGGTTGGTAGTGGCTGATGCTGCATGCTAACTTCATCATGCGCTGTTCCTCGATTGCGAAATAAACTGTTATTTTCTTCATTGCTAGTAAACCTCGTATGGACAATATGACATGATAGTTCTTTGCCACCTTTGTCACTTTCAGTCCCCATGTTTGTGGCGTCATTGTTCATGAGTTTTTTTTCCCTTCGCTTCCCTTTGTTTATGTACTGTTCGTTTACTTCCTCGGTTTCACATGTCAGAAGTCGAGCAAATAGACCATGACTTTTTATTCCCCAGGAAAAATGTTTGTATGAATTGGTTGCCTTAAATTGTTAGCAATATCTCTGTCTCATGTCACTAAAGGTATAGGTGCCACTTGGAATTTTTACACTGCAACTTCACTATGAGCAAATGCTATATCAGTAACACTTCCCTCACTGCAACAAGATGGCTTGTATTTTAGGACAGTGAAGCTGTCATTTTTATGTTATTTTTAGCATAAGATGCTTCCTGGATTATATCCAAGCAATTCGATTCTGATGGATCTTCTGAAAATGGATCCAACAATGTAGATAGCAGACCAAAGCTCCTTGCTGGTTCTCCAGAAGGTTTATCTGGCCATGTGGATGGAAGGCTGAGAGAAGCAAGGATGAACCATCCTAACGGGTTCACTGTGGACGATAAGGGCAACATTTATGTCGCAGATGCTATGAACATGGCAATAAGAAAGATCAGTGATACAGGTAAGCTAAAATGGCCCATTCTGAGGTAGTCCACATGGCGTTGTCTGGTCCCCCTGGCATCCTCTGTTTGTTCTGTGGTTTTCCTGGAGCTTCTCCAGCACTTATTTACTACTTGTGCCCAAAATTGCATCCCGAACGAGGTATGCTGTCAGTGTGTCTAAAAATTATTTCTCCAGCAGCTATTTAGTAATAGATACCTGGAGGAGATTGTGCTAGGAAATGTAACCAGCATTCTACTCTTGTCTCTTGATGGTTCAAATTTCTACAATCATTTGACCTTCGCTGTTGGTTCTGTTTAAATTCTTTTAGCACATTCATGTTTCTCTTGTAACTAATTTCCTTCAGAATGAACTAATCAATTTACTTTCTTCAGTAGAGATTACCAATCTTTATGCTAAATGAATCTGGCTTTAGCTGAAATTTGTTTGGATCTTCTTCTGGAGCTATCTATTGTAAATATCCTTGTTTATTATATTGTGGATTAAGTTCTTGACAAATTGTACTATAATATTTAGGGGTTACAACCATTGCTGGGGGGAAATCAATTAGAGGAGGGCACATAGATGGGCCCAGTGATGATGCAAAATTCTCAACTGATTTTGAGATCCAGTACATCAGTAGTAGCTGCTCTCTCTTGGTCATTGATAGAGGAAACCAAGCAATTCGAGAGATTCCACTCAACGATGATGACTGTGCATATCAGTATGAAACTGGTTTTCCACTAGGTACATTGCACTTAACCTCTTCTCTCGTATTACTTGACCATATTTTACTTCTGCTCTGTAAAGCCAGTATATGGTCACTGCATTCAGTGCTCAAATTACATAGCAAAAATAAAAGGAGCCTGAAAAAAAAAAGACTAGTAATTACTTTTGATTTTGAATGCTCACAGGGTTTGCATTGCTTTGTGCTGCTGGTTTCTTTGGTTATATGCTTGCATTGCTCCAACGCCGCCTTTTCGGGATGGCATCAACGACAGATGTAAGTTTGTCAAACCGTTTTTATCTGTATCCCGCCCTCTCCTCCCCCTCCCCCCCCCCCCCCCAAAAAAAAGAGAAAAGAAAAGGTGACATAGGTACATTTGCTGACAAGAAGTAGAATTTATAACTAGTGTGTGGACCACAGTTTGTAGGCTTGCTGTAAACCAGCACATTGGTACATGCATATTTGACCATCAACCTTTGGCTACGCTACAGCTAATATTATTATATTCATAATCTTGTGGCTGCAGCCTGTGCACTCGATATGTCTGATACCAATCCTCACAGCTACTAGAACTGGATGTGTGCCAGAACAGTTAAAATGCAAACCTTTTATAGTTCAAGTAATAGATGTTTAGATGATATTTCAGCTTTAGATAACTGATTTTGTTAGTTAGGTAAATGAACAATGATAATGTATTGATTCTGAGGACACATCTATAGAAGAGTGCATAAAAGATAAATGATAGTTTAATTTGTTATTATCTTATTTTAGACCATTGTTAAAGTATAAATGATGACCAAATGCATTATCTTTGCTATGTCACTCATGTATTAATTTACAGTTTCATCTTTATTAAACTAAAATTTTACCTCACAGGAACCTCAAGCGCCTCCAAGACCAAGTATTGCAAGTATCCCTCCATACCAGAAGCCTTTAAATCCTTATGTTCGTCAACCATTCATCCCTAGAGAAGAAACTGCAAAACAGGAAACTGAAGAGGGGTTCTTCACTTCAGCTGGCAAACTCATTGGAGGGGCAAAATCATCTGTGGCTGAGATATTTGGTTTAAAGAAGAAGCGCCTGAGCAACCCATACCATCAGCAGCAACGAAGAGCTAACCCTTGGCCAGTGCAAGAAAGCTATGCCATCCCACATGATGAACACCCTCCAGCACTGGACACAAGAGCGCCAACCCCTCAGAAGAACTACAGCTTGATGACAAAGGAGCCTGAAAAGATCCACTATGTCCGCCATGGGCACCCGTATTTCAATAGCTGGGACGGTCACCGTCACCCTCAGCAGCAGCCAGACCCGCAACTGTATCACCAACAGCAGCACCTGCAGCAGCACAGGCAGTACTCTGCAGGCCCACAGACATTTTACGAGCAGAGCTGTGAGGCTACAAATGAGATTGTCTTTGGCGCAGTCCAGGAGGTGGACAGCAAGCGGCGCATGGTCGAGATCAAGGCTGTGAACTATGGAGACACATTCTATGAGCAGTACGGGATGCGCTACCGCAACAATTTCATCGGCTACAACAACAATAATAACTATTGAACAGCCCATCTATTTTAATTTTCCCTGCCTCCTTTTTTTTTTGTTTTGCCCGTCTTAGTTACATGGTTAGATTTACTGGTCGTCTCCTTATTTCCAATCCTCCATATTCCCTGTAACAAAAAAATAGAAGGTGGAGGCAGCAGAAGCTATCACCTGTTTTAACTTGTACAATGGGGAAACTGGGTTTTGGAAGTACATCGTGATCATATCTTCCTTAGACTTTCTGATGTATGTATTTTACTGACATATCTCAGACTAGGTACAGCAATAACTTCTTACATTCCTGCACTTTTTATGGTTAAGATGTGTTGTGAATTGTGATTCCATGGAAGTATGCCTTCCTGACCACCTAGGTGGATAAGAACTAATGGCATCTGGGAGCTGCCAAACTTGCCTTGCTGCATGCTGCGCTGGTGATAGCTTCTATCTGAAGTCACCCTCACTGACTGCCACAGGCACCTGTTCCTTGGATGCCTGTAGCGTTTGAGACTGGAGATTGTGGGAACGATGCCAGTCACAGGCGATGGATATCACCGAGGCTCCACGCCCCGTGATGGCACTGAATGCGTTCACCTAAAGGGGCAATGTGTGGTTCTGATGACAGGTAGGCCCTAATTTTTTTTAAAAAAAAGACAGGTGGGTCCAGCACGGCAAATACGTAGGCACACATGAAAACAGGAGCCAATCAAGATGAAAAATGGGATTACCTGCTGCCAGTGATGCCAGGTAGCGTTGTTGCTATTGGAGAAATGAAGGTGCCCTGGCTAAGATAATTCTGGCCATCTAGGACCATTGTTTAGCTGGGGTGTGGCCGTGTGGGCTACAGACATACTGTTGTGTCTGAGCTCTGATTACATCGTGATTGGGAAAAGACTGACTATGAGTCTATGACATGTTTCTGACACCCAAGGCAAGCTTGATGCACAATCAGCATGAAAACAGGTCCCTGGAAATTTTGAGGAAAAAAAAGAAGGAACTGATTGTTTTATCATATGTTTTTAATCTACAATGAGAAACATCGGATCGAAACATTCGAAATGCAAAATATATGATGAATTGATGATCATATGCTTTTTAATCTACAGTGAGAAACATTGGATATGAAAAATACATGGTGAAAGTAACTTTTTCAATCTGCTTGAAGAACTGGTTCCTATCTACTCCCTCCGTTGCAAACTATAAGACATTTCTGGCTTTTCTAGATACATTACTTTCATTATGTATCTAAACATAGTATATATCTAAATGCATAGAAAAGTCAGAATTCAGCACAAATCTGTGTTGGGTCAACCAGAGAGCTTCGGTTCCCTGCACTACTGCCTACTAGTGTCATAACAATTGTTGGATTTCTTTGTGCTGACATGCTTGCTATTGCTAGGTTATTAGATAGCTACCCTATAAAAGAAAAGAAAAAGGTTGCTTCATCATGAATTACAACTTGCTTCATCTTCTGTAATATGTACATTTAACTGTTCATCTGATAATTGTCTCCTCTAGATACATCAGGGATTGCTCCAAATATCTGAACCATCAAGCTGCCAGCTGAAAGGGGAAAAAAAGTGGAAAAAAAAACAATCAACTTCTATATTTAAAATCATGAAGCTACTGCAGAAAAAACTAAAGACCAAGGCTCAACGTCAGCTTCTCTATCTAAAGTTTTAAACCCATCAAGGTACTGGCAGGAAAAAAACAAATGATCAAGGAGTTGAGATGAAAGCTTCTCATTTTGAGAGCTTCTTCAACAATTAAACATAAAAAAATACAGCAAATGGAAATTTATGATCCATAATGTCACTGACAACACGGTGAATACGTTTTTACCTATGATCAAGATAGCCCCGACAAATCCTGTCGTGCCCCATCTCTCACCGAGCATTGCCCATGCAAAAGCAGCACCCCATACAGGTTCCAGACCATAAATAATTGCAGTTTCTGTAGCTGATACATCACGCATAGCAGCCACCTGAAATAAAAAAAGGAGAGAAATTCCACAAAATCAGCAGTGATAACAAAAACGATCTCATCCAAGAGAATAGCTGATCTGATGACAACAAAACTAACCTCTGCCCACAAACAAAACGCAGTCGAGAATATGCCAGTGTATAGAATTGCTGGCCAAGGAAAAACCATCACCATACCAAATAACTCCGATGGTGGCCATGTTTTGAAATTCCAGTGTTGCACATTTCGTGTGAAGCATTTAAAAATATATGACGCTGCTGATAGGATTGCTACAACAAACACCTGGTTTTACACTTGTTTAAGAACCTTGTCAAGAGGAACAGAAAAGAACTCGCATAACTGAGGTAATGAATCTTAGTCAGAATACTAACCTCACATCCAACAAGAGTTAAGAAATTTTCTTCCTTTATATTTTTGGAAATATGCTCAGTTCTGAGCATATGAATTGCAAAAGAAAAAGCGCTCACAAGGTTCAGAAGATCACCAATCTGATGGAAGCATGGGATGAGATCATGAGAACATCAATCAATATGGCGGACGCAATCCCTAGTGTAGTTCTAAAAATATTCAAAATATCCAAATTACTAAAGAAGCGATTTTCAGACAAGCGAACAGGCTCATAATGAGTTAAAACTTTGAAGACAACAGTAACCTTGACAAAGCACAGTGTCATAGGCCATAAGACATGCAGACTAAAGGTCCAGACAAACATGTTAACCTGTCCATGCAGATAATCCGACTTACACATGGCGGAGAACCACTTAGCTCCAGCATAGCAACACCAAGAAGTGATAAAAATGCTCCAAACCATGTATGAGCAGGTACTTCTGCTCCAATAAGACCATCCAAGAAAGGGACAATGATCACCTGCAGCAATTTGAATAAAGAATAGTGATGTGATCATATTCATACGTTTTAGGGAAGGCATTGTTGTAGAGTTCTTGAAAAGAGATCTTACAGTGAGTGCAGAAATGAAAGATGCGCGCCCAGCATCAGCTGTAACTAACCCCATAGCCTGAGCCAGGTAGGCCAAGCTTACCCAAATGCCCAACTCTATTCCTCTAAAAAGGATTTGCATATCCCTCAGCGATTTTAGTAACAGCGGCACAAAAGGGATGGCTGCTATAGTGAACCTTAACATATTGAAAAGGTCAGGGTCCAAAAGAGCCTCCGCCTGTTTCACAACTGAAATGTTGCTAGCTGAAAGAAATAAACTGAGTCTTAGCTGAAAATTTAAGAGGAAATCAGCATGCAGAGTAACTACCAGAACCAGTTCAAGCACAAAGCACAAAGCAGACCCTTGTAAGAAACACACACACACACAAAGCAGATGATAAGGTAGTGCAACTTTTGCATGCTGGTTAGTATGTATTCAAATTTTTTATATATGTGTATGTTTTTCGCTCAACACTATTAAAATGCATCCTCTTATTATTGTACATATAAGAAATGTAGAATAAACTGAACCAAACGTTTTATGCTGACACCACAAAAGATGAAATGGAAACGAAGTGGCCACATCATTCAGCAAAAGGATCAATGAACAATTTGACCAAAAGGAATGTCGATTGAAGCCTGTAGTAGGATCACCATTTATATAGGTAAATTTGATTTGATGACTACATTAATCCCCAGAGAAAAAAAACAATCGCTAACGAAGCTTATATCTGCGGCAAAACTCGGGGAAATTGAGCACAGAAGAAACAACTCCAACCCTAAACCTAAACACACCCCACCATTTTCTTGTCGACCATAACATCGAACAGGTGAGGTGCAAACAAACGACCCGTCCGTCTCAAGAAGGCGAGGTGAGGTACGATCGTACCAAATATAAGGGTGACCAGGTTGAGTAGTACGAGACTCCGGGCCTTGCTGGGCACCCAAGACGCCACCTTCCGCCACGCAGCGCGCGCCCTCCGCCTCGCCGACCACAGGGCCGTCCGCTGCGGTGATGGATCCTCAGTTTCAGTTTCAGGGCCAGCGGACTCGCGCATTCCTGGCCGCACCGCCTTCGACCTCCCGATTTCATCCGGCGCCTTATTCTTTGATGACCGCTTCGCGGGAGGGACTGGGAGTGGGGAATCTCTGGACGGAGAGCCGGAGGAGGCAGCGGCCGACGGCCGAAGGAGGTGCCTCCGTCCTGACGATGTCGTCGCCGGGATGCGGGGGCGAGGGCGAATGAGATGAGCGCCTGGTTGAAGGGAGGGGCGCCATGGACGGGAAGAACTCGGATGCTTGGGAAGGAACATCTAGCCGGAGGGAGCCCGGAGGAGAAGGTTCCGGAACCGGAAGGAGGCGATGCGCGAGCGGACGAGAGCACCGGGCGGCGGGCAGGCGAGTAGGTAGAGAGACCTGTGTGAGCTGCCCAGACAAGACGAGGGAGGATACTATTTCGGGCCTCTGAGTGCTGCGGCCCAAAATAGGTGCGTATTTTGTGAAAAAAGTACAAACAAATTATAAGGGACATGTTTTCTACCTTTTCTTTGCATGATTATTCAATGTTTTATTTATATATAATACTCCCTCTGTCCTTGAAAGCTTTAATTTCTAGAATCCGTGCCAGTCAAACTTATTTAACTTTGACCAACTTTGTAGAAAAGACAATCAATATATATGATATAAAATGAGTATCTTATGAAAATATATTTAATGATAAATCTAATGGTATTAATTTGGTACTATAAATCTTAGCATTTTTTTCTATAAATTTGGTCAAAGTTTTAAAAGTTTGACTTAAGACAACTCTAGAAGTTGCAGCTTTCAGAGACGGAGGGAGTATTATACAGGTTTCTCGGTGACTTGAAGTCAAACATGAGGAAACCAAATATTGCTGTTTTTACCGGCAGCTTTGATTGCGAGGGGTGTCATGGTCACATAGGACAAAGATTTGGCAGAGCTTTGCCTCTGATTTTCTTGTCTCCTTGCAAGAAGCCCTATCACATGGTCATATGAAAAATGGCTGAAAGCCCTAGTTTGATTTTGATAATTAATGACACTAAGTTGCTAATGTCTTGTGTTTGAGTAATTTGAGTTAGGCATAGCAACACATGTGATGAAGGAGCAAGGTGGCATGGAAAGTTTGCCACATGATCACAAAGGGATGAAGCATGAAGTGAAGATCATGGTGATAGACAAGGAAGAAAGTTATCAAGGCAAAGATATAAACATAGGGATTTACTTTTGCCGGTCTAAGATGAGTAGAGAAGTGATTGACCGGGTTTAGGATAGATAGCCGACTATCAAGAGGGGAAATCACGGTCATCTCTCGAATCAAGTGCTACTAGGTCTATATCTTG
>Ga0182004_10004124_pt1 | contig 11676 bp, 17 predicted proteins | sample Sormic07211540_1_FD_120479 | JGI IMG/M metagenome (GOLD analysis project Ga0182004, IMG submission 120479) | Endophyte microbial communities from Sorghum bicolor roots, Mead, Nebraska, USA - 072115-40_1 MetaG | ecosystem: Host-associated > Plants > Roots > Unclassified | place: USA: Nebraska...
GATGTAAAGCTTGTATTTGATATTGATTGGATTGTCTCTTACATCGCCATTAGGTCTATATTTATACTCTGTCCTAAAGAATCACAACCAGATACGACTAGGATTCTAATTCCAAATCAAACAGAACTCGTACATAAAATAAACTTCAATAATTATGAAAAATAACAATTTATCCATCCTGGGTGTTCGGCACACCTTCATTGTCCTTTTGACGACTCCCGTGTCTCCCTTCACCATCATCGGCAAATAATCCTCCATTGGCATCGGCAATCGGCAAAATCAGCCATCGACACCGACCAACCATCATTTCCGGACTTAACCATATCTCCTTCTTGCTGCCTAATCGACGGTATCATCGGTATCACAGGCCATTTGCAACTTCCTCATCAGCCAGTCATTACTTCTCCATGATCCAGGCTTCATTGACTTTTCTAATTCGTGTCAAAACATGGTGTCAACGCATGCCTCCCAATTTCGGAGTATAAAACTATTAATGCTCTGAAATCTCCTGATAATGATACCACTTTTCACAATTATTTTCCTTCTGACAGCAATTAATTGCCGAATCCAAACAGCCTTAATTTGGGTTTCCAACATGCACCTCGAATTTCTCAACCACCCGAACCAAATCTCCTAAATACCCGTTCATCGGCAATTGTTCTGTTAGAGTTGACTGTCGATGAGTCGACTAAGATATCTTACACAGTGAAATATCTCCTAAAATCATGATTACTTGCTGTCAAATCACCTGCACAATCCTTTGATTATCGTGCGAACAGTTACCATATCCACCTGAACACCCTCGAATTTCACGAATACGGCAAAGAGATAAGTCAGAAATACCCCTGTTCACTTTATCCTATAAATACCTCCTTCCTCAGCACTCCTTCTCCATCTTGCCATCCTTCATCCCCCAAACTCATCTCTCTGGCGGTGGCATTATCGAAGAACTCAAGAACTCATGCAGCAAGAACTTTCCCAAGAATCTCCAAGTCTTCTACTCTTTCTCCTTCTCCAGAAAGAAATGGCCGTCAACTTCATCGTGCCTGAGGTTAATCCATCCCCACTCTTTTACTGCAATTCTTTACCCTTTTGCAATTCTACTTACTTTGCTTTCTCTCCTTCTTTTCTTTTCCTCTTTTTTCAATCTTTAAATTTTAGGAGTTGAGGAGAAAATTGTTGTTCCTACCGAACAACCTCACCTTCAATGCCTCGGTCCACTGGGTGACCGAGATCCTACTGATTTGATTAATGGAGAAACCAATAGGATTCCTTTTAGGGCCGTAAACTTTTCTCTAGATCTGTGGAAAAACACCTTCCAATCCTGGCCAAACCACACCAAGGGATGGAAGGATTGGTTTCTGAGAGTCAGTAAAACACATGAAGGGCGATGGGGTGAACGTAATATAGATCAATGCATCAGACCGTCCATTGCAGATATGGAAAGATATGAATCAATGCTGATAGCTACTTCATACTTCTGGTCAGATACTTTTAATGCTTTCATTTTCGGCCACAGCCCAGCCTCCCCTACACTTGCCGATGTAGTTATGCTCACTGGTTTGGATGTCGCTACTGCCGATGATGGACAATTATTCGGTCGTAAAGCCAAATTCAAAGTAGAAATCCGCAACATCGGTGGTTGGTTAGGGTACATCCAAAAATATCAAAAAACGAGATCGGTTGGTCAGAGAGAATATGCCACTTTTCTGAATATGTGGCTAGACAAATTTATATTCTGTGGTCGATCGGTAGGACCAATTCCCCCTCGGCCGATACTTGCTAGGTTCTGCTTACCACCTCCTCCATCAAGTAGCAGAGAAACTCCTGCTAGGTGAACCTATCAGCAATCTAGGAGGTCCCTAGTGGTTTATCAACATGTGGCTCAATGTTCATATGCACAAACGCCTTCGGTTTGACTTCTTTGCTCAGCAGTTCCCCCGAGATATCGCCGAAGATCACAAGCTAGCAGATGATGAATTAGCAACTCGCTCACCTCTCAACTATGGTGAAGGTGTTATAGTTCTCCCTGGTACCGGCTCCAATGAAAACCAGATCGGTCGATTCTTTCAAACTCTATATGATGGCCTTTCCAAAGATCAGCGACCAGATTTCCGCTCACCTTCCATCCTTTTGATAATGCTCTTAATAAAGATAATGATCTGATGATGGCAATCATCACCCCAAGAGCAATTCCAGTGAATAGCTTTGGCAGTGGGAAAAACATTAATACCACCTACGAGTTTTACAACCCATCGGCACTAGCTCGTCAACTGGCTTTTGGACAACTACCGATCAGACTTTGTTATGCCGATGTTGTAAAACCAAGAGAGACAATAACCAGCGGACTTGAGTGGAATAGGATAGCTCACCTCTAGCCAAATGCCGGTACAATAGATATTGACCTATCGGCTTGGGTCTCAGCTCTCTTTATCACCTAGTTATAGAAACACTGGTGGGAAGAATGGAAGGAGCATCTACCACAGCATGATTGACTCCGATTATGAAGTTCCCGATAATGTGGTAAGTTCCTTGCTGATACTTAAGTTCCTTCATTAATTTTTAACTTTATCGGCAACTCACCCTTTTCCACCTCAACAGGTTGATGACCTAGCACCGACGGTGAGTAGAAGCGGAAGGCCGATTGAGCTCCTCCAATCAGGCCCAATCTCTTTGATCGGCTATAATGCACCAAGTCTAGTAACCCTGATGCACCCCAACGTACGCTTCAAAAAGACGACCGCCAAACGGTTAAAAGTGTCTCCATCGGTAGCTGCTGCTACTCTGGCACAGGCTTTTAAGGTAAACTCTTAATTCCCTTTACTTATACTGATTTCATCGCATACTCATATTATCTTTTCAGGGCACATCGGCTGCAACAGGAACTTCATCGGTAACCTTGTTTTGCACCAAATCGTATCCTTCAGCAAAACTCTATCAACACCCTTTTTATATTTAACTTACAAAATCTTTGTTTCCTGTAACAGCAAACCGGCGCATCAGCAAAGACCAAAGGCATTCAAACATCGGGAGCCGATGCCCCCAATCCAGTCAAGCTCTACCCAAGAGAAAAGGTCCAAAGAGCACCAAGACTCAGCCAAAGCGACAGAAGACAACACCATCCTCTCCACCTCGTCCAGCATCCCCGATCCAGGTAGTATCCTCTCCTCCTCAATCAGAGCCTCAGACGCAAGAAGTGCCTTCCCCTCCGCAAGCGGGTTCAGCCGATGCATCTGTCTAGATCACTGACCCTACCGATTTGGGCACATCATCGGTTGCCCCTCCTGAGCAAACAATCACTATTCCTCCTCAAAGTAAAGTACCGATTATAGAATGATTACCGATGATTTTGTAAATACCATTGTGACCCTTGGTAATTTTCAGCTGAAGATATTCCATCGACAAATCCAGCCGATCAAACTATGGTGTCAGCTACGTCTCCACGCCAGAAACAAAAAATCGCCTTGAAGCAAGTAAGTTACTCGATCTATCAGATTTTGCATCGTCAATACTTAATTTTGGATAACTTATCTTCTTCCTTTTTCAGGAGCAAGACTCTCTCGACAGCCTATTTTCTTTTGCTATCGACATCTCTGATGACGAAGGCGAAGAAGCAAGCTCCTCACATGAAGTTGGCATCACATCGGCAGAGATCAAAGCTAAGTTGGAAGATTTACTAGCCCTATTGCATCAAGACACAGCCCAGCTAGTGGATGACTTCGATCTGGCCAAAGTCATATTCAAGATCCTCCCGGTCAAATCCCAGGCGATGTGGAAGAAATTCTTTTCCAAGCTCCTCACTTGGAAAGTCGCCAACTCCAGTATCAGAAGGCTACCCAACGCCTTGCCGACAGAGCTGCTCATGCCCGGCTCAAAGAGGAGATGCTGCAAGTAAAGCCCACTGCCGATGAGAAGCACAAGAGCATCGGCGTCCTGCATTCCTTAGGGGATGAGCTGAAACAAAAGATCTCCAATGTATGGGCAAAACGAGAATCCCTGCAGGCTGAACTTAAGCAAGTGGAAGAGGCCCTGATTCAAGCTCAACAGGAAGAAAGTCAGCTGCCCGATGCACTCAAAACTCTTCAGCAAGAAAGAGACAGCCAAGCTCGCAAGGCGTTATAGATGAAGAGGAAGCTAAAACCAGTCGAAGGTTCTGCCGATGAAGATGCCCGAGAAATAGAGGAGGCCAACAAGATCCGTTTGTTCTAGATGTTGCTGAATCTGTGAACTTTTCATCGACAGCTTCGTTTAATTCCCCTTTTTTCAAAAACTTTAATCATTTGGTCTAGCCGATAGGACTGTTATCGGCACTTAAACTTCACGCATGGCCCCAGATACACTTGACATTTTTTCAAGCCGATAGGACTGTTAACGTCATTTAAAATTCTATGCTTCAATCCAGATACTAGGGTAATATTTCTTTAAGTATTTTTCATTCAATGCCCTGGGAAATTCAACTCTTTCGAGAGTTTCTAAAATATAAGCATTGCCAGGAGCAGATCAATTTATCCGATAAGGACCCTCCCAATTAGGGGACCATTTTCCAAACTTTGAGCTTCTAGTCCCAATCGGTAGAATCAGCTTCCACACCAAATCTCCATTGGCAAACTCTTTGGTCTTTACCTTTTTGTCATACCACCTAGCAACTCTTTCTTTATTCTCCTCTATGCTGACTAAAGCTCTCAACCGATGCCCTGCCAAATCATCCAACTCATCTTTCATCAAAGTAGCATATTCATCGACAGCTGATCCTGAGAAAACGACCGCCTGGAACTAGTTTTAATTTCCCATGGCAATACCGCATCATGTCCATACACTAATTGATTGGGTGACACTTTGGTTGAACCATGACACACCATCCGATATGACCATAAGGCTTCATTTAACAATGTATGTCATCTCCTAGGATTTTCTTCAATTTTCCGCTTAATGAACTTAATAATCCCTTTGTTAGAAGCTTTAGCCTGTTCATTGGCTTGAGCATAGTAAGGAGAAGAATTCAACACCTTAATCCCCATACTGATTGCAAACTCATCAAACTCTCCTGATGTAAACATAGTACCCTGTTCGGTAGTAATTGTCTGGGGAATACCAAATCGGTAAACAGTATGCTCTTTTACAAAATCAATCATATTAGCCGATGTTACCTTCTTCAAGGGAATAGCCTCAACCCACTTGGTGAAATAATCGGTGGCAACCAGGATGAACTTATGTCCTTTGCTAGATGGTTGATAAATTTGACCGATAAGATCAATAGCCCATCCCTGGAACTGCCAAGGTTTGATAATAGGATTCATAGCCAATGCAGGTGCCCTTTGGATATTGCCAAATTTCTGACACCCTTGACATCCTTTGAAATACTTAAAGCAATCCTCAAGTATTGTCGGCCAATAATATCCATTCCTCCGAATCATCCATTTCATCTTAAAAGCTGATTGATGTGCTCCACACACTCCCTCATGAATTTCACCTATCAAGCTTTTAGATTCATCTTCACCTAAACATTTAAACAGGACTCCATCTATCGTACGATAATACAATTCTTCCTCGAGGAGTACATACCTTGTAGCTTGAAACCTAACACGTCTCTCAACTTTCTTGGACGGATCTTTTAAATAATCAATAATTTCTTTTCTCCAATCATCAGCACTAACTGGCGATAATATCTCCGAGATGGGCTGATATCCCGAGGCATGCTGAGCCAATCGGTTAGCTTCTTCATTATACAACCGAGGAACATGCTCTAATCGAAAATCCATGAATTCCTTCAACAATTGTACACACCTTTCATAATATATTATCAAAACTTCACTTCAGCATTCGTAACTCCCAACCAACTGGTTTATAACAAGCATAGAATCACCGAAAATTTCAACAGCATCGACATGAACTTCCTTTAATAATTTTAGTCCTTTGATTAAGGCTTGGTACTCAGCTTGATTATTTATCAACGTGGCAATAATCGGTAAAGAAAACTCATAGTACTTTCCCCGAGGAGAAATTAGCACTATACCGATACCTGTCCCCCGATCACATGCAGACCCATCAAACAAGAGCATCCAAGGAACAATTTCCAAAGCATCCACCGCACCACAATGTTGAGTTACAAAATCGGCCATGACCTACCCTTTAACTGCTTTAGCTGACTCATAACGTTAGTCGAATTCTGACAATGCTAATATCCACTTGCCGATTCTACCACTTATAATCGGCATTGATAACATGTATCGTACTACATCATCTTTGCACACAACAGTGCATTCGGCTGATAGCAAGTAATGTCTCAATTTGACACAAGTATAAACATAAGCATAATTTTTCAATTGCCGAATACCTTGTCTTAGCATCCACCAATCTTATACTTAGATAGTAAATTACACGCTCCTTCCCTTCAAATTTTTGAATAAGAGCTGAACCGATGACCGCACCATCGGTAGACAAATATAATCTGAAGGGTTCTCCATGCTGGGGTGGAACCAAAACTAGAGGATTTGCCAAATAATTCTTGATTTCATCTAAGTCCAATTGCTTCTCTTTTCCCCACACAAACTCCTCATCGGCTTTTAGTTTAAGCAAAGGGCTAAAAGCACGAATCTTACCTGACAAATTAGATATAAATTGTCTGATAAAATTAATCTTGCCGATCAATGATTGAAGTTCAGTTTTATTGGTGGGAGCAACTATTTTGTTGATGGCATCAATGGATCTCCTACTAATTTCAATTCCCCTTTGATGCACCATAAAACCAAGAAACTGTCCCGCCGATACACCGAAAGCACATTTATTAGGATTCATCTTCAAGCCATGTTTCCTTGTGCACTCCAATACTTTTCGCAGATCGGCTTGATGTTTTATGAAATCTCCAGACTTGACCACCACATCATCAATATAGATTTCTACCAACTTGCCGATGAATTCGTGGAAAATAAAATTCATAGCCCTCTGATAAGTAGCACCAGTATTTTTCAAGCCAAAAGTCATGACTATCTATTCAAACAATCCAACATGACCAGGACATCTAAATACAATTTTAGGAATATCTTCTTCAGCCATGAATATTTGGTTGTACCCTGCATTGCCATCTATAAAACTAATAATTCGATGTCCAGCTGCAGCATCAACCAACAGATCAGCAACTGGCATCGGATAACCATCCATCGGTGTGGCTTTATTGAGATTCCTAAAGTCAATGTAAACACGAAGCTTTCCATTCTTTTTATAAACAGAGACAACATTAGAAATCCATTCAGCATACCGATATTGCTGAATAAATTTAGCTTCAATAAGTTTGGTTATTTCGGCCTTAATATCAGGGAGAATATTGGGATTGCATCGGCGTGCTGGTTGCTGATGCGGTCGAAATCCAGACTTAATAGGCAACCGATATTCAACAATCGATCGGTCTAAACCGAGCATCTCGGTGTAATCCCAAGCAAAGCAATCTTTATATTCCTTTAACAAATCGGTTAATTACTGCTTACACCCATAATCTAACTTAGCACTAATAAAAGTAGGCCTTGGCTTATCGCCATTACCTATATCTACTTCTACTAGATCATGAGCCGATGTAAACCCCTCTCCTAACTTTCCATCATCGGCGAACCTATCCATTAAAATTCTTCATCAGAACCGACTGCTTGGATCGGTGGAATTTCATAATCAGCAACCTTGAGAAAATCTTTCTCCCAAACTTTCCCTAAAACACATCTGGTCCTCTCATAAGTATCTGACTCTGCCGATGCAATGACATATGAAGAATCCCCGCGGAATATTTTAATCTTGTCACCTACCCACTGAACAAGGCACTAGTGCATCGTAGAAGGAATACAACAATTGGCATGGATCCAATCTCTCCCCAGCAGCAAATTGTATGCACCTTTCCCACTGATGACAAAGAAAGTTGTCGGCAAAGTTTTGCTGCCGATGGTTAATTCAACGCATATAGCTCCCTTAACTGGGGACACATTCCCTTCAAAATCTTTCAACATCATATCGGTCTTGGTCAAATCCTAATCTCCTTTGCCAAGCTTCCGATAGACTGCATCCGATAGACTGCATACGTCATAATGTTGATAGCAGCTCCCCCATCAATGAGTATCTTGGACATCGGCTGCCCATCAACCCTGCCTTTGACAAACAAAGCTTTAAGATGCTGCCTTTCATCATCAGAAGTCTTCTCAAACATGGCTGTCATTGGATCAAGTGCTAATTGAGCTATCTGGCCAGAGATATTTACTTCTTCTTCATCACTAAAGGGTGCAAGAAACTCCATCGGCAACATAAATACCATGTTAACATCTGCCAATGGTCCTTTTCCCTTATGATCCGATTGCTGCCGATTCTCAGACTTAGAAGAATTTTCTTCCCTATTCAATTCTTCTTGCCGTTCTCGCTACATCCTTCTTTTCTGTGTCCTTGTCAATCCTTCTGGACAGCACTGGGGAAGCGGTGTCTTCTCCACTGGCTGATAGCGAACTTCCCTTGATTCCACCCGATGAGTATTAGCATCCTAGCAAAATATAAACTCATCGGGAACCCGTGCATGTGCCATCTCTTCAAGCTCCTCTTGGTTTCTTGGAAAACGACCAACACGCTCACCAAGCCTATCATGCACGCTAAACCTGCCCCCAGTCAATCATGGCGACATTCTCCCTCTGATCGGTCCAGTAAAAGGTCGATCGTTGTTCTGAAATCGTCGATCTGACCGATCATACCGATCATAACCATTGCATTCAGGGCAGTCTCTGATAGTTGGTAATTTGATATTTTGCTCCCAATAGTGAATGAAGAACGGGCAATTCCAGTGATCTTTATGCCGATTCCACTCTTGTCGGCGTCTTTCTTCTTCTCAGCGTCGATCCTCTTGCTGACGGCGATACCGATCTTCACGCTACTGCCACGTTTCTCGATGCCACCTATGGGTGATCACAATACCGGATCGAGGAGGTCTCCCAGAGCTGCTACTCTCTTGGATCAAACCTTTGCCCTTGGCGTCATCGGTAGTTACCTGATGCTGGGGATCCACCGATGCGTTTTTCTCAGCTGCTTCTGATGTCAAAACCTTGGTCTTACCTTTGGCATCTAGCATGTTTGCGGGGAAAGGATGTTGATCAATTTTCATCGGCTTCTGAGTTTTGGAATTATCAAACTTAATTCTCCTAGATTCTATAGCCGATTGTAATTGTTGCCTGAACACCTTGCACTCATTTGTACTGTGAGATGTGGCATTATGCCACTTGCAATACTTGATCTTCTTCAATTCTTCTGCCGATGGGATCATATGATTGGGTGACAATTTAATCTGTCCCTCTTGAAGCAAGAAATCGAAAATCCTATCGGCCTTGGTGATATCAAAGGCAAACTTTTCTGGCTCCTTTTGACCAAAAGGACAAGACATCGGCTTCTTGTTTTTTACCCACTCTGCCAAGCCGATGACTGGTTCTTCATTAGAATCTAAACTCATTGCTTCATCAAAAAATAACACCTTCTTATTCCAAGCTTTCCTAGGTTCAAAAGCCTTGATATCTTGATCAGAAATCATCTACACCAAGTGACTCAGACTTGCAAACTCTTGAGAAGCATATTTGTCTTTGATATGTGGCAACAATCTGTGGAAAGCTAAATCGGCTAGCTGCCGATCATCCAAAACCAGACTATAGCATTTGTTCTTAACATCCCACAACCTTTGTACAAAGCTTTCAACCGATTCATCATTGTGTTGCCTCAGCCTTACTACATCAGTAATCTTCTTCTCATGGACTCCAGAAAAGAAATATTTATGGAACTGCTTCTCCAGATCGGCCCAAGTAATTACCGAGTTTGGGGGTAGTGAAATAAACCAAGTAAATGCCGATCCTAACAAAGATGATGAAAATAAACAGACTCTCAATTCATCTCTTTTAGCAGCCTCTCCACATTGGATGATGAACCGATTGACATGTTCCATAGTTGACGTGTCATCTTGTCTAGAGAATTTTGTGAAATCTGGCATCTTGTACCAATTTGGAAGTGGAATCAAATCGTATGCGGGAGGATACGGTGTCCAATAAGAATAAGTATTGACCTTCGGCTTTATTCTGAATTGATCTCTCATAACCTCTGCTATCTTATCGGCCCAATATGCATTAGCATCCTGCTCATGTGCGGGTTAAAGTTCTGGCACCTGCTGATAAGGTTCCACGTGTCTCTGAGGTGCACGTTCTCCAGGGAACATAACATTGGCCATAGCCTGTTAGCCACCAATCTGCTGAGCAAGATTCATCGGTTGGTTAGTCAATCCTTGATTCTAAAAACCAACCTGCATTTGTCCCTGCTAGAATCCTGCAGCTTGATGGTTCTGTTGCGTCACATGTGAGAAGACAAAATTCCCTGGCCATCCATTGTTAGCATTCATCAGTGTAGGCCCTACCGATTGCTGATAACTAGCTGTCATTGCCGGGTTGACATACCCTACTTGAGTCATGAACCTCTGTTGCATCGGCATTTGCATTAGGTATCTGGAACGTTGGCATCTGAAAGTTTCCAGTAACAGGCCTTATAGTAGTAGTTGTAGAATACTGGGGAATCCGAGTGATCAGCGAAACTGGAGGTGCTGATGTCATAGGAGCTTTTCCTACCAAATCAGCCACCTGAGATGTTCCAGAACCATTTGCAAAAAACTCCAGAGGCATACCATATCCCCACCAATTGGGAGGAACCTGACAGTTCTAAAATACAGATGTTGACATTGCCGATGGTGATAGATCTGTGTTGAGTTGAATCTACCCATCTGATGTTGCTGGATTAGTTCTCATTGGTGTAGATTGCTCATTAGTCATCCCTAATGTGCTTGGTGGAGAAGTGACTTCCGTACCCACAACGGCCGGAGGAGCCGATGGAGCCGTAACCGATGATAACCCTAGCTGATGATAGGTCGGGCCCATGTATAATGGTGGTGTCTGTCCTTCTTTCAAAGTTCTAGCCATAGCATTGAAAACAGTATTGGACAACACACTGGATTGATTGATCAAAGCACGATTAATAGCATTGTCAACCATATCTTACAATTTACCAGGATTGGCTTCAAACGTGATCTGCCGAGGCATCGGCAGTTCTTGCTTCTGGATCACCTCGCCGCTCCTGTTGACGCTGAAGGATTTTAAGCATAGCTGCTTGTATTCCTCCATAGCCTTTGCCATCGCCTGCTTCTTCTCATCCCTGAGATCAGCCTCCGTTACAGCGATGATGTTGTCCGTGTCGAATTCAGTAGTAGACATATTGATCTTGATGATGAATTTGTCCCACCGGGTGTGCCAAAAGATGTGTTGATGCAAAAGTGGATCTGGAAACACAAAGGGCTAAAACCCAATTCAATGTTAAGGCGTGCCAACCGATTTGACCTTACAATCGATAAAGCTGGTAACTTGAACACTTTGGTCCCGACAACAGCGATGCGCCCGGATGTCACGGCCAAGAGGTATTCATGCGGAACTTGAGAACTCGTCGAGTATGACTCGAAGAATTCTTAAGAACTCGTAAGTAAAAGAAAAAATATGTGGGTTGATGAAGTCGTGTAGAAAGTAGATGCAAAAGTAGATGTAAAGCTTGTATTTGATATTGATTGGATTGTCTCTTACATCGCCATTAGGTCTATATTTATACTCTGTCCTAAAGAATCACAACCAGATACGACTAGGA
>Ga0182004_10004125_pt1 | contig 11675 bp, 7 predicted proteins | sample Sormic07211540_1_FD_120479 | JGI IMG/M metagenome (GOLD analysis project Ga0182004, IMG submission 120479) | Endophyte microbial communities from Sorghum bicolor roots, Mead, Nebraska, USA - 072115-40_1 MetaG | ecosystem: Host-associated > Plants > Roots > Unclassified | place: USA: Nebraska...
AAAGGCCAAAATCCTAAATCTTGAAGCAATTCGTATGTTTAGTCTTATTTTTTGAAAGGCACACGAATTGAGTCCTAAATCTTGAGAGGCATGCGAATTGAGTCCTAAATATTGAAATTTCTCTTCTTGATGTCTGTTCAGTCCAATAAACAGGAGCTGTGACAAACAAAGCGAGATGGTACCAGGTACGCATCCTATTCGTGCTGGAATTGGCATCGGTGATCTTTTCCAATCCATGTAACTTCGCTCACATCAAGCCAAATTCCCAACAGAAAGTAAGAACAATTCAACAGCACCCGATTCACTGGGCACCAGCATGCAGCCACGCGTGGGTGCGAGGGGTGGGGGGCTCACCAGCGGCGGGATCTGCAGACGGCGCCGCGTCTTCTTCGACGACAGCCATGGGATGCGGGTGGGGAGAGCAGAGCGCGGACGGCCGGCAGAGACTTCTAGACTGCGGCGCGGCGGGTCGGATAGTGAACTTGGTCGGGGTCGAGGCGGCGCGCGGCGCAGGGTCGGGGCCGGCTGCTGCGCGCGGGGCTGGGCTGGACGCGGCGCGCGGCGCGGGGTCAGGGCGGCGCAGGGTCGGGGCAAGGGTGGCGCGCGTGGAGACAGAGAGCTGCGTGGAGAGGATGGGGATAGGGTTAGACGGTTTTTGGGCCACATTAGTTATTTGGTCCCCGAGTGCTGTGAGCTTTGCACTCGGGAAGAGTACCTTCTTCGAAAGTTACAAAAGACACTCGGGAAATTTTTTTTTTGTTTTTGTTTTTTTGTCTTTTTTTTTTTGAGGTCTTCCCAAATTACTTTAAACTTCTTGTTCAAATTTGGGGATATTTAAACTTTTTTTATATATTTTATTAGTTTTTTTCGTTTCATTGATTTTTTTGCAAACTTCAAATTTGAACTGTAGGTGCATTAAATAATGAAATATCTTTATTCAAAAAATTATATTCACGATATTTGGTGTATGTTAAGGCCGTACCCAGAAGCTCAAATGAAATGTGAAACATCTTGTTGTCGTAACATGAGATACAACTTGCGGAAAAAATGTTTTTAAATTATATAAAATCCTTAAAAAGTCTGAAAATAAAGAAACTTGTCTGGACGTCATGTTATCGCATGTAGAGGCTATGATAAAAATTTGAAAAGGTTTTGAACAAGTTGTAACATCGGATGTTTAAAACCTAGACATCTCCGTATATGATCATAAGTGATCACATGTAAAGATGTCTAGGTTTTAGACATCCAACATCACGCCTTGTTCCAAACCTTCTCAATTTTTTATCATAGCCTCTACATGTGATAAAATGACGCCTAGACAAGTTTCTTGATTTTTAGACTTTTTAAGGATTTTATATAATTTAAAAACATTTTTTCCGCAAGTTGTTTCTAATGTTACGGCAGGTAGATGTTTCATATTTCATTGAGCTTGTGGATATGGTCTTAAAATACACCAAATATCATGAATATCATTTTTTGAATAAAGAAATTCTATTATTTAATGCACCTGCAGTTCAAATTTGAAGTTTGCAAAAAAAAAATCAATGAAACGAAAAAACAAATGAAATATACTTAAAGAAGTTTAAATATCTCCAAATTTAAACAAGAAGTTTGAAATAATGTGGGAAGGCATCAGAAAAAATGGGGCAAAAAAAAACTAAAAAAAGAAAAAACTTCCCCGAGTGCCTTTCTTAGCTCTCGGGGAAGGGCCTCTTCCCCGAGTGCCTGGACCGCAGCACTCGGGGAAGCCAGTATTTTCCCCGAGTGCCACGCTTTAGCACTCGGGAAAGGGCGCCTTCCCCGAGAGTTTTTTTTGCGTTCGGGGAAGAATTTTTTTCATTTTAAACTCCAACGGCGCCGTCGGTCTGGGACGTCAAGAAACACTTTTCTTCCCCGAGTGCGTCTCTTCCCCGATTGTTGCGCTCGGGGAAGAGGACTTTTTTCGAGTGTCATTCTTCCCCGAGTGCCAGGTAGGCTACGGCACTCGGGGAAGCCTCTTCCCCGAGTGCAATTCTTCCCCGAGAGCAACACTCGGGGAAGACTGGCTTGCCCGAGTGTTCGATTTTTGGCTCTCGGGGAAGCCTTTGACACTCGGGGAATTTCCATTCTCCCGTAGTGATTGACAGGACCATGGGAGTTTCTCTTCTTTTATACCGGCTATTGCACACTAGGGAACATACGTTTAGGATGGCTTTGGGTTGGTCCTTATTAGGCGAACAGGCTTAGGCCCGGATCAAGGCACACCTGAGCTCCTCCATGGCTTGGACAACAAGCCATATGACTCCTTTGCCAGCAATTCACACACTTAGCTTGTTAATCAAACCACATCTCAATAAAACAATATATACCTAGACACTAGATCAGAATAGTCAATTAAGTGCAATCGAACCCTAATCACTATAGTATATCATTTCATTTAAAAATAAGAGTATTGATATAAATATAGAGAGTATTTACATGATTGTCCCACTTTAACTCAAGAATATGAGGCTCTCTACCAGACCCATGCTGGCAACAGGTGTATTGAAAACAATAGGTAGTGGGCCTTTAGTTCCGCCAACATCAACCTTGTGTATATATTTGACATCAATATATTGGTACGATCATGGATTCTATATTTCACAATACGATAATTATTGTCAATGTGTTTGGCAGCACCAATTGACATCTTAATACTTGGATAGGTAACCTTCTATTGATTATCGCAGATGTGAGTTAGATATGCTGTCGACCACTCATAACCCTACGACAAAATTCATTAGCCATATTGCCTAGCCAACAGCCTTGTAACATGCCACAAATTCTCCCAACATTGTCAATGATGCAGTAGCACTTGCTTTGAGCTTTTCCTTAAAATAGCTCCTCTAGCGAGGATGAAGATATATATAAAATGATATCTAGATCTCTTAGTATCCATACAACCCGCAAAATCAACATTTGAATAACCTACAAAGCGAGTGCATACACGAGCATACATAATGTTATCAATAGCTCAAGCATATGGAACAACACCTGAATCCAATATATGCTTATATGGAAATCTCCACACGTGGAAAGAGTCTGCATACGCATACCATCACTTTTACACTGTCGTCCTCGCTTCGTGTTAAATGGTTAACCAAGAGGTACTATGTTTGAAACAACAAAAGTTATAAGTTGCTCTTCATCGTGATAAACTTAAAAGGTCATACTATCTACCTACTACAACTTTTCATGGGCCATATGGGCCAACAATACAATTACTACAACCTTATAACGGGTTGTGGTCTTACATTTAACCACCCATAAGGGCTGATGCCCTTAGTAGCTCACTGCATATCCAGTGGATGCTTAAAACAACCCCTTGGTACACCCATCCATGGACACATGCAACAAGAGTCGATACTCTGAATAACACCACTAACACCCCGCATCTATTTATATGACCAAACTCCACACGTGGAACAGGTGTCTTATTTTCACAAATTCAGAATAATTCACTTATAAATAGAAAATATGAAAGCAACATCAGTTTTTTCAATGAGATTTGGAGTTATTTATTAGACCTTATTTGTACTTGTTCATAGTGTTCTATTGCGCATAGATGTGCTTGATATTTCTTCAAATCATCGTTTTGTGCTATATTAAACTTAGATGTTGACAAGAGAATCCATAGTCCAAATAGAGTATCAAATATATTGCAGTCAAATTAATCAAATTAGTTTTTGAGGGCTAGCGAAGTCATTCTAATTGGAATGCTATATATATATACCTACAAGATCGGTTTCATTTTGCAGATCTTTTGTACGTTTCATGTGTTCTCAAGACCCTTGTGGTCAATTTCAGATGTAAAACAATGTAAAATGTTCTATTTATTATTAAAATAAGTAATGAATATGACTATGATCATTAAACACGAGTATAAATTGATTACATTTTAAGAAAATTATTACTGACTTCACATCATATGATTTTAAATGAATTATTTATCAATATTTAGAACTAAACTACTAGTTATTATTATTATATTAGAAAACATAACATCACCTTAACCAACTAGCAGTTGCTAAACTTGTCAGGTATTAGAGAATTAGTGATTCATTGGTAATTTTCTTTTCAGATTGTAAAGTTACAATAACTAGTAGAGAAATAACCTTCGGTCCTCACCTTTATTTCCAATCATGTTGGAGCCACAACTAATGTGAGCATTAGTTCCGGATCTAAATTTCACGGGCACTAGAGGCCCTTTTGTCCTCCTAAAAGTCACCCTTTAGAGGTCCCCCACCCATACTTGATCATATATGTTGTGAGGAAGCTACACCTGTGACGATAAAGTCCACGATTCAAATCCCACGCACCGCAAGAGGTTCCCAAGATTTACTGGCCCGTGGGCTGTATATCCACCACATGGATTACTATTGCTAGTGGTGATGTATATTTCAGTGACATTCTGCTAATATGTCACAAAAAGTTCATCTTGGATTGGATTAAGTGGTTTGTTATATGTGTGCCTTTAGTCCCGAATCTGGTGTCTTAGTTGGGAAATCAAGACTGGAACTAAAGCCCATTCATGACTGAGATTAAAGCCCATTCCTCTAGTAGTGAATATATGCGTGACAAAAAGGAACTCAAGCAAAGTTATATGGTGGACTTCGCCCTAGGTAGAGACCATGAAAGAAGGTGTTTCTTGTTAAGTAGTCAAGGTTTTAGTAAAGAAATGTATTTCGTTTTTGGATAAACTTAGGACCACCCTACTTCTTCTAGTGTTTTTAAGTAATAATGAAATACTACCACTGGTCATAGTATATGAGAATCTCACTAGGAGACATTTAAGGGGTGTTTGGGACTGCTTCACTCCAGTTTTTGCAGCTCTGCTCCACGAACTCCATCATGGAGCAGCTTCATCGTGGAGTTTGTGGAGCACGAGGTACTGTTTGGCACGTAGCTCTGCTCCAGCTCCAGGAATGGGTTGGTTCCATGCAAATGGTCCATTATGTCACTGATTGAAATTGTTCTTGATATTTTTTGATCAAAATAGAAATCAAATGATGGAGCATTAATAAAGGTCATAATTAAAATACAAGTGCACAGGTGAAGAGACAAGGGGCGGCGTGCACAAGAAAAAATGAGGTCGCGACGTCGGGAGGTGAAGCATTTACGAGAATTAATCTGTGTTTAATGAGTGGCAAGATGGGTAATTACCTTATAACTCTATGTGGGAGTACCAAACTCTAAAAACTACAGTACCCCTACTCGAGGAAAACATAGAGCTGACATCTTGCTCCACCTTTTTTGCGGAGCGGAGTTTGTGGAGCTAGACGTATTTGACCACATGGAGCGGAAAAACTGGAGCGGAGCAATTCCAAACATCCCCTTAGTAGAAAAAAAATTATACTAAAATTTGAATGTAAAACACCTTGACTACTTTGAATGCTAAAACACCTCACTACAAGAAGTATTCGCCTTATCCATGTACTGCTCCCGTGCAGGGCTCCGCAACTGAAGAGTCTTCGGCTTATCTCGTGCGAGAGCATCTCCAAGCAGGGCCTCAACTTACCAATAAGGAAGTTCCACATGCTTGAGGAGCTGGAACTGTCACTCCACTCAGGCGTCGTCACCACATCCAGCTTCTTCAGCCTCGCTGAGACCTGCAACGCAGCGGCCGAGGCCTGCCCGCTCCTGAAGCGCTTCCGGCTGAACAAATACTGCTTCCACTGGCGGTCCGGCATCGGCGACAGCGAAGCCACGGAGATCGGGAAGATGCGCGGCCTCCAGTTCCTGCAACTCTTCGGCAACAGCCTTGGCAACGACGGCCTCACGACAATCCTCCGTGGCTGCGTGCGTCTCGAGTCTCTCGACGTCCGCCATTGCTTCAACGTCGAGATCAACGATCAGGTGCGAGCGGAGTGTGCCAGGCTGCAAACGCTGAGGCTACCGGACGACTCTGTTGACGACTACGACCTCAGTTTCGGCAGTCCTGAACGAGGGATCCCAGATTTTTATAGGAACGTCGGTGATCCTGATGATGATCCGGATCCGACGGGTAATCCCGGATCATGGTGGTACTTCCGCTAATCCGCACGATTCAATCAGGAGATTATATATACATATCCACCGTTACACCACTGTCCACTGCTCCTATGCAGGAAGATAGTGGACAAAAGCATTATTACAAGTTCGTGTTAAAAATACACATGGCTGATAGAGAATAATTATACTTATGCTGTCAGTTACTGTTTGTTTTCAGACATACTAGACGTTATCGCTACTCTGTAAACTTATCAGTTATACTCTATTTTATATTTGCATTTAATTTATATTTTTTGCTCACATGTATATATCACGTCTGTGTGTCCATAATATATATTTAGGGCTCCTTCATTTCGAACTATATAAAGCCAGGATTCTTTCTAGCTGATGGAATCTTATACAAATATAAACTATCCAGCCGGAACGGGAGGTCAATCCCTCACGAAGCGAACGGGGCCTTAGTTGAATTCCTTAACTTAAACTATGGTGTCTTTTGTTACAACTAATATCCTCATCACATCATAAATCTACACTACGTGAAAAAAGCACTAAGAGAACGCCACCCTCTCTACTGTAGGGGTGGCTGGCTTTGGAGCCGCCCTTACAGTGGCTCGGGTGGGTCTCAACAGGTTACCCGTCCTTACAGTGGCCACTGTAAGGGCGGCTAGTGTTATCAGCTGCTCTTACAGTGGTAGGTCACAGTAAGGGCGGCTGGATCACTGGCCGCTCTTAGAGTGGACTACTGTAGGGGCGACTCAATCACCAGCCGCCCCTACAGTGGTTTTAGACAAAATTGGTCAAATGAGATACTAAATGACTTCAAATGAAAATTTTTTGAACATTACGATTGTATAACTCATCAAGATCTACATTTATTATATAGTTTATTTTTCTATTTGAGAAAGTGTTAGTAATAGTCATAGGGTGGCTCAATCACCAACCGTCCCTACACTGGTTTTGGACAAACTTGGTCAAATGAGGCACTAAATAACCTCAAATGAAAATAATTTAACATCATCTTTTATTCAAACATCATATTTTATACTTTATTAAAATAATTACTTTAGTCCTTGATTGTACTTTTCATATAGAGGAACTGCTAGAATTAACATATACTTCCTCCGTCCCAAAAAGAGTGTCGTTTTAGAATTCTAGACATCTTGTTTGATCATCCGTCTTATTCAAAAATTTTACATAAATATTATATATTTTGTTAAGATCTATTTTATCATTAGAGATACTTTACTAATGATTTATTTATTTTATAATTTACATAAAATTTTTAAATAAGACGAACGATCAAACACGATTTCTAAAAGTCAAAAACGTCACTCTTTTTGGGACGTACGGAGTATGTCTAAAGCTTGTATGCCATCGTCACAAGGACTTCCGGCCCGACACATATTTGAAACCAACATTATAATTTATTTACCCTGTCGGTTTTTGTCTTTTTCTATCAGTGGCAGAAACTTGACAAAAAAATATAATTATTCTATCGGGGAAAATATAATTATTTTGTTGGGCGTGCCAAACCGATAGAGAACCTAGTTTCCAGTAGTGACAGAACCGTTCTTCCTAGAGTGTCTTTGAAACCCAATCATCCACGTAACATAATGATAACATTATTCATACACATAATCTCACTAATCCTTAGGAGTAGTAGGCTTCAAACATCACATATTTTTACATAAATTAGATACATCAGAGTAAGAGTAACATGAAGTGAATACAAATTTTAATCTAATAGAAAACAGAGTTTCAAAGCAAAGAAACTATGTACAAGTTCTCAAGTTTGATAGTTAGGATATTACTACTATAGACAATTAAACAAGAACTTCAAAAAATCATAAGTCCATAACAAGCCGACCAATATGGAGCCCATGAACACAAGCAACTATTTCATACATGGTGCTTCTTGTAAGTGACCTAGCGGCCACCTGTAAACCACTCTAGCAAGATGTACATTTAAGAGTTTTCTAGTGTGGTCTAACTTACTCTCAATCCAATAGAGTTAAGAAACCCATAGATAATCCTACCAATGAGTCCATAACTAATCTAGAAATGTAAATGTCACCCAAGGTAAGCACGAGCGGACGCAACAAATGCAATAAGAGGTCATAATAGAAAGGGAACACTTCTAGAGATGTAACATATATCTTGAGGTATCAGTTGCCAAATTGTAACCCCTTAGATCATGTTATAGCTCGACAGAGGTACGCTCTCTGGCACTGAAGGGACCGTCACGCTTAATAGAGGGGGGAATTAGGCAACTTAAAAGTCTAACTTCTAACTATGGCCTCTATTTTCCATAGTAAACTATCTAAATGTGCAACTACGGTTTTGTTAGGTGTGTTGTTATCTCAACTGCAAAAGATTTATGCAACCTAGGTTCCAGTCCTATCAACTAGCATATCAAGTAAGATAGGAAAGGTAAAGCACACAACTAAAGCAACAATGTAAATATGGAAGCTTAAGTGAGGTAGAGATGCAAACTATCGTTGATGACTCTAGTATTTTTACTGAGATATCAAGAAGGATGAAAGCTTCTTACTAGTCCTCATTGGAGCCCTTCGCAAGGAAGCCCTCACAAGGGCTAAGCTCTTAGTCGGGTAGCTCCATAGATAGCTCTGACCCTTCCCCAAGCACAAGTGGGTCTCTACAAACCTCTCCTGGATGTGCCCCGCTGTCTCCACTATCAAGCTTCTAGCCAAAATGTCATGGGCCTTGTTCCCTTCGGTACACAGTGGTGGCCACATGACAAATGCGTTTGAAATGCGATCGATGTGGTTTCACAAGACTACAAGCCTTGCTGAGTACAAACACAATATAGGGAAGCACCTCTATCTCTTTTCGGGTATGCAAACCTCACTAACTACTAGGCCTAAACCTAGAGCAAGTGCATAAGCGGTGGTCTAACTAGTCAAAGCACTTCACAAAGCACCTACACTAATCACAGAAGGATTTTTTAAGCTCTATGCATAATATATGGAGAGCACCTAAGTGGTGTAGCAACACCTTAGTATCTTTCCTCAACTCTTCCAAGTTTCAAATGGATGGTTGGGGCACACATATATAAGCCCCCACTTGAAACTAGCCATTGGAGGCTGAACTATATAGCCTCTACGAATACACCAGACTAGTCTGATACATGCACACGATATACACCGGACTAGTCCACTGTGATCACGTCAACTAGTTGTTAGGCTAGCCATTGACGATCTTTGGAGTACTGTTATGCATTCGGCCTATACACAGATCTTCTGTGCCTTCTAGCTAACTCGCTCTAAATGCAACCTCTTTCTTCAAATGGGATGGTGCGCCGTCTGCTGCACCGGACTAGTCCAAAGTTTAAGTATGGTTTGTGTCTAGTGTACACATTGTTGTCCACTGTCCCTAGTTGCAAACTACCCTTCTCTGAGTGACACTGTTCACTTCTGGTGCATCGCAATTCATTATCCAGTGCTGCACTGCTGACTTGAATTTCTTCATTTTTTTTGCATGTCTTTGTTTGGGCTTCATCCATCTCGTGTCTTGTACTTTGCTTGACCTTTGTAGGTCTTCAAAACAACTTCTAACCTCTTGCTTGAGGTGCTAATCATTCGGATGACCACATTGCCTATGTCTAGGTCCACTTTGCATCCTTTGAACTATATCTAAAAACACTAGCAAACATTGTTAGTCCAAATAGGCATGTTGAACATCAAACACCAAAATCCAAACTAAATGGTCCAAGGGTCCATTTTCCTTAGTCTCTGTTGGAATTTCTTAACATCATCACTAAGAATTAGTAATGCCGCCAGAAATGTGTTAATACCGCAGGTGACGGATCTATTATTATATCATTTCACGCAAAAATATTTCGGGTATCATTATTTATATTTTCCAAAGGAAGGCATATTGGTAAAGTTGTATGGATATGGACAAGTTAATATGCCAGTAAAGTGAACCAAGGTTTAATAAATTGGCAAAAAAGATAGTTTTAGTGTAGTAGACACACACTTGAGCCAACCTCAAAGGACAAAAGATAAGTAAAGAATAAAAGCATATTCTAAGTAGAGTAGGCTTGTTCTAATATAGTCGTCTAAACAATACTGAATAATCATACAAGTTACATAATCAGAGTTAGATCTGAGTGTGAGACAGGTAAGGAGGCCACCGAGTACTAGTTTGCCAGCAACCTCATGTGACAATTCAGACACCTACACCCTACCCAAATGTGAGGGATTACAACGGACGGACAAGGCTATCACCACCTGCCGCCTACCTCTCAACTGTGGAGTAGGACAATGCATCCACCTGTTTCTATGTACCCAAGCACCATGGTTGCACTAGTACACAAAATCTCTTCAACGATGCCACCCTTTTACATGGGAGGCAGTTCACATAGCATGCCACTTCTATAGTGCCACGAGGCACCAAAGCTTGGTGACCACCTGTGAAGATCCATCTTCAGGGGCAGTTGTATTAAGAAAACTATCTTTGATACACGTCCATATTCAGTGGTAGTTTAGTTAAGAACACCGCCTCTGAAGATCCATCTTCAGGGGTGATTCAATTAAGAACACCATCTTTGATACACTTCCATTTTCAGCGGCAGTTTATTGGGCTGCTATTGAAGCAGAATTTTTAGAGGAGGATCTCTTTACATAATGGTCTCCAAACCTTTGAAATTTGTAGAGATAGTTTAGTTAAGGAGACTGCCCTACAAAGTAATTTATAATGGTGGTTCTCTTTAATCAAATGCCTCTAAAAATGCCCCTCCTAAAAAATCAACCCGATCTAATCTAGTACAAAGTTATTGCGTGATTTTTCCTGCAAGGGGGAGCAACAACAGTTCTTGCTGGTCGCCATCAAATATCTTCGAATGACCAAGTCCTTCTAAAGGATAGCATCTTCTTCCATGCATTTTTATTTTGTAAAGGTTAGCAACTTCAGCTTCTAATAATAGTGGATTTTATTTTCATTTATACATCATTTCTCCATAACGTTAGACATTTTTTGTTTTCTAGATCTTTATTGATGATTTATTGTTTATATGTTTCTCACATATATGTTGTTGTATGGTGTATTCATATGAGGGTTCTATATTAATTGTGATGCTGTTCTCAGTTTTTTGTTTTAATTACAATGAATGGCCGTGGACTTCCCGAGCCACAGGAACCTAGATTCCACCTTGGTGATCTTCCATTCACGACATTGCCAAATTGGGCCATTCCATGTTACGCAGACTCCTCAATAGTATGAATATTTTTAGTTTTGTGTGCTATTATAATTCGGCATGCATACATTCATTCATAATATGATTGTTGCATATGTTGCACACTATAAAACCTATCAAGTAGCTAAAAGTAGCACTATGGATGTCGGGGTGTGGGACATCATTGAGACGACAACAAGTGAGGTTGTGAACGAAGGAGATGAGTTATGGACATGCAATCTCGCCTTCGACATCCCCATGAGGCACAATAGTGAGGTGCACCAGGGAATCGTATATCTTGGACGACGGTCACCGACCAAGCAAGATTCAACTATATGGATGTACACGGTGTATGGAGTAATATTTATTATTATTATTATTATTATTATTATTATTATTATTATTATTATTATTATTATTATTATTATTATTATTATTATTATTATTATTATTATTATTATTATTTTAT
>Ga0182004_10004126_pt1 | contig 11674 bp, 3 predicted proteins | sample Sormic07211540_1_FD_120479 | JGI IMG/M metagenome (GOLD analysis project Ga0182004, IMG submission 120479) | Endophyte microbial communities from Sorghum bicolor roots, Mead, Nebraska, USA - 072115-40_1 MetaG | ecosystem: Host-associated > Plants > Roots > Unclassified | place: USA: Nebraska...
AAAAAGACAGCTTTCTCTCTCCTCCATGAAACTAGATCTAGATCTACCTATATATATAGACATAAAGGGAGGCTCAAAAGTGAGAGAAAGAGGAGGGAAAGAGGGGAGGGAGTTCCTATGTACTTCTTATGATGTTCTACTCCACCAAATCAAAGTTCTAAACCACGATTCAATTGTTTGGTCAAATTTTAGGGCAAAACCACTCCCCCCACGATTTGGAAGAGAGCAGCCGTGAGGAAGAAGAAGAGAGTCGACTGGCTGTTATTTATAGCGAATGAACTACCGAAGCGGGCTTCATAAAGCGCCCGCTGCGGTTAATGTCAGTTAACCGAAGCGGGCATCTTAACGCGCCCGCTGCGATAAATGTATTAACCGTAGTGGGCGGGTTATGATGCCCGCTTCGGTTAATACGATTAACCGAAGCGGGCACTTTATATTGCCCGCTGCGGTTAATCATTTACCGCAGCGGGCGTTCCTGTGGCCGGGAGTATTCGCGTGCGGTTGAATAACCGTGGCGGGCGAAAACTGTGCCAGCCACGGAGGTGGAAATGGGCTCGTTGCGGTTAATCAATCCTGTAGTAGTGTCAGTAGTAGCCATGTTGATCTTGTTGATGGATTAGTCCCACTAGGCGTGCCAAAAGACGTGTTGATGCAAAAGTTAATCTGCAAACACAAAGGGCTAATACCTGATTCAAACGTTGAGGCGTGTCAGCCGATTTGACCTAGCAATTGACAAAGGTGATAACTTGAACACTTTGGTCTTGACAATAGCGATGCGCCCGGATGTCACGGCCAAGAGGTATTCATGCGTAACTCGAGAATTCGTCGAGTATGACTCGATGAACCCTTGAGAACTCATAGGAAAAGAAAAATATGTGAGTTGACGAAGTCGTCGAAAAAAGTAGATGCAAAAGTAGATGTAAAACTTGTGTATGATATTGATTGATTGTCTTCTTACATCGCCACTGGGCCTATATTTATACTTTGTCCTAAGGAGTTACAACCGTATACAACTAGAATTTAATTCTAAATTGTGGGGGTATAAACCCCTATACCCTTACGGCTAGACTTGGGCCTGGAGACTTGGCCCATCACGAGACAGTTCGAGGCTTGATCCAACTGCTCGGAGTTTCCCGCAAGGAAACAAGACGTGGAGATCAAGCAGGATTCTAGTCGGTTAGAATAGGAATTGATATCGTACTATCTATGGCAATTGTAACCGACTAGGATTAGTCTCCAGATTTGTATGTGTGATCTCATGAGAATTAACACTGACACCTCTAGTAATGATATATATCTAGCATTGATCAGTGGCCGAATGTTTTACTAAAATGCACTCTGTCTACAAGCTACATGAATCTTCACTACTACAGAAGAGGCCTTTGGACGATTGCCAAAATCGTCAATAGTCTCGGCAGTTTTGGTCCCTGAGACTAAAGACCCCTTTAGTCCTGGCCCGTAACACGGCCTGAGACTAAAGGGCCCCGCCCAACGGCTAATGCGCAGAGCTATCGGGGCAGGGACCCTTTAGTCCTTGCTCGTGTTATGGGCCGGGACTAAATGAGCCTTTGGACGGTTGCCAAAATCATCAATAGTCTCGGCAGGTTTGGTCCCTGAGACTAAAGACCCCTTTAGTCCCGGCCCGTAACACGGCCCGCGACGAAAGGGCCCCGCCCAACGGCTACTGCGCAGAGTTGTCGGGGCAGGGACCCTTTAGTCTCGGCTCTTGTTATGGGCCAGGACTAAATGGGTGACTTTAGTCCCGGTTGGTGCCATGAGCCGGGACTAAAGGTGCACGGGTTATATCTTTCTCCCTTCTTTCTCCCTTCTTCCTTTCCGAGACCGAGCTCATTCAAAATTCAGTGAGCTTATTTCCTCTGTACTTGCTTGCCATTGCTTGTTCTTCATCTCCGGCGCCCATTGGTGATCTTCTTCGACACGATCATCGTTTCCTCGGGTCTAGGGGTAACTTACTTCATCCTCTCTTATCTTTTTATGTTATTTTTTGTTTTTATGATTTCTCTTCTATTTTAAGCTCAAAAATCAATGGTTATAGTTTGAATCGACATCATCAGCGCCTATTGGTGATCTTCTTCGACTCCACCATCGACTCTTCGTGTTTAGAGGTAACTAGCTTCATCCTTCTATGTCATTTTCATGTTGTTTTTGTCCTTGTGATTTCTCCGCCACTTTGAGCTAAAATTTACTTGTTAGTTTGAATTCATAGCTTAAATTAGTATCCATAGCTTAAATTAGTAACCATATATATAATATTTCATGGTTTAGCTATACATTATCTTTTTTAATCTTTCTTCTATATATAATTGAGATCATAAAAAGATTTTAATTAATAGGGTTCATCAAATCAACTTGTTAGCTAGACTTGTTAGTTTGAGCATGTATAAAGATTTTGAGCATAGACTTCATCAAATTGACTTGATATTTTTTTATTGCTAGATAGTATCCATTATATTTTTCATGGTTAAAACAAGACAAGTATAAAATTTTATTATTAGTGCCTTTTTAATTACTTTTATTAAGAAAATATTGTGTAAAGGGATTGAAATGCTAATATGAATATTTTATTGGATGTCTTGGATGACATTTTTGTTCGATGTCTGGATGCTCGGCTACTGTTGTCGTTATGACTTCTCGGATATCTAATACGAAATTGAATGCTTTACACAGATGATGATTACAAATACAATCTCAGCAAGGATTTCGTATATTTTATTTGAATGTATCCAAATAATATCCAAAAACTATATATATCTAAATCTATATTTTTAAATTTATATATTTGAATTTATATATCAAATTTATATATTATATTTACAGTGAATTGAAATTTTAATATATAAATAAATGTGTTAATATACTAATATTATCACGACTAGCAGGATTTATTGCCCGAAGCTCATGAAGCACATAACAGCCGAGTGTGCTTGCCTGCTTGGTCAATTCTAATTATTTTGTATTTCGTAGCACATTTTCTTTTTTTATTCTTTGTTTAATTTTTATATGTACTCGAAAGACATTGGCTTAGGTATGCAGAAGTTATGTTGAAAACATTACAATGCGACTTGTATATGTGAACTATTTATAATTTGCTTCTACACATATCTGCTATCGTATTCATATCCGAGACAATCCGTATTTGTTGTTGTATCCGTTATATCTGTGTTTGACTCCGAATCCAAGAAAAGCCTATAAAAATAAATATGATATCAACAATATCAATTTGTATATCGACCCATCGCCGACTCTAGGAGGCTCACATACCAAGGTCAAGGCGCACCAATAGCAGGAACTGGGTGGGGAACGAGGGTGACAGATGAACGTAAAAAAAAACAATATTCTTTATATTATAGATATAGATATAAATATATATATAGATATATATAAATAAATATAGATATAAATACTGATACTGAGATATTGATACTGATATAGACACAATTATAGATACCGATATAGATACAGATCTATACTATAAAGGAGTGAACGAATTGAAAGCAATGTACCCATGTACCATCTTCACCCTTGGATGTAATTTTAACGCAACTGATTAGGTGTAGATTTGGTTAAGTATGGGCCCACAAGGTTTCCTTACTCCAGAAAGAAACATATGTTTTCCTGGACAATCGATCGACTTTTTGACACCGAGACTTTTTCTTACCGGCCCTCATATACCCGCGTCCTCAGAAACCGCACTTCTTCGCGTCGCCTCTACCCACGAGAAATCCTAGGAACAACCGAACCTCATCGTCTTGGGGCTTGGCATCGCTGCGCCTCGCCGGCCAGCGAGCGCCCCAACAGTCACCGGCCTCGCGAGACTTCCAAGCGCAAACCACGGGAACGAACCTCCTAGACGTGGATCCATCGCGCGCTGCGTCTCGCCTCGAGTCCTCGACTGCCACGGCTTCGTGCCCCTAACCCTGGCCCCGAGAGAACCTCCGATCCGATCGCGAAGAAAGCACCCCGGCATTGAAGTCCATCAGGCTCCGCGCAAGCCCATGTACTTCCTGTTCGTCCAAGTGCAGGCGGCTCGAGCGGGTTGTATGCGTTGCCGCAACGTTTCACTGCACGACGTCGAGGGAAAAGATATACCTTCCCTGACACCGAGAGAAGGCTGAAGGAGGAGGGACGGCGAGAGCGGGAGCGCGTACGTGTTGGGAGAGCCGCTCACCCCCTGGCCCCTGCGGAGCGTGCTTTTGGTGACCAAGTGCCGGAAGAACCGCAGCAAAGATCAGATCATGCAACCTTTCGTAAGATTGGTTTTTTAATTTATACACATAAACCTTGCAGCTTATTGCCTATCGATCCTGCAGAAGTGCAGAATCAAAATTTTCTTCATTAATCAGACCGACCAATCCAGTCGTCCACCTGAAAGCAAGACTGGTTTCAATACGCGTCTGCACCTCCCATAGCAATCGTGTGCAGGCTCAATCAAGCAGCAACCAACAGTTGTATGCCTGCATGCACCTCCCTCTATTCTAAGCTAGCGGCCTCGCCACCAATGCATGCAATGCAACTAGAAAGCAATATAGCAGCAGCCAGCAGGCACTGAACGAGGTCAACAAATAGAATGGCTGTGTGGCTCATGGAGAAGTGTGGCCCTCTCCTTAGCCTTCCACGAATAATATATATATATGGTGCAGAGCTATATGTACTGCTATGCTAACACCACAACTGCTACTGATGACGCAAATGAAAAGAGCATTTGTGATTCTCCAGTGAATAATTGTATTATTTTCTGTCTACCAACTGGAGTTCAAGACCTCACTAGATGTGTCAAAATACTCAGATTTAGAGATAGTACGTCCAATACATTCCTTATATATTTATAATATAAACCATTTATGTAAAATTACTACAGCACTTGAAAAGGCTGATTATCAGTCCAAAATATTTTCTAACCCTATGGCTCTGTGCTTTAGTTCATCCTCTACTTTTTTAAAAAAATCAGTGAGAATCATTTAAATAACTCAGAATCATCAACAAACTGTTTAAATTTCTTTGATATCCGATAATGCATTGCAGCAGTGTAGTTATTTCCTTACTATGTCAAATTTCTCTCATCTATAGTGTTCTAGCCAACAATACAAAGTCTTAACTCATGCTATGTTATGTATAATAACATCCTATTGTCATGCCCAGAAGATTGTTTCAAAGAAGCCACATTGTCTTCCTTGATCTATGATTTATTTCAGATAAATCAATTTGGTAGACATGATTGCATATTTGCATCAGCTTCACAAGATTATTGACACTTGTGTGGCTGGTTTATTTTTAATGCACATGTTTACTAAATCCATGATCTGATGACCTTGGTTTCAAGCTGAAAATCACTATATTATATTTTTGTTACGCACGTGCGTGTCGCACGTGCATGTCTACTAGTCACTAGAAACACCTTCCAAAAATCCTATGGAAAAAAACATGAAGAAAAGAGCATGATCATGACACTAGTATACACGTGTGCTAACTTCCCGAAGTATCTAACTCCAAGTGTCTTCATGTGAATTTCCTGATTAGCTAAGCGGCCGGCCATAAGGTATATATAGTATTAACAACTTTTCAGTCCTTACAAAGTCACAGTTACAGTCAGGGTGCAGGATGGATGGAAGTTTACTAGGAATCGGTCATCTCATTTGTTTCCTATTGGTTCTTACATCATATTATCAGAATATATTGCATGATGGTATAGCACTATATTTCTTTACGATAATTTGACGTAGTCAAAGTTAAAAGAAGTTTGACTTCCAGATGTGCGCTTGTTTTGGGACCTCTGGGACAATTTGTTTTGTGTATTATCTTTTTGAACATAAAACTGGGAGCGTTTGTATTTGTAGTAATCATAAACACGGTTTCAAATTTCAAGCTTTGACCACAGCTCCCATACTTAACCAAGCTATCAATTAGTAAAGGTCAACTTGAAAGCACATTCTGGAGTACACCTTTCAGCTAGCTTTGTCCTTCTCATGCTCCCATATCATTAGGTTGGTCCATACTTAAGACAAGGTTAGGATTAGGATGAGATCTTGTATGCTAGTGCAACAAAAGATTTGTATCTGGAATCTTACATACCTGCGCTTCCAGTGCCACGGTCTAATGCTACTTCTTCTCTTTTCTTGTGCAGGGGACGTTTGCTTTAAATCAAAATGGCTGAGATGGCCAGTTCTGCCATTGTTGGGGAGGTAGTCAATCGAATATTTTCCGGTATCATCAACAAGCACAAGGGTGGATCAGATGGAGACAGTAGCAACATAGAGAGGCTGGAGATGGCGTGCATCAAACTCAATGCCACCATCGAGACTTCCAACCACTGGCAGATCACCGACATGGCACTGCTGCGCTGGAGAAGCTGAAGCGTGTTGCTGTTGAGTGCGATGATGAGCTTCAAAGATGCAAGCAGCGATGTCTTGAAGACAAAGAGACCAAAGAGAAGCTTAGGCAGTCCTCATTTCCCAGACGTGTAGCTCACAGCACCAAATCATTCTTATCCTCTCTTGTCAGTCACAGTGATAATGGTGAACCCTCAAGCAAGGCTGTCGTTAAAAGGTTCGAGAGGCTAGCAAATGGTGCTGGTGATTTCCTTAGATTGGTGCAGTTGGGTGGAACACCGCGACCATACAGTTTCCTTGCCCCCCTTGTCCGTCATCTCTTTGCAGGCAAATATGCACATTATCAAATGTTACAGCACCAGGGAAGTAAGGTCAAATGTTTCAGCATACGGCCTATGAGTTTTGAGGAGCGCGGGCTGGAGGCAAAGCTTTCATTCATCCATCAAGACCATGAGGCACCCAAGGAGAATTTTCGACTGTGGCTCATGCTGCGTCTTTCACAGAGTACAGACGTCATTGGGATTACTGTCAAGTGTTTGCAGCTGCTCACACCTCACTTCAATTCTATCAGCGAGGTAGCCATCGGAGAGCTCACTCAGCTTCCTACGCAGGACTTTAAGTGGTCGCCTACGTACGATGAACCAGGTGACATGGAACACTGGAATCAAGTTCATGAAACTTTGACTCGATGGTTCCGTCCAGATCCATTCTGCTGCAAACAGCATGAGCTCCAAAAAATGTCCACAGTCTGTAGCAGCAGCAGCAGGAGCACAAATGCACCAGGGCTATCAGGCATATTCCCAGAACAAGTCATTGGAGTGTTTTTGCAGCGTCACATTTTACCATCTGAGCATGGGAAATTGCAGGGGTCCAAGATGACATGCCACAGTACATCTTTCCAAGAGAATGTCTTGCTTTTGAAGCTGGGAGTTCTCTTCATACCACATCACCCTTTGGAAGACATCAAGTTTGCTACTGAAACTGAGAGCTCTGCAATAGAAGCAATTGAGCAGTTGTTAGATGCAAATGTTCATCCGCATGAACTTGAAAGTCTCGTGCTACCCAAGGCGGTAGAATATCTTCACCATAATGCTAACTCGACGATGTATCGGATGTCTCAGAACTTTAAACATGGCAGTGCACACCTCTGTCTGCAGAAAACAAGCAAAGAGATGATTGAAGCACTGAGAGCTACGACACGGCAAGGCTGGAGGAACAATAGCAACGCCTTTACGACGTTTGAAGTAGAACGGGGAACTACAACTATGATCGATTTGGGAATGGGAGCGCTGAGTTTGGTGAGCTTTCTCCTCACGCTTGCCCTTGTGCGCACAGTCATGAATGTTCATGAGTGATCTGGATGAATAAAGAACAGTCCATTTGTCGGAGGTCTTGCTCAACAACACTAACACCATATTACCATCTCATCTGTTTCATGGATGACTGGCGAGATACCGGCCCTGTCCTGCTTTGCTTCAATAGTGTATATTTGGTGCCCCACAAACTACTCCAGGATCCTCAGCAGCTATGGCCAATTTGAATATGTATTACTATCCACTAGGTGTGTAGGTTATGTCGTAATAACCTTGTCTTGTCATGTGATTTTGTAATGATTCAGGAATCAGGACGCTAGGTGTATCATCTTCTTGTTCATGAAAATATATATATATAGTGTAACTTGGTTTCGATTACAATGTGAAATTACGAAGAATTCCATGATACCAAGTAGCAGAATGTTGGAATGGATAACTTACTCCTTTTCTGTTCAGCAGACTCTTCACTTAGATTCTATGTTAAGTTTGGTCAAATTCTGAAGATGGAGATTCCAACGAATTCAGTTAAAAGTTGAAATCACACCTCTGTGGACTGGGGCATGCCACTGGGAAAGAACATGGGCACTAGGGCTTGATCGACAGTTACAGTTGACCTCATTTTTTCCCCTTCTAATTTGAAATTTGAAACAACAGCAGGACTGCTGGGAGTATCTGTTAAAAACTATATAGCCATGTCTGTTCTACTTGTAATCTTGTACTAGTACATATGTAACAGCCGGACATGTGTACTGTGCAGCAGAGATGGCTCTAAACTCTACACTAAATAAACTACTGGTGCCGAAGGTGCGTGCGATTCATCTGAATTTCAACCTGTGGCGAAGGCATCAAGCTATGCTTCCTGCAATACCAAAGCTAGCATCTCTATGCCTAAACCATCCATATGTTTTCTACTATAGCAGCAATCATATCCATATCTGTATATGCATAAAATAGCTCTATATGACATCTTCCCACGATTTTAAAAGGCGCTAGGCGCTACACAGTAGATTAAGCACAAATTAAACATGATTACGTTTTTTTCCTAGTAGGAGCAAGAGCGGGAGGTACTGGAATGAAGGCCAAAATGATGCGTTCTTAAGGCACGAACATCCTTGCAAAGGCAATCAAAAGAAATTTGTACTTTGTAGAGAAACGTGCAAATAAAGAACATGTTCATATGTGAATAATTGAATATAAAAAATCATAATATGTTAATCATACCTTGTCCTCCATAATTGTTCTTGACTTCATGTGAATCGAATACTTGGGACTTGGCTTCTTGAATAGACAACAGCCACTAAAAAACAAATACATAAGAGCTAATAAACTGAAAAACAGTATGTAAACAACTAGTAATGAACAAAAATAGAAGGGACAGCCCCAGTGTTGCACAGGCACATCTCAGGTTTCCAACTGAATAGTAATTTACATTTGCCAGGTTCAGTCATTCAGAGCACAATACAAGCAACCAGCAATCAAACATTCAGCAGAAATTGCAAGCTCGCATCAAGGTCTTGCTGTCAAGCCTTACAGGTTCTGAGGTCCAGAAACAATTCAGGGCACTAGCAGTTTAGCACATGACAATTAAGTGTTCAGAAATCAGAACATTCAGGGCACTGGCAGTGTAGCAAGACATTGTTAAACGCTTAATCAAATGATGGGAAATTAAAATGTGCATAATTACAAGAGAATAGTACATGATGCCTTGCTGTTGCTGCTTACCAACTTGCGGTGGAGGGACGTGTCCGCTTGTGAGCGACGGCGCGGTGGCGACGAGGCCACGAGCCAGCGCAGCCAGGCGGCCGGCTCCCTGGTCCCTGCTGCTCCGCGCGGTCGGCCGCCCCCACCCGCTGCTGCTCTGCTTCTGTGCCTCTGCCTCGGCGGCCAGCCTGCCACTGCGCAACCACACCGCCGCCGCCGCCGCCGCCTACGCTCCGCGCCGTGCCTCGCTGGTCGCTCCCCAAGCTACGCCTGTGCCGCTCTTAGCATATTGGGCCAAGTGAGGGAGTGAGGCCTTCCCATGCACTGCCTTACATGGCCAGAAGCGCTCCAGACATGCTTAGCCCACTGACGGATTCGTTGGCCCAAGTCGCTATTTCTCTAGCCCATGCCCCTCCTTCCTTATTAAGAATATAGATAGGTCATTAAATAGCTAATTGGACGTGTATTGTGCAGACCAACTAGGATATGGTGCAGGCAAAAACCACAGTAGTAATAATAGTAAATGTGAACAATAATTATAAATAATAGAAATGTCATTAAGGAATAATACAAAGAAGAGAGGAGAAACAGCTCCAACAATGCCAACTTAGCTAACTCATAGGATCCACATCATTGTGAAAGAGCTAGCTCTTCATGATGAGGTAGTCTCAAGCACAACTCTCGATGTTTGTGGAACAACATTAGGTTATGTTTGGTATGGCTTTATCAACAACTCATATTTATTTGTCAAACTATCTTTTTTTTTTCAAAATAGCTTTATGGGTAAAGCTCATTTTTTTGCTCTCACAAAGAAATAAGGTGGAATGAAGCTGAAAAGAGTAGTTTATTTTAGCTTTATCTCCCACATGTGGGCCCTAATAAGGACAAAGATTGCATGAGCTCCAGTGTGGGATGCGTGAGGACCATAGGGTATGTGCCGCCTGGCCGGAAGGGCAGGCACGACCATCAAGGTGCCGCACAGATCTAGTTGATCTGCATCGAGGCATATATGGTATGAAACAGATTCCAGTCAGAGCAGAGCATGGCCACCGATGCAGGCATTTTTTGCTTACATCGCGAAAAAATATGCACCAAACCCTTAAAATTCAATATACGTCGTTGTCATCGTCATCGGCGTGGGAGCTGCCTCCGCATAGAGGTGCTCGCTGTCAGGAAGGACAATGCTGGGAGCATTAGCGGCTAGAAGGTGAGGTGGCACCCATGGCGTGTTGTAGAAAGCAAGACCCTAGGTGCCTGCAATGCTTCTCCTAGTCACAAAGCTCGTGCCGCGGCCAGCTGCGGGTCTGGGCAAGCTCTGCGACTGGAGCCACACGTGGAAGCATCTCAAGCGCTAGGGTTTTCTTTCTACAACACGCCACAATGCCATCTCACCTTGTAGCCTCTATGCTCCCCTTGTTGTCCTTCCTAACGACGAGCACTTCTATGTGAAGGCATCTCCCACACTGATGACGGCGACACATATTGGGGTTTAGGGGGATTTGGTGTATACTTTTTCGCCACATAGCAACGCCACGTCAGCAAAAAATGCCCATGTGGCAAGTATGGACATGTGGTGTACCATTTAATAAGTTTAGGGGACTAGAAAAGCATTTTCAAAGTTCAGGGGCCTATATGTATCACTTAACAAGTTTAAGGGGGCATAAATGTATTTTCAAAGTTCAGGGGCCTATGTGACATACGCTTACAAGTTCGAGGGCCCCTGGTGCATTTTACTCTAAGGATAATACTGCCTCTATCTACAAGAATGCAATTCTCATATCTCAAGTAGTCGAACAACTTAAACTTTGACCAAATTGTATAAAAGTATAAACACTCGTAATAGAAAAATAAGTATCATTAGATTGGTTATAAAATATATTTTTATAACAAATTAATTTAGAGACATAAAAGCTAATAATAATATTATTTACTATAAATTTGATCAAACTTGAGCTCGTTTGATTTCATAATTGTATTTTTTTCATGAATGGAGAGAGTACGGCCTCTAACGGTGTGAGAATGTGAGGTTCCGTCAACTTTTCTATACGGGCCTGCCGAAGAAGGGCATTTGCAAATTTGTTGCTGCCAATACAAACAGCGAGGCTGCCCTGCCTGTCGACTGATCTGTTTTCTCGAAGCAGAGCAGCTTTCTGCCTGCTACTCTGTTTTCACTGAAGCTGAAGCAGGGCAAATTTTTGCGCGTAATATTGAGTTTGTCATTGCAGTTCGCGCGCAGTTGCTCTAGTTTGATTTAGCAATGGACTACTAGTATTTTAGAGTGCCCCATTGGGCCAAGCCAATTCTTAAATGGAC
>Ga0182004_10004127_pt1 | contig 11673 bp, 8 predicted proteins | sample Sormic07211540_1_FD_120479 | JGI IMG/M metagenome (GOLD analysis project Ga0182004, IMG submission 120479) | Endophyte microbial communities from Sorghum bicolor roots, Mead, Nebraska, USA - 072115-40_1 MetaG | ecosystem: Host-associated > Plants > Roots > Unclassified | place: USA: Nebraska...
ATAAACATAATAATTAATTATACAATTTGTCTGTAATTTAATTTGTGAGACGAATATTTTAAATCTAATTAGTGTTGGATAATAATTACCAAATACAAATAAAAATGCTATAACACAAAAAAAAAACTTTTCGCCTAGAAACTAAACAAGGCCTCACATATCATCCTATATGCGCGCGCGCACACACGCCAAGTAGCCCACATTTATAAGCGCCCTACGCATGCACTTGCACTTGAACACATGCGTGTGGCTGTAGTGTGTAGCTATAGGCGTTTTGGTCGCCGGTGACAGCATCTGCAGAGATCGATGAACAGGTTCAGGAACGTGGTGCTGCGCAGGTGCAAGAGCCTGTCACGGGTAGCAGGGCGGCCGAGCGCGTCGTCGTACTCGTACAGCAGCCTCCGGTCCATGTCCACCCGGGACGCCGCCGCGGAGGTCGTCGACGACGACGACACGTCTGTGCGCGGCGGCGGCGGCGGCGGCTTGGTGGCAGTGTTCGTGGGCAGCTCGCGGCGGCGGTACGTGATCAGCGCGGAGCACCTCAGCCACCCGCTGATCGCCGCGCTCATCGACGACGACGACGGGCGGCGGCACAAGGATCAGCCCATCGCCGTCAACTGCGAGGTCGTGCTGTTCGACCACCTGCTGTGGATGCTGGACAACGCCGTCGACCTCCACGACGACGGCGACGACGACGCCATGAGGGAGCTGGCCCAGCTCTACGCGTGCTGATCTGATCATCAGCTGTCCGCCGCACGGCGGGTCGTCGTCAGAACTCAGAACACATACAAACACACACGATTAACGGCACATGTTGTCAGGTTGGTTTCTTTAATTGAGCAGCTTCATCAATTCGTTCTCGATTGATTTGGATCAATTTCTTTTTGCTTCCCTGTTTTTGCGCCCGGATATCTAAAAAGATTTCTTTGGCGCCATGCAAAGCATGCATGGCTTGTAACTTCGAGTATATAGTATATACGATGACAGATTGATGTATGATGCAGTTTTCCTAAGGTTTCCTTGTATCAGTCAGACAGTCACAAGCTTCTGCTGTTTGCGTTAGAGACAGGCATCGTCACGTTAATTAAGCTTGTTTGCATGATATAGAGTACATGATGTAAATTTTGTATTTGTTCTTGTGATTAAAGGTCTAGTTTGTTTTAACGTTACTGAAAATGCACATTGTTGTATTATTGCTTATTTTTTTTACTGAAATGTAAGCTGAAGCTGTGATCAAGGTGCAAAAATAGTTTGATAGAAATACCATTGTGATGGCATTCCTGAGAGATATATATCTACACACACAGAAATACCATTGTCTATCCTGAAACTAAAAACAGTTTCAGAAATGGCATCGCAATCCTCCCGATTAGTTCAGCTATCATCATAAAGAAGCATGCGATGAAAAAGATTTAAAGAAAAAGAAAAGCTAATTGGTGCTGGTAGTACAGCTAGTGTTAGATAGATATAGGTAGCAGCTAATGCGTTGGACTGGCAGGTCTGCAAGGAGACATGCCACCCACCCTAATGCAGCTAGCAAGCACAACGCACTCAGGTGCAGAGTCCCTGTCACATTAACAGACAGACAAGATTTAATTCAGACACGTCCAGGCAGCAGCCTAATTGGATTTTGTGTGGGTTCGTTCCCCTGTCGCTCACGCCGGCCGTAGCTATAAATTAGTATAAGTAAAACTTATAATAATGTTATTAATCAGAGGAGGCAACGCCAAGAAAAAGATAATTTTTAAAAATTCTCACAAAAATCAGAAACATCTAATCATCATTACTATTGAATAATAAGAGGCATCAATGTATTCCATTTTTAAAAGTATCAACCTCTACTGGCCGTTATAGAAAAAGACATAAAGTAACCCTAACAAAGCTACATTTTATTAATATGTAAAATTATACAATTTTCCAATTCTAAAAAAATAATATTATTCATAAATTCATTAATGGTCCCTAAACTTGGAATAAAGTGTTATTCAGGCCCCTAGATCTCAATTTTGATGTTTGGGTCTTCAGACTCACTTCTCTCCGATAGAGCGGTTTAGAGCCACGTCTTGTTTAGTTGGTGAAATTTTTTTGCAAAATATTATTGTAGTACTTTCGTTTGTATTTGATAATTGTTGTCCAACTATGAATTAACTAGACTTAAAAGATTCGTCTCGCAAATTACAGACAAAATATATAATTAGTTATTCTTTTATTTATATTTAATGCTCCATATATATACCGCAAGATTCGATGTGACTGAAAATCTTGACTATTTTATTTTGCAAAATAGTTTAAGAACTAAACAAGGCCCCCAGTTTTGACCAATACAACATCCGAACAACAGTGTCAGACAAGTTGACCTAACTATCAAGAGTTGGGTCCCAGATGACACTGCCGTGTGAATTTAAGGGCTCAAATATTAGAAAATCCAAATGTTGCAGACTCGGATGGCATCATTGTGCATGTTTAGAGACCGCTCGCTATTGAGCAACCTCAACTTTTTGAATCTGAATTATCATGTCTTAAAAAAAATCTACGTAACGCCTAATTTTCATCCAAATTAATCAGATCTACTATTAATAAAAATAAACTAAATATCTCCTCATATCTATATCTCAATTTCCAACACTTACTATCTAAAAAATAACCATAAATATGTATAAGTATGTTTAAATTACCATGTTCTATTCATTATAATTAAATAAAAACTAACTCCACGTACGTATATACATTGAATGCGACCATGCATACCAAATATATATACATGAATGCGCAATACATATATATTTCTATAGTTTAGCATCCATGATAAATGTACCCTTGAACAAGCACGTACCAATGACGCTATCAATTTATTTTAAATTATATATTAATAGTTTAGCATAACAAATCAGTACATTAATACTTTATATAATTTATACATTATGACTACAAACATTATAACGTATCTACACAAATATAGTCACTATTTTCCTAAAAAATAATATTACAACATACACAATTCTTTGATAGAGAAATATCGACATCTTGTGTACTGGGGTGCCGGCTGCAGCAATTATTTTTGCAATTGTGACTTAGACTAAATAGTGCAGCCTTGGTCCTAGAATCATTTGTTTTAATGAAATAAAAAGGAAGCGTTTTGAATAAAAGGTATATCAAACACCACAATTTAACATCTGGATTTGAAATCACAAATAATTAGTTCAAAAATTAAAACCTAAAATGTAGATTTATGACAGCACAACACATGGCCTGCACTCAGAGCCAACATAACCTAAGCTAAGGTTTCAATTAAACACATAGAAAATACATTCATTCAAAGAAAACACATATCATGATTAGTAGTAGAGAAATCCTCATTAGTTAGTAGTGAATCCGTGTAAGTTCTGTGACATTCATTCATTCAATATACAACAAGTAATTCATGGTATCAAAACTGTCCACACTTGGGGCAATTACATGTACATTTCATGATGCCCATCCTCAATGGAGCATCGAAATTTCTAAGTTCTAACTGTATGAAAGACCAAAGTGCTGCTTCTCTGTAGACACACGCCATAATTATTTATCTTTAACCCAACTAGCAAACTAAACTGATCCTAATCTTTGAATTGCAACAACCACCTCGTTACAACGTGTGCATCTATAGGAATTTGTAGCAGAACAACGCGTGCGTAGGCAATAGTAGCAATACCTGAAAACAACAGAGAATTTGTCTGAGGCAAATTTCAACACAACAAAGCTTAGATACTATAACAGCCAAGACATTAAGTCTTGAAACCATCTTATCGGAACAAACATGCAAATTAGCTATATAGCATATTCACCTAGCAGCTAGCATGTGTACAACTAATACAAAAAGTATGACTTTTCACACTCTGTTTTTTTTCCAGAAAAAATAGATATTTTCATTATGCTTTCTCTAAAAGCAGGGTTTTCCTGTCAAAAAAGGAATAGATATTCAAGTGAATTATGATTATAGCAGTTGCCTAGAAAGCCAGGAAATGATCCTACAGTCTACAATTTGGAAATGACTATGCAACTGCTTTTCCTTATATATGTCTCTCATTGAATGATCATATGGATGTTTCCAAGGCTATATACTAGACTACTACAGTGAACTAGAGTAATAAACACCATCCCAGATGTTAGGGAAAGTTTGATTCTCTTGCCGGTTCTGCTCGTCTCACCTCGCCCAGCAAGGCAAGTCTTTCCAGTGCAGGCAAGCTAAACTCGCTCTCCCTTGTGAACAAGGAAAATCCTTGCTGGCGCAGACCCCGAGATAGTCTCACATGCAATCCAAATGCTTTCTGGCTGAGCAAGGCAAGGCGAGGGATCACTTGGGAACCAAATGTGCCCTTAATCTAATAAGGGCTATAAGAACATGACTTTTCTAACGTGCTTCTTTGTTCTGCAAAATGTCAGATGGAATCTGCGAAGGGAGTAATACCACAAAGGGAGACAGGCAGAGCACGGAAAGAAACAGCATACCTGTGCTGACATGGAAGAGCAATAAATGGAATACTAGGACTGGACCGACATATAGGACAGTCTGCCTCATCACCAGAAGAACCTGCCGACTTATCTTTGGAGAAGGGGAGAAGGAACTTCTTTACTGAGGATGAGTTTAGAAGGGGAAGAAGCAAAAGCAACATTTCCTGCACAATTAAGTGGTGTGAGAGTGAGACACAATTAAGTGGTGTGAGAGTGAGACACCACTTCAAGTTCAAGATTCCAAGAAGTAAATCTACTGGCAGTACATCAGAATGAAGTCTTGAGACACTAGCACAAACACCAATTTAAACACAGGAAAAATAGCCTCCTAAGTCACAACAGAGTTCCACAGAGTACAATATCAGCAATGGCCATAAGCCCATAACCCATAAGACTAATCTCGAGTGTGCTTCACAGTAAGTTTCTCGAGAACGTGATCAAATTTTAGACTGAATAAATTTTGAGCTTAAAGAGTAAAGATAAATCCATTGATTTTTAACTTTATTTGTCATTCAATGATCAGAATAACCCCAGCCCATGTTTACTTACATTCTATTAGGCAAATATTATGATCTTGTACATTAGATAACTCACCCGTGTCCAAGTTTTCAGATGCAGCATAGAGGAAAATTTCATTTTATTTATCCTTAAATAGCACATTTCAGGGTTTTCAGTTATACCAAAATCCCATACCAATGTATTTGTGGACAATCTCAGAAACACCTAAAGAAACCTGCACAGCAGCCCCCAGTGCACTCTATTAAGAATCACATTAGCAATCCGTTATTATCAAGTGTCAAACTAGATAGTCCTGAGTGCATTTCACTTAACATAGATCAAATCAACAGAATCAGAACACAAGGAATGTATCATATAGGATATATTATTACACCAGAGTCATGCAAGCTGCATTTGAATCATGATAACAATGCAACATTTTGACTTGGTAAAAATACCATTCCAAGCTGGAACAGAAACAGATGCAATTAAGGTATCCACTACCTCCCATGTTTGCATCCTAGAATCTGGCTGGAGTGAATACAAACTAGATTTAGTGTCATAAACAAACATATGCGATCTGCGATGTCAGATATTGGAGGACATCAGAGAATCAATCATTCAGAGACCAGATAGGTGTATTGATCTATCAAGAATATATGAGATCCACATTGGCTAGAACGATTTCATTATATCAGTATATATGCAACCAAAAGCACAGATCAATCTGTAAAATCAATAATCACATAAGATAGAAACTTTTCAGATTAACAACAGGACTGTAAGAAAGAGACTTACCGAAAACTCATTCCAGACCAGCTGGCGATTCATGTACTCAAAGCTAACAGCTCTATTCATGTTGGGGCTCCCATAAACAAGTCTTGCCTTCAGAATCCTTTCTACAATAGTTTTGTACCTTTATAAATGAATAAGCAAGGATGAAAAGCATGTGTGTGACATATAAACTTCATAATATTTAAAAAGTGAACATGATGATAATCTATTAAAAAAGAGTAGCTTTCAATTTTCCCACAAATTATGCTGATCTAGCTCATTCAAATACACTGTCATTGGTCAATTTCCTATCAGTGGACAGTACATGCTGCACATGTTGGCAATATTCAGTCTCTAAATAGATAGTTAACTTTGCCAAACTAGGTGCCACCTGCTACAGCCATGATAATCATGAACAATTTCTACCATCCTCATGATACAAGAAAGGACCATGATTAAACAGGAATAGGAAGGTACCTCCCACCATAAAGAAACAATAATAGGTTAAAGAATGAAGCAGCCCTATACAATACTTCAGCATTCTGCATTAATGCCCAAGCACGGCCTGCTAGTGGTCTCTACATCATGAAATAGAAATATTAATATTAAGTTACACTAATACCAGTGAATTGGAATTGTAAGATTTCAGGAAGGAGTCAGGTTACCTGTTCAGAATCACCCCATCGACGGAAAGCAGAAAAAGACTGTAATCGTGACCATATATATTGGCCACCAACAAAGCTAATACAATAAAATATCTTTTGAGAAACAGAAAGCCCAGGTCCTTCCAAACCTGTTCTAACTAAAAAGCAAATAGAATCCATTAGATGTTGCTCAGATGATACTCATCTACATATCAGTAGCAAATAACACAAACTGGTATCAAATAAACTCCTAGTAATGTTATAAATGAGCTAATGTGGCTAAGATAACCATGGTGACTGGTGAGGTTCAGTTCAATTGCGGAGATAACTTGAACTTTTGCTTTTATAAAGACAAAGAGAATGCCTATAGCATGCAATGCAAAAAAAAGCAAGCTCCAACCAAGCTGTAATTTGATGTGTTCATGTAAATATGATAAATTGAGCTGCTGAATGGTTAAAATCATGGATAACGGGAGCAGAAGGGTGCATATTGAGAGGACAAGACACTAGAACAGAAGAGGATGGGCATACATGAAGAAAACTTTAGACAAGCGAATGCAGATGGTTAGTCATTCCATTGTTTGAACATAAAGGATACATTGTGACAGTCCTATCCTTTTTGTAGATGGTGGAAGACTTGGGTAATAAGGAACATATCCAGAAACAAAGAATACTAAACATATGCAACTTTTTTATAACAATAAATATATGCAACTAATCATGACTAATAACAAACTAACAGATTATGAGATGAACAAGTAATTTTCCAATTATGCAACAGTAAGAAAAACAATGCAGAATGCACATCATATGCCTCCTGGCAGTGGCTGGCATTAGGCTCATGTCCATGAGACCCAACTTGTTTCATTGCTAAGAGCATCTCCAACAGTTATACAATTGAAATTTGCCATTTGATGGAATTTGCCAAGTCCCTAAACGTTTTGCCAAAGGAAAAATAAGTCCATCTCCAAGTGTTTGGCATTTTTAACTTGGCATTTCCCAAAATAGTGAACCCAACTATTTTTGTCTGGGATCTTTTTTTTTTGGCGCGCTTCGTGCGAGATTTTTCCTCTGCGCGGGAATTTTCGTCGCCCGTCGCCGCTAGTCCACGAAGTCGCAAGTCACCGCCGTTTCTGTGAATCGCGGCCTCCCGGTCTGCCAGTCCACGAAGTTACAGTTCGCCAGAGTTCCATCGCACGCCAGTAGTCCACGAAGTCGCAGGTCGCAGAGTTCACGTCGCGCGGGAAAGAAGAGTTTGCACGGGGAGGAGGAGTCCTCGCGGAAAACTACCGCAGCACGTGGGGAAGTCGCGCACGACAAGGAGTCCAGGAGACTCGGGATATCAAAATTGCCAAGTCATTGTGCCTATGCAAAAATGCCAAGTTTGGTCCATCAAATGCCAAGTTTGCCAAAATACATAAGTCAAATGCATAACTGTTGGAGAGCAATTTTTAAGGTTTTTGGTAAATTTCTAGAATGCATAGTCCAATTGCATAACTGTTGGAGATGCCCTAACCAAATTCTGATTGTTGTGCTGTGCTGAAATGCATGTTTGCTAAAATGGCTGTGCGAAGCAGTCATTGTAAGATCCAGCATACTGATTGATAAATCAGATTATAGTTTACTAAACTAATTCTCAAAAGTACGCTGGAGAGCTGCATACCACTAAAGAAGAAAAATATGGTACAGAACCAGTTCAAAACATCAAAATGTAACGGCGCACCAAGCGCTAAAACACACCACCAATGGAGAAACTTAAGAGCTCAAAAGCTCTGGATGCACACAACAGAGCGGAGTCCTCTGTTATTGCCTAACAACACCACTAGCACTAGGAGACCCCCCCCCACCCACCCACCCACCCACCACACACACACAAAAGAACACATCCATGTGTTTCCAAATTTCCCAAGCAACAAGAATGGTAAGCAGGCCCTTTCTCTGCTGCTTGTCGACCTACTTCAGAGAGCAACACCACCAACTAGAGAAACCAGTAGTGTCTGTCTGAGAAATATTCTGAAGACAGTTTCAGGAAAAAAACTCAAACCAGACCTAACTTGCAAACACACAATAGAATAGAAGATATTATTACTTCCCTATTTTCCCTCATATAATCAAGAAACAACCTAGTAGCAATATTATTTAGGGAAAAAGCTAAACAATAATAAAAATATCTGAAAGTGGTTCCACACCAAACAAGATGATCATAACTCAATATTTCACTTTACTGTGTATTTGTATTAGGTATTTGTACCAGCAACTATTGGACTAAAAGTGTAAAGTGTTCTACTCATTTACTCAATAGGGCACAAAGTTCATAATGAACATACCATGATGTGGGGAACATCAATAAAAGCTTACGATTATCAAGATAAGGAACAATATCACCCTGTTCCAAAATAAATTTCTTAGCTGAATGGCAGTAACTAGAGGATTTTCAAACAAAATAATTTTTAGTAGACTACACTATCTGAGCCAAAGATTTATTGGGAGCATGCTTTCAAAACTTCAATCTGTGGTGATTTGAAAATTTTGAATTAGAATAAATTGCAAACAGGTCACCATGCATTTGCAGACAAATTATTTTTTTAACTAAAACTAAAAGGACAGTGAATTAGCATAACTGTAGAACCAGCTTCTGCATACAAAGTTAGACCCACAAGAGCTAGGATCAGCCAACTTTAACATACTAGGATCCTCAACTAATGTAAGCAAAGGGTATTCTAATGCAGAGGAAACACGCAAAATGATGTGCTCTACTGCTTTATGTCTCAAAATGTTCACTAAGACCGACCATCTCAGTTGGTTAGCTATAATCAGTCCAGCATGATAGGTAGTCGGAAAAATGTTGACATAAACTTTTACCTTCTTTTCCAGTCAAGGGTGCTGCCCGCTCATCTCTATACCTCAGGTTCATCAGTGCATTGCCAGGGGTTGGCTTGTCAACCCAAATTGAGAACCTCCAGATGAGGAACTCGAGGAAAGCATCAAGTTCAGGCTCATATTGGAATAAGAGTCCTGGCTGATATGAAGAAAAATCATCAAAACTGAAAGCAAAATTACCAGTGCTCTTCAGTTCTGTGCAAGCCTCAAGCAACACAAATATCAGCATAGTTAATAAAGAAAGCACCTTCATCAAGGAGAACACTTTGACTAGCTGCTCTTTCAACACTGCCGACATCTCGACATCTAGCCTTGCAGCATCAAACTGGTTCACCCTAGATATTGAAATCGGGATAATGACCTGCACAAGAAAAAATGACATTACATTCCACAATAACCGTGCTAAGTGACTGCAAGTATTGTTATCGTGCCTGTTCTGGGAAACGGATCATAAAACTTCTCTGTTATTTAAGAAGAAATGCTAGGCTTTTTGTATTAGTATAAAATGAAGAACAGGACTAACAATCGTCACAACTAAATATGCTTTCAAGTGCTCAAGACATTCCATACATGTACTGCATAAGCAAAACCCCTCAAACCATAACCCAGAACAGCAAAACTAACAACGATTAGCATCATGAAATTCGCTGACTTCACCCTCAGAGAAACTAATATTCCATATGCTTGTGAAGGATTTCGAGTCTCCATCACTTCACATCTCATAGAATTATGCGGCATCTCAAAGCGCCATACAGCAGAACAAACCCTAAGGGGGAGAAACAGGGCTCTGTACCTTGGAGGAATCCCGCAGCGACTCCCACTGCGGGAGGAGACTGCGGAGCTCGACGACCCATGCGTCCTGCGGCGGCGGCCTCTCCGAGGCAGTGGCCGACCCGACCTGGGCCATGAGGGCAGGAGCGGATCCACTAATTGTGGAAAAAATCGAAATTTAGTGGGTATTCATATATGTGCACGAAATTGGGTCAGTTGTGACTAGGAATAGCTTAGTGTGGATATGGGGTGGCTCGGTTTCGCACAGAGGAAGGGGAAGGAGGGGGAGTATGCGCTGGATGCTCGTCGCCGGCGAAGGGCCGACGAGGACCTGGCCAAAGGGTTGCGCCGCTCGCCCAGTTACCCACCTCTGCTCCGCCCACTACGGGTATGTCAAGTTGGCAATTTCATTAAAAAAATTAAGTTTTTTTTATAGATGTCACTTTTCTAAAAATTTTTTGCTCTCTATATCGTTTGCGTTAGATTTGACTCTATATTTAAACTGCAGGCATTAATTTATGTTAAATTGCAATTCTGAGTTTTTTTCATTTAAGATCGTTAAATGCTCAAAACAAATTAACTGCACATTCAAATATGAGAGTATTTTTAACTTTTTATACCTGTAGCCTGTAGTTTAACACCGTTAGAATCAAATCTGACGGAAATGGTATAGAGAGCAAAAGAGTTTAGAGTGGCGGCACCTATAAAAACACAACTTTTTTAATGGCTTATAGGTAATTGTCAACTTTTATAATGACATGTAAAAGCCTCCTACTACATTGCTTTGGTTTTTTATTTTAGACCTTGTTTAGTTTCTAAAAATTTTCAAGATTCTCCGTTACATTTAATTTTTGGACGTATGCATAAAGCATTAAATATAGGTAAAAGAAATAACTAATTGCACAGTTTGTCTGTAATTTGCGAGACGAATCTTTTGAGCCTAGTTAGTCTATAATTGGATAATAATTAACAAATACAAACGAAAGTGTTATAATAGCCAAAGCCAAAAAATTTCCCCAACTAAACAAGGCCTTACACGACCTTGCTTTAGATTTGGGCCTCGTTTAGTTCATGAAACGAAAAATTTTAGATGTCACGTCGGATGTGTCGAAAGGATACTGAGAGGGATTTTCGAATATATTAATAAAAAAATTACATAGCCCACGAATTTATTAAACCTAATTAATCCATCATTAGCACATGTGGATTACTATAACAATTATGGCTAATTATGAAATAATTAGGTTTAAAAATTCATCTCGTTATTTACAATTAAACTATGTAATTAGTTTTTTTTAAGATTCGATGGAATGGGTAAAAAGTTTTTGAGCGTGGAACTAAACAGGACCTTGGTGGGAGTGTGGGGTCTATGACTAATCTGCTTAGGGTATCCTTGACGGCTGACATCGTGCTAACTAGGAGAAGGAGAGAGGCCAACAAAAATTATAACTAGCGTCGGAGCAAGCGCTCAGCTCGCATGTTTCTCCATGTTTGTCGAGTCTGTAATCTGCATCTAGCTCATGATTTACTCCGGCTGTTGGGGACGCTCTTAGCGGCTGGTTCTTTGGAGCATCCAACTGTTTGGTAAATAGAATTTGTATTTATATATCTCCTA
>Ga0182004_10004128_pt1 | contig 11672 bp, 13 predicted proteins | sample Sormic07211540_1_FD_120479 | JGI IMG/M metagenome (GOLD analysis project Ga0182004, IMG submission 120479) | Endophyte microbial communities from Sorghum bicolor roots, Mead, Nebraska, USA - 072115-40_1 MetaG | ecosystem: Host-associated > Plants > Roots > Unclassified | place: USA: Nebraska...
TAGAGATGTAAGGTCGTCATCATACTTCTAATCTGGGCCGTCTAATCTGTATGACATATGCTGTGAGTCGTTGATCTTGTAGGTGGGATTTGCTTGGAGAAGATTTCAATTATAGTAGAGATTATTATATATAGATAGATACTCATCATGACATAGAGAGCACTCAACTCACTCACAAGAGTAGTAGTACTGTTACTATGGAGGATGAGGCATCATCATCAGCGAGGAAGCCCAAGAGGCCGCGCGTGGCCCCGGCGGCGGCGGCGGCGGCCGCGGCCTGGGAGCCTCATTTCACGTACCTCCCTATCGCCGACGCCCTCAAGCAGCGTCCCCGCGCCCGGGTCTGCCTCTTCGCCGTCGTCGCTGAGATCGGCGCCGCCTTCCACAGCTCCGGCACGGGTGAGCCGAGCGAGCCTCACTCCCCTCCCCTCCCCTCTCCTCTCCTTCCGCGCACCCCGCACCTTCCTCTACCCTTTCCTTTCCTCCGGATTTCCATTTTACCAGTTCGCGCTTTCTGCTTAACCTGTTGCAGCATGTATATTCTTCGCTCTCATTTCTTCACCTAGGGTTTCCTATCGATCCCAAATGTTGCGGAAATTTCCGTTGTCATTTTTGCTGTCAATGAAATTAGATAATAACCATATATGTTTGGAATCTGATTTCTTCACCTAGGGGCTAGGGTTATATTTGCAATCTGACTTGTCGATTAGGTTTACTTCTCTGCTCAAATGCTGCTCGCTTATTGTGGGGGGACACATGCTTTAGCTTGTCATGAAGCATTATGCGTTGAGACTTGAGAGGGACCTTCTGCTGTCGTGTTCATTGCCATGCCTCACTTTTCATCCCTTGGTCATGTCTATGTTTTTTGCAGATTTCACTGTTACGCTGAGGATTGTGGATGAATCGCGCAAGGCTGGAATATCTGCAACATTCTTTGCTCAAGAACCTGACCTATTGCCCTGTGTTAAGTCAAATGGAGATGTGATCAGTCTCCGTGACGTCATGGTACACCATCAAACTCTATTTAATTATGCCATTTGTCACTGGGTGTTTCTCAAGAACCTTTTTATATGTGTTGTTGTTTAAGCCTATTTTCTTTTCTCATCATTTTGGAAATTTTAGTGACACTTTTGGCAGCACCTAGTTCATGTCTACTTTGATCTGCAGGTAAAGTGTTATCTTGAGGAGTTCTTTATTGCAGTTGACAAAAGGCTTTCTTCGTTCGCGCTGTTTGAAAGCAAAGTATCTGCTGAGTGCAGCCCATATCAGACTTCTAAGAATTATCATGGCAGCAAACATGACAAAGAACGTTTAACCCAGTTGAGAACCTGGCTTCCTCTAGGTGACTCCCTAGTCGATAATTACTTTTGATAATTTATTTGGTCCATCCATCTGCATGATATTTCCTGTGGTGTCTTAATCATGCTCATTCCACTCCAATTTTATGTGTCAATAAATAAAATATCATGGTGGTGAACATGTTATTATCCAAATGAGAAGCCAGCCTAACTATCGTACTTGTGGGACTGAAAGGCTACTTCAGTTTCCGATTTCTTGGTCCCACCAATTAGCACGATTCACTTGAATTTATGTAGGATCAAACAGTATACTGTAGCCATTCTATTTATGAACTCTTCTTACCCAAAGGAGTTAAGTATTTTATTATGAATTATGAGTATAACAGAACTTGCACTATCTCATTTTAGCCCTTAGTTAAGGTCGGTCTCTGCCTGCCTTTCGATCATGACACAACAAAAGTTTGAACTTTATTGTCTAGAATTGTTCCTATTTTGTTAGATTGTCAGCTTCTTGCAGTGAACTCATGTTACTTTCTAACTACCTGCTCTCCCGATAGGTGATTGGTATATGCTATTCTGTTTCTTTAGGATATATATATATATATATATACCTTTTACTATAGCATATATTCTGCGTCTATCTTCGTCTCCCTGCAGATATTCATGAAATACTTAACTACTATGTCCCTAACAATTCTTTTAACATCTGTTTCTATCTAACTACTTTGCACCACAGGTCTGAAAGATTTCGGTCTGAAAGATCTCGAATTGCAGTTGAGGAGTTTAAAGTCTGATTCTACTTTTGATCTTGTATGCAAGGTTAGTTCTTTATTCAACCATATTGAAACTCGAGACTTATTTTGGATTCAGGGAATGCTCAAAAATATTTCTCTGCCTTTTTGTAGGTTTTGCATGTCCTTAAACATAAAGACAAATGGATATTTTATGTTTGGGATGGAACTGATACCCCTGCAGCTGAGTTTCAGGCAATGTAGGATTGTCGGTTTTTCAATGTTTATTTATTTTTTTTCTATTTTTTCAGCAATAACTAAGAAAAACATCTATGCAATATAGGATGGTGCTCTAGTGTTTTTGCAATATTGTTGCAGATTTTAATCTTTATTTGGTTGTTCTTATATGGTGCACTGAACTTAAGCATAGTTAATGAAAAGAAAATAAGTCTTATCTTAGAAAAAAGCATTTGCTGACGTCAGTCATGTCACTATTTTCACCTAATTGACCTTTTCTTTTTGGTGCCTCTCTGCTATTGATTGGTGAACATATAGTTCGGATGCTGAGGCAGTTGCATCACCCGCTCTACCCAGGGAGCTTTTATGCACAATGCCATGTATTGGTACTGTTCTGAGGATTTTTTCAGACAGGCCTGTCAATAAAGCATCACACATGCAACAGGGTACTTATTGGGCCAGGTTCTGCAACATTACTTGCAAGCGAGAGTTTGGCATTTGGAAAGGCGTTTTCTTGAAGCGTAGTAGAGTTCGCCTTTTATCTCATGAAGATGGTAGCGTTGTTGATCGCCTGAAGTAATCTTCTTTTCTGATGAATTTTAATGTTCTTTGGACATTATATAAGTAAACTTTACCAATTACATGAACACCTCCAGGATGTATGACAGCCGCAACGCCAACAAAGTTCTCCACCAGCCGATGGGAAGCTTCCCCTCTAATGTTGCTGGTATAGAGCATTGCTCCTCTGAATCACTGATGAACATATTATGTTTCATCGTTCATATCATGAATTTAGCTACTGTTTCAGCATTTAATCGATTAAAATAGCAATGTTTAAGTTGCTCATCGGTCCTTATCTTCATTGTTATCTGAATAAGTGTATACTATAGCATTCCACCGTTATATTTGCATATGAAGTTGTGCATAAAAACAAACCTCAGTATTTTTCTGGTGTGCTATGTATATATGGAGATCTAAATGAAACACGTGATGATCTTGTCAAAGTGCTTGTTTATATGTATTGTATTGATGAAGTGTTGCATAAAGTTGTAATGCATTTTTGCTGCCATCTGTTGCCCACAAAGGCTTGCCTCATGACAATTTGTTATCAGTTTTGTCAGATGAATATGAGGAAGAAGGTTACTCAACGTTGATGGAGTCTTTAACTCATCCTGAGGTATTGCTTCTTTCCCATTTTTCTCCAGTTATTTATTAGTTATATTTCTGTTTCCGATTTGGTCTAATATTATCCAACACCCCTAAGAACATGCGAGCATGTTTACTTTGAGTTGTATCCCAGTGATTTATCTCTCCCTTCTCATGAGAAAACTATATATTTTGCTTCCCTAGTTAGTAACACAGAACTGTGCGTGTTCTGAACTCTGGCTCTAAAGCTAACCAGCTTCAATATCTCCTTTTTCTTTTGTGCTAGGTGACTCACAAAGTGAAAACCTTGGTCCGTGTTGTGGCATTTTATCCTTGTGAAGCTTATGAGCTCCATTTGCTTTTACGTTCGAATTATGACTATTCTATTCGGTTGACTCTTGAGGATCCTACAGCGAGAATTGATGCGTACGTCCACAAGCAGAATTTGGTAATATGTTACTAAATTACTCTTATGCTTGATTTCCTTGCCTACAGACCAGCCCAGTTGTTCACATTGATTACCACTGAAAAAAAAAATCAGTGTTGGTGGTAAAAAAGTTATGGGTGCTTAAAAGTCTTGCTGAGTTAGGTGATCATGTCTTCATCTAAATCCTTGGCAGGTCCAATTCTTCGGTGATTCTCTGACAGAAGTGGTGGTCATGAAAAAGCTGAACAAGCTACTCGGCATCCCAGAGTCAGAGGACGGTGATGAAGTTGTCCCAATGTCCTGGAATTCACCTTGGATATGGTGTGTCATGTCATCATACTATTGCGAAAAAACCGATCCCTGGGGCAGTAGAAGGTACCGAATCGTTGACACAACGATCAGGGATTGAGTGTAGTATTTTGTATGTGTTGCTAGCCTACTTATATAGTAAGTATTTTGGAGAGGAGGGGGGAGGTGTTGGCATTATAGCCTTACGAACATCTTGTAAGGATGCAGGGCGACATGCTATAGTTGTAGCCTACTACTGCAGTGTTATTGCCTCATGTAATGTTGCAGTGCCGTCGTTCCGTGGCCATATGCTTTTGTACAGTCAGTGAATTATTCTATCCAGAACACTGGTGGCACCGTGGCATTCTGTATGTGCCAACTGTGAACATGCACTCTAGATTATCTTAATCTCAAGAACCTCTTATTTTATTGTTCGGCGCCTTACAGTTCTTTGGGTTTCTATATATGGATGGATATGTTTCTTGTGAATTTTCTGCACTTCGATATTGCTATGTTGCAGTTTCAGTTTCATCAGAAGCTTGCGATGGACTTCTCAAGTAAAAGAGACCTGCTGTTGGGCCAGGTCGACCATAACCCATTTGTGCTGTGGGCCGCCGTAACCATCCAATTCTATCTATTTTTAAAATACATCCATCTAATTCTAGTGCTAATAATAAAATTATGTACGAAGGCAATAAGCACATCTGTTTCAGTCCAATTCTATCTTTTCTTTTTGATGAATGAATCAGTAGTCCGTGCTTACAAAACTCAGTAGCCGTCGGCCCTTGTACATTCCACATTCGCTGGTCGTTTTCCCTTTTTAGCATGAAAACGGCAGGTGCTCTGCCTTTGCATTATAAGCAACTGTGGTGAAAACATACAGCAAATTACACGGACTGGACTTTAGAGATCCAAGAAGAAACAAACAAAAAAAAAACACTGCACACCAGCTGCAGTCCGGTGTGGTTCTACTTCTACCTATACGTCAGTTATTTACATGAATATGTTCATGCGCATATAGCAGCAAGATGTCTCGTTGGATTAGCCTGCTACCTCCGCTGGCGTCTGCCTTTTATCGTCCAAGACTCTTCTACAGCGCTTTTTACAGACAGCATAGATCACGAATCACTTGGGTATGCTTTCTGTCAGTCCTTATGTTGTCCGGCCCAATCATGGCAGACCACCAGTGTTTGATTCTTATGCTTGTTATGTTTTGATTGATCATTGGGAGGTTGAGCTTTTGAGCTAATATTGACCAGACCATACAAGAGGACGAACGATTTTGGGCTTTTCAGCCACCATGTGCTCTGGCGATTCAGCTTCTGTTCTGCATATCTGACAGACAGGGTTTGCCTAGCCTCCTCGAATGTTCGCTTGTCTAAAAAACCATAGCAGTGTTCGCTGATTTGTTGTGAGAGAAAAAAACACTGCTGAATGGCTGACAGATTCAGCAGATAAGTTCAAGTGAACAGATACAAACTGCAAAGCAACCCAGATGAGTAGATGATGATGATCTCCATCCAGTTCCAACCTAGCAAAAGTGTACGGTTAGCACAGGCATGGAACGGAGCAACAGAGCGCAGCACCAATGCAAAGCAATAGCTTTTTCACTGCAACAATTAACACCACGCATCCACAGACCACAATCTGCAGCCAGCAACGGCGAGAGGGGCGAGCAACTACTGCAGACAGAGCAGAGCATGGTTTGTTCATTCACATTTCAAAGCATCCAAGTACAGACCGTTAATTAGACGCCCTAGAGAGCTTCACTATGAACATATATGGCCGCCCGGCCCATGGTCTCCTCATCAGAAACTGGCGGAATTCGTTCGCCGGAGGTGGTGGTGCTGCTGCTTCCTCTCCGGTTGCGGCAATGGCAGCCGCTCGTGCTGCTCCGGTGGTGGCTCCAGTGGTTCCAACATCTGCACCACACCCAAACCAAGCACATTGTCAGCTGCCAGCATCTACAGACAGAAGCCTCTCTTTCGTTCTTATGTTACCCCCTCTATCCATGAATGAACCATGATACATCCAAAGAAGCTACCATGTCACTGACAATCAGCATGATATAAGACTACCACTACCAGAATGGATGGAACTCAATGTACAGCATTAGAAGTACGTACTAGGTGACAAACTCTTGGAATGGAACTGTGGATGGATGGAGCTATCTAAGGAATGCACATGCTCTTCATTGGGCTCCATTTTTTTTGTCTCATCAAGCTGAAATTTGGAATGTTGTGACAGCTTAAACTTTTTGTTTAAAAAAAAAAGCCACAACTGCCATTGCCTGCCCTATAAGAGCGCATTAGACAGGTCCGTACACTGCAAATGCATAAATGATTTGCAACAAGATGCTAGAATATAGGACTACGTGATCGTCCACAATCCCCGTTTATATATATATATATATATAAAGGCAAGCCAAAATGGTCCACAGCTGGTACTACAATTTTAGCTCATCTTTCTAGACTAGGAACTAGAGACTTCGTTTGGCCGAATCGGTGAGACCATTTTTAGCCCCCTCCACTAAGCATCCATAGCAAGTTTAAGCCTACATCTTGTCTTGTGTAAACAAACACTGAAACAAGGTGCAGTATCTTCCTACCACTTTTGTCTGGACTAGAAAATGACTCACTTTCAGTTTCATCAGAGAGAGAAAGAGAGGGAGAGTTTTTGCAGGCCTGAATGAATCCATCCACCAAGAAAGAGCTCTGCTGGTGAAGTGCTCAAAAGAAACTGCTGAATGGAACCCATGGAGGCAGAGACAAGGGAGGGAGGGACCACTTCACTTTGAGAGAATAATGATATTTACCTTGAGCTTCCTGAGACGCTCGTTCTCCTCCTCCAGCCGGGCGATCTTGTTCTCCAGCTCGTTGGTGTACGCCTGCAGAGGAGGACACCTTAGCAGCTTAGAGAAGGAAATCCATGGAGATGGAGCTTAAAAATCTTGTGCAGGGACTAGGGGACTGGACTTTCATCCAAAAAAAAAAAACTAGGGGACTGGACTGTGGAGGAACATAAACATTCTATTCTATTGGGAGGGGTGTGGAAATGGAATGGTGGAAGTGGAAATGGAACCCCACCTGCTTCCTGGCCCGGGACCTGGCCGCGGACTCGCGGTTCTTGATCATGCGCTTCTGCCGCCGCTCCACCGTCCTCTCCACGACGCCGTCCCCGGGCACGGCCGCCGCGGCGCCGCGCTTCCGCCCGGCCACCTGCGAGTGCGAGTTGGAGAGGAAAACCCCCACCGGGCGGTCGCGGTACGCGGCGTCGAGAGCCGGGCCGGGGCCGGGGGCGGCGGCGCCGAGCTGCAGCGCGTACTGCTGCTGCGGCGGGTACTGGTGCATCCAATGCGGGGCGGTGTCGACGGCGACGCCGGCGCGGGAGAGGAAGTCCTCGAGCGTCATCTCGCCCATGGAGGGCTGGCGGGCTCCGCCGCCGCGGGCCCCGGCGCTCTGGATGTCGCGCCACACCTCGTCCACCGTCTTCTTGGCCGCGTTGGGGGCGGGGGCGGCAGGGAGCACGGTGCGCAGGAGGTCGTCGAGGTTCATGGTCCGCAGCGGCTCGCCCAGCTGCGTCTCCACCTCGGTGAGGGTGAGGCCGTAGACGGAGCCCTGCCGCGGGAGGGGGAGCGGGAGGCCGCGGCGGGCGTCGTCGCCGTGGGAGTGGGACGACATTGTCTGAACTCCCATCCAGGGGCGCCCACGTGCGATCACCTCACCTACTAGTCACCTGCACTGCACGGCTGCACCTGCAAAGAAATCAATGCGCAGCGACGGCGCAGTGGGGAGGGGAGGGCGGGCGGCGCAGGCGCAGAGATCGGAAATGGCAAGAACAGCAGGTGCTTTGGTCGACCGGAGCGTCGACAGTGGAAACAAAACCTTTGGGGGGCATATGACAAGAAAGGGAGAATCTTGCGAAGAAGGAGAGGCCTGGGGGCGTTGTGCTTGTGCTGCAGCAGCTCCTGCTACCTTTTTTTTTTACCTGAGCAAGCAAGAAGCAAGAAAGGGGGAGGGGAGGAAGATGAAGAGGAAGAGGAAGAGGAGGGACCAGATCGATGGATCAATCAGAGAAGAGGGGCAGATGGGAGCCTTAATTTTAGGATTGCCACAGCCGCAAGAGGGAGAGGAGGGTCCAAAAAGGGAAGGGGAGTGATGAAGCGAAGGCAAGAGAAGAGGAGGAAGCAGAGGAGGCAGGAGACTGACTGGGAGAGAGGAGGAGAGCCAAAGCCAAACACAAGCCAAGGTGAAATGGAGGAGAATCGAATCGAGTGCCTGCCTTCCTTTTTGCAAGGCCGATGCTCCAGGCTTTGCGCTGCATTTTTATTTATTATTATTTTCCTTTCCTTTCTTTTCTTTTTTTTGTGTGTGTGTGTGAGAGAGAGAGCGAGAGAGGAGAAAGGAGGGAGATGAACAGGGCAGCCCAGCACAAGTGAAGCGACTGAGGCGCTATGTGTTGGGCCCACCGGAGGGAGTTCATTAATGCAAAAAAGAAGTCATTTGGGGTTTTCTGCTCCAGATTTTTTCTGTTTCCTTGTTTGTTTCTTTGGGACCGCAAAGCTCAAAAGGTTTTGTTCGGTTAATCACTTTCTCAAGCGGCTTCCGGTTGAAAGGGACGAAAAAGATTTTGATTTGCATAGATTTTATTTTTTTAAAAAAAAAAGTCTTTATAATCTCTCTTTAAATCTTATCAGACCGGAAAAAGAATTAAGGGCTCATTTGATGTGGCTTCGAGAGGGCCTGTCGCCCTGTTGAAGCCTTGCAACAACTAGTAGCTCTTTTGGCTCCATTTCCTAGTTCATATTTGTAAGTCAGAACACTTTTCTTTTTGCTAAGGGCGTGTTTTGTTTCGGTTTTTTGCTAGCTTCTACAAGCCATAAGCTGAAACAAACTACAACCTAGTTTGTTGAGCAAGCTTTTGAAAAGCTAAAAAAGTTGCTTTGGAGTAAATAAACCAAAAGCTAAAAAAAACATGTTCTGATAAGCTTTTCTGGCTTTTGGTGTGCTGAAAAACATTAAAATTATGTCAACTTAGACAATTCAAACCCTAAACAGTGCCAAACAATGCAAGTGCAGATGGAGACGGTGCCCCTAGTTGCCATGCCAATCACCAAACGAGCCCTAAGAGACCCATAGCCATAGTCAATGTTAAAGTATATTGTATCCATTTGGTCGGGTAAAGAACTCGATACATGGTTAGTTCCATGAGGTTTCGTCTTTGAGTGGTTAAATGAAAGAGTTATAAGGCTAGTATTAAAAAAAGTTATATAGAACTAGTGTATATCGTAAACCTATAGGCTATCTCTATGAATGAAATGAATGTCGTAGTCTCCACCCTGCATGTAATGGAAGGGCGAGTTGTGGCTTGCTACAAGGGAGCTAGAATACCTATCCACAAGACTCTAGCAATCACATGCAATCCATACACAAAATAGACTTTTGAGACACAACTAGAGGGATAAACACGTAGAATTCATCAGTCTAGATAAAGGGTATGTTCGTTGCAGTAGAAGAAACTCTATCGGGTCCTCCATTCCATAGTTCATATCTAGGTTGTTGGAGCTGGAACATTTTTTCCTATAGTGCTGAGGGCTACTTGTTCCTCTGGTGAAAGGGGATGTTCGCTGCCAGTTCATATCTATAGTGATGAGGGCTGCTTGTTCTAGGGTTTTTTTCTGGCTTCTACCATGTAGTAGCCAAAAGCTAAAACAAAAGGCCTATTAGCTATTGAGCTAGCTTTTGAAAAGCTTGCTTATGAGAAAATAAACTAAAAGATTAAAAACACATTCTGAGAAACTATTTTTAGCTTTTGGTGTATTGAGAAGCTCAAACATTATTGAAAAACCAATAGAAAGAAACTAACATCTAGAAGCCAAAAACGAGAAAGCCAACTTTTGAGCCAAAAGTCTCAAACTATAGCTCAAACAAATAAGCCCTAAATAGGACAAGTGTAGATGCAGCAGAGCCCCTAAGAGTCATGCCAAACAGGCTCTAAGAAAACTATATCCATAGTGAGTGTTCAAGTACATGGTTAGAAAGAAAAACTCGATACACAAGTAGTGCCATGAGGTTTCTTTGAGATGGTGAAATGAAAGACGTATGAGTCTAATATCCCGGGGAGAAACAATTATAAAACTAATGTATACAATAGTTATATATTGATGGTCATAAAATCTATCGGCGATCACCATGAAATGAAATGAATGTGATGGTCTCCGCTAACATATAATGGAAGGATGAGTTATAGTTCGCTACAAGTGGGCTAGAACACACCTATCCAGAGACTTTGGCAATCACATGGGATCCATACACACACAACCACAGGGATAGGCACGTTAGGTTCATCAGTCCAGAGAAAATAATCCAAAAGCATAGTGTCAAACCATGGTAGATTTTCCACTTGCTCTTGTTCCATGAACAGAAGGACGCATGATCTTTAGAGACAGTGCTAGTCTGTAGAAACCAGCAGCTTTTGCGGTTGGACAGAGAGATAACAGATGGACGCTGCTGGCTGACGCAGTGACGCTGAGCTCCTGTGGCCGTGCTTGACGTCCCATGCTACTACTCCTGTAGTCCTGCTCCTGCAGCCAAAGGAGCAGCAGAATAGTCAAATGACTATTACCGATAAGGATAGATCTGACATAATCCGCCTAAAAGCTTGGTGTATTTTTCTATGGTAAAAATAATTTTTTGAGCAAATTAACTGATTGGTTGAAGGGTATATTCTCTCTAATGACTGGTCTGTTTCACCTCTCATCTCTCAGCAGGGGGTCCAATGGATGAACTGTTGAATGGGCGGGCGCTGTCAAAACTGCTGCCATGATGGGAGAAAAGCTCGATCGTTTTTTTTTTACCTTTCTTTCCCACCAAGAAATTAAATTCACTCGTCTACCGAATCTTCTTTTTCTCCCCCGGCCCCTTTTTCTTTTTGTCGAGGGTATCAGTAAGGGGTACCCTCAGCGATGCGCATTACGAGATTGCCCGTACGCGGGTCGAGACCTTCAATTCGACGCTCTAATCTCACGTATGCGCCGCCATCGACGGCCGCAGCCTCGAAGACGGAAATAGCGTCGAGCGAATCGAACAGGCGTCGAGCGCTGGTTACCGTCGAATACGGAACAGACTCGTGCGAACCGGGGGGCGTCGAGCGCGAGGGCGCCATCCGCCACCTGACGCGCGCACGCGGGCCGGAGCATTAAATGCGCCCGATGCTTCCCCACCTAACGAACAGGTCACGGGAGGCGTGATAGGGAACAGGCTTCCGTCCCATCAATCTTTTTGCAGCCTTCCTACCGAACGACCCGGAGCGTGTCGGGACACAGGAAATAAGGATGGAGTGTCTAATCGGGACACCCTCGAGACACCCAAGATCAGCGTTCCAGATATCAGCATATTACGCGGCGTCCGACCCTCGACCGAGCAGGGTTCCTTCCCAGGGACAAGTTGGGCGTCGACTGACAACACCACAGCTACCCCGCCGGATTCGCCGCCATATCGTACAAGCATGCGACCCCAGAACCAGTGCAAGGCGGCGCGCAGGGCA
>Ga0182004_10004129_pt1 | contig 11669 bp, 8 predicted proteins | sample Sormic07211540_1_FD_120479 | JGI IMG/M metagenome (GOLD analysis project Ga0182004, IMG submission 120479) | Endophyte microbial communities from Sorghum bicolor roots, Mead, Nebraska, USA - 072115-40_1 MetaG | ecosystem: Host-associated > Plants > Roots > Unclassified | place: USA: Nebraska...
ATGTTCAAGTGTCGCGCCGCAGCCCCTCCCTCACCAGGTGGCACTGCGCCACGCCGCACCCCTAGCTCCCCGACGGCCTGACCGCTCCTCATACTGTCGTGGGAAGTCGCGCTGCTACAGTGCTCCTGCTCCACGCCACCATTCAAGGGCTTGTTTAGTTCCCAACAAATTTTACAAAATCTTTCAGATTCTCCGTCACATCAAATCTTTAGACGCATGCATGAAGTATTAAATATAGACGAAAATAAAAACTAATTGCACAGTTTGGTCGAAATTGACGAGACAAATCTTTTGAGTCTACTTAGTACATGATTGGATAATATTTGTCAAATACAAACAAAAGTGGTACTATTTCTATTTTGCAAAAATTTTTGGAACTAAACAAGGCCCAAGCCTCCTTGGAGGGGGCGGAAGTCAAGCCGAGGAAGTGATGGAGGTGGCAGCAGACATGGATGTCCAGAGGCATGCACATCGTGAAAGGAGCCCTCTGTAGGGACTAGATTCAAAGCTCCATTGCTTGACTTGCCTATGGTTCATGTAATTAGATTCTGTAATTAGATTTTCCATATCTATACAATGAAATCAAGATTTGCAGCATATTGATGTCTTATGTGTAGAGATATTCTGTTAATTGAGAACAACACTTTGCAGTATCAGATTTGAACAGAAACCAAGCCATTTTGGCTCTGCAAGTACATTAGATTTGCATACAAACAGAAACATTTTAGTAAGCACACAATTGGTAAAAAGATAAGTACACTTAGATTTGTGCGTTCCAATAATATTTGGTACTACTGAAGCCAAGTTGCAGTTGTTATGAGTTTAGTAAAACTGCTAATTGCATTGTATTCTTGAAACTGCAGACTTGCTTCTTTGTTGTTGTCGTCATTATGTCAAAAAGAACAAATTTACTACACTCAATGGTTATCACATGCTAAATCAATAACAAGTGAGCCTATCTGAACTCTAGATGAATACTTTCTAAAGATTGGATTACATACATTCGATACTATCTGAACTGCTGCACTGCTGATTATATTTTGCAGATTTAATCTTAAGATTGCAAACCACACACCACAAAGTACATGTACTAGTTCGATTTCAGGTATAGATGGAAAGATTGTTGTATGTGAAGTGAACACAAAATATATGAATGTCATAGGGACAGTGTGCTAGGCCAGAAGCAATGTTGTCGAGCTGCGTCCCAGCGTCCTATCATTGCTGTTGCGTAGTTCAATGCATGGCTCGGGTCCTCCTGGCAGCAGGCGGCGGATTTCTCGACTCCTCTGGAAGAAGGGAAACGGGTGCCAATGCGGTCAGCGTAGGCCATAGGAAACCAGCATGCCGCACAAAGGCAAGGTTACCCGCTGCGACAGGGACAGAGCTGATGCGGCTCTACTGGATCTAGGGGACCAGATCTCGCCTCCTCCACCTCAGACGACCATATCCGCGAGCGCACCTTGCCCCCCGCACCCTTGGCAGCGGGGACGGTTCCTGCCGCCGCCAACGGGAGCACGGACGCCGCTGGGCCCGATCTCGCCTCCAACGCAATGCCGCGGTTCATAGGGAACTGGTGATGATGGATCGCCTGCCCTAGCCGGCGCAACCTTGCCCTTGCACTCGCCCTTGCTCTGCAGCTGGCGCCTGGTGAGAATGGAGAACAGAGAGACGAGGGAGTGGCTGGATGGTGTGGTCGGGATCTGAGAAATACATATGACAAACTATACAACTTTAGTCATCCCTATATTACTCAAACATTATTATTCTATTATACATTTACTATACTATTCTACTCTTAATTATATAAAAAAATTGAAAATAGAATTATCCCATCTTTTCTTAAAGAGTTAATTCTACCAATTCTAGTAAGCACTTAGTGCATATGGTCCCACCATTTAATATGCATTTGGTGCCTCTCCAATTAGTTTCTCTACCTTTTTAGTCGTCGGATCGGTGCTCACGAGCCGTCTATTTTTCGGCAACCATTGTAAAAATTTTCAAATTTTTAAATTAAAGTATATCTATACAACTTAAGCTTTGTTTGATACATATGCATCTACTTAATTGACGTTTGTCAGAGTGAGTTGAAGTAAAATTTAATTTAAGCTACTTCAACACTAATAACATCCATGTATGGAGATGAACACTGAGTATATCGGGCCTTGTTTAGATGTATATAATGGTGTGTCAGGCCTTGTTTAGATGTTAAAATTTTTTGAAATTTGATTTCATTTGTATTTTATAACTATATTGTCCAATCATAAACTAACTAGATTCAAAATATACATCTCGTAAATTATAGTCAAACTATGTAATTAGTTATTATTTTTATCTATATTTAATACTTTATGTATACATCTAAAGATTCGATGTGATAAAAAATTTTAAAAAAAAATAAAATAAAAATTGCATCTAAACAAGGCCTCAGTCGTGCGGTCGGTACTGGCCATTTGCGCACCACAACGGGACAAGACCGTCGCCGTGAAGGTGACGTCCATGCTGCCCATCCCGTTCCCGTCCACGCAGCTACACCGTGCAGCAACACCTGGCGTACAGAAAGTGACATCATAGTACTTCATCAAAGTGGTTATGTTATCCTAGATGTGATTACCGCTAGATCTCTCTTAGGCCTCGTTCGTTTGGCATGGAATCAATGTTTGGAATGACTGCAGAACCGAATGAGGCCTTATTTGTCCATGATCAGATGCATCCGGTCGTATAGGGAGTATAAGCTAATGCACTGTGTTCCATTTGAAATCTCCGCGAAGGGAAATTTGTGCATGCCAAGGGAATTTTATGGGATGCCTTTTTATTTTAATAATTGTAACAAAAACACACATCTGATCACACCTTCATATAATGCGTCCTAGCAATGCAAAAGCAGTAGATTCTAAAAAGAAACGGTCTGTTTACTTGGCTGATAAGCTATGTTAAAATTACTGTGCGATGATTTGTTGCAAGAGAAAAATACTGCTGAATGACCGGTTCATTGAACAGATAATCTCAACTTTTCAAGCGAACAAGTTGAAAGTTAATTTGAATTGTCTTTGGAAAGTTTGTCTAATTTCCTCTATATCTGGTTCTGAGCAAACACTACATTTATTCATGATCATAACATTTATAATCGATCTTGGTACTTATAATCATATCGTTTTAATTGAACTACACGAAAACAATCCAGTAGGCTCTAGCAAATTAAAAGAAGTTTGATTAATGTAAACCACCTATGTACCTATTGATTTATGCATTTAATTTTGCACCAATTATTATTAGTAGATACGATTACCCTAATTCCCAAGATCATGTAGTAGTAGACTAGTAGTACATACACGATAGTAGTAGCTCAAAGCCTCAAACAACCTAGGATAAATAAATAACTTCTTCCTATGACACCAGGAAATAGAAAAACACCCGAGTATGGCTGGCTGAATGGAATGTGAGCATTGTACGTGCTGATTGCCGAATGGTCTCGAATCAAAATTCCACAAACACGAAGACACCAAGGCCTTGTTTACTTTCAAAAAATTTTGTAAAATATGAATAGTAGCATTTTCATTTGTATTTGGTAAATATTATCCAATTATAGACTAACTAGGCTCAAAAGATTCGTTTCGTCAATTCCGACCAAACTGTGCAATTAGTTTTTATTTTTTATCTATATTTAATACTTTATACATACGTCTAAAGATTCGATGTGACAGGAAATCTGAAAAATTTTGCAAAATTTCTGAGGAACTAAAGCAAAGAATTCTACCCGCGTGCGTCGTGTTCTCGTTCCGGCGGCGACGGCGAGGCAGAGCAGCCAACCCCACAAACCAAACTGCCAAACCCTGCCACAAGGCAAGAACACACACCCATTGCTTCTTCCTTCCCCAGTTCGCCTCTCTCGCCAGAACCAGAACCAGAGCCAGAGCCAGACCAAACCTGAGCCTGACCAACCCACCCACTGGACCGGACCGTGCCCCGCTTGGTCCAGCGCCGGCCCTGCCTGGAGGCTCCGCTCCCTCCCGCGATCCACTCCTCTCGAGCTCGACGGGACGGAAGGAATCCCGGGCGGCGGGGGCCAGGGGGAGGGAGAAGAGCAGCCGGCCGTGGAGGGTAACGGCTGCCCAAGAACCTGACCGACCGGAGGCAGGCAGGCAGGGAGGAGGTGAGCGAGCGGCGGAGAGATGGGGCAGGCCCTGCGCAGGCTCTTCGATTCCTTCTTCTCCACCAGGGAGATGAGGGTAATGATACCATCTTGCTTCTTGCCCCTCTCCCTCCTCCTCCTGCGGTTTCTTCCTTCATTCGATTTGGTTGCTTGCCCTGGCCGTCTCTTTGCTCAAGTAGGCTGCTCGTTCTGGCAACTCCTAGGCTCGTGCTCTAGTTTCTCTTTGGGTTGAAAGAATGGTTTAGGCCCGCCTGCTCCTCGAGTGCCTCGGCTCGTCTGGAAACGTGAGGAACGTTGCTTCCGCCCGGTACTGCGCGAGGAGGATTCGGGCGTGTGGGTTGGTGTGCCTTACTTGCTCATGCGATGTTCCATTATCAGAGGTAGAGCTTCGATCCGAGTTCTTGGTTTTGTATTGGGGAGTGGCATGTGAGCATATGACCAGGGATCCACTATTACTGTTTATCTTGATTCCAGGGCTCTTTAAGTTAGGATTCTACTGTTGATTCCAGGGCTCTTTGAATTCAGTTATTAACTGTCATGCAGAAGCCTATTCAATCCCCAATTTTAGTGCTTTGTCACTCTCTATATCAACCTAGCAGCGAAGCGTGAATTTTTAGATGGAGTGGGTGGAGATAGCACTCAAGGAATTGGCTTTGACAGGTCTACTGAGTACTGGCTTCCAACCAGCTGATTTTGAGCTGAAAAATGAGTCACCGACCAGCATTCTAGTGGTTCTAGCTAAAAGTATAGATGTTTGATATGATATCCTCCTTAAGCAGCCAACTAACCATTCCAACAACACTGCTTAATCGTTTTTTTTCCTGACAAGAGAAACACCTCTGCTTATAGAAAGCACTCTTTTATTTACCGTATCATCCTCCATCGGTTCCAATTTCTCTTTTTTATCAGTTCTTATATAAGTCTGTGACTAATCATGTCACTACCCTCTTCAAGGTTGTGATGCTTGGTCTGGATGCAGCTGGTAAAACAACTATACTGTACAGGCTGCACATGGGAGAGGTTCTTTCAACAGTCCCTACAGTCGGTAGGTGGCCAATATCATTATTTATTTAGTTACCATTTATCTCCAATGCTGAATGATTGTGGCATGCATGCAGTTTTATTCTATAAACCGACACATTTATTCGCTTATTATGTGCCTTTCCAAATAAAATATCGAACCAAAAAGTTTTTTTTTCCTGAAATACTTGGTGTGATTTGTCTGCTGAGTATAGAGTAAAAAAAAGAAGGAAACAATAGGAAACCATGATCATCAACATTTGCTTCAAATAGTGGGATAATGCATACTTTAAAGGCATAATCTGATTTTAATTGGTATCGATCCAGAAACATTTGTGTATATTGCATCTGATGATTCGAAAAATGACTTTCCTCAAAGCATTCTTCTTCCAATTTTGATTTGAGATGATATAAATGTGGAAGATGAATAATTGCAAGCTGGGAAATGTTATGGTGATATAATTTGGATGAGAAGACATTTTCAGTCAGGCTTGTAATATGATTTTCTTCTTCATATTTTGAATTTTAGTTTCGTTGTTATTGCAGTTGCAGTTGCGAACAATTTCTTCTAGATCATGTTACTTGACAGAACTTTACATGATCAAATAGAGCTATACAGAAACTTCATTCCTAACATAATGCTCTGGAGTCTGGATTGACTTTGTTGCTATCCTCATTTCTCCATCCAATGGCAACCTCTGGTAACATAATTTCCATCCATCCTGCAGGTTTTAATGTTGAGAAGGTTCAGTATAAGAATGTGGTATTCACTGTGTGGGATGTGGGTGGGCAAGAAAAACTCAGATCACTGTGGAAGATGTACCTGAGTAATTCTGATGCACTGGTAATAACTGTTACTTGTAGCTTCCCATTATGTCTCTTTGGTCCTTTTTGTTGCACTTGTCTTCTCAACTCTTGATATGGTGTTAACTTTGTGCATTGTTCTTCTTTGATTGTAGTTAATATCCACATCACAACCTATATATGTTCCTTCAAGGCTAAGCACATTTTGAAATCTTTGCATGGGTAGCTTAGTTAATTGGTGTGGAGAATAGTATAGGTGAAGGACATTTAGAGTCTTCTTGCTAAGTTTGTGTTTCAGCTTTCGGTTTGTTGCAGATCTATGTCGTTGATTCTTTGGACAGAGAAAGGATCAGAGATGCAAGGCAAGAATTCCAGGTATGATATCGTACTACCTCCATCAGTATAAGACTTCCTGGCCCCTTAGATTATGTCTCTTGATGATGATGATGATACGATGTTATGCCTTTTCTCCTTCCAGACCATTATCAAGGACCCTTTGATGGCAAACAGCATAATCTTGGTATTCGCAAACAAACAGGATCTGGTAAGTTAAGCCAAGAGTTTGGAGTGCTCAGGTCTGCTTGTGTAATATTTTATGACCTTATTGACATGTCACTGTTTATTTATTTATGTTTTGAAGTTCCCTTCTTATAATGAGTAGTTATCACATGTTCTTTTTTTTTTTACTTTCAGTTTGTATGGTTTGTCACATTTAATTATTTTTGCAAGGTTCTGAGGTATCACTTGCTGTAGTAGGAACTGTTGAGAACTAATCGTTATCTCATGAAACTTTTTGGAGTACCAAAAAATATTTCTTTGTTCAGTATGGCTAACTGAAAAGCAGGAGGTTTAGAACTGCTATGCCGTTAACCTCTTCAGATTTATGGAAGTCTTAAATGAGCAGGGATCGAGTGATACTCTGAGACTGATATCTTATTCTTGCTCACACAGAGAGGTGCGATGAGCACGGATGAGGTTAGCGAAGGACTGGGGCTGCATGATCTCAGGAACAGAATATGGCACATACAGGGGACCTGCGCACTCCGTGGTGAGGGCCTATACGACGGGCTTGACTGGCTTGCGTCCACCCTGAAGCAGTTGCAAGAATCGGGTCATGCAACTTCGGTTGCTGGCCCTTCCATCTAATCCAGTGGAAGGTTTTGTATCATTCTGAGCACACAATTGAACCCCCTTTTCTGTCTGCATTAGTATGGGATGAATTTCGATCAGGGATGCCTCAACCCATTCTGAAAATGCCTATTCTGTTTGTGCAGTGAGCTCAGTGCCTCAACCAACTGACAGGGCTCCTGCCATGATTCGCCACAAGCCCACAAGAATATGCTCCAGCACAAGAATTCCTTGGTGTGGCTGCCCGCTGATGGAGTTCCTTTGTGTTGGTATCATATCAGCCAGTTCATCCGGCAGGAACTCACATACCTTTCTCCTGAGATTGTTTGTAAATTGTTGAACGAATGTAATGCCGACATTGTTGATCTTGTGTGTATACTTGAGGGCTGGTGCACGTGGTTGTGTTTGTTTGTTGTTTGACTGCTTCACAATAAAAGAGATCCTCTGTGATTCTGGTGATTAGAAGCTTTGTCAAGTGCTCAAAAATTAAGAATGTATTGCAATTGTTTTGCCCTGTGCTGCTGGAAATTTGGAAATTCCTCGTATGTCGTTGAAGGTCTCAGTGAAACGTGGCCTTGTTTAGTTCCCAAAATTTTGAGTTTGGTTACTGTAGCACTTTTGTTTTATTTGACAATTATTGTCCAATCATGAACTAACTAGGCTCAAATAATTCATTTCGCGATTTACAGACAAACTGTGTAATTAGTTTTTTTTTTCGACTATATTTAGGGTCTGTTTGGTTCCCCTTACTGAATTTTAACTAGCTAAAATTATTTTAGCTACTCTTGGGTGACTAATGAGACTAAACTATTTTAGCACCTTTTAGTCAATGTGTTTGATACTTTAGCTACTAAAATGACTAAAATTTAGCTAGCTAAAATCTAGCAAGATGAACCAAACATGACCTTAATGCTCTATGCATGTAAACAATGTGTCACGTGAGTGAATTTTCAGTGGTATATAAACACATCCGATTCCTTTTTCAGTGGTATATAAACACATTCCATTTCCAGATGATGGACACAACATTTTCGTGGATTGGCTTGTTAACAATGTGTGTAATGCTAAGATTCCTTTTGGCATGGAGAGAGAAGGCAGAAAAAGAAGAAAAAGGCAAAAAAGGAAACGACGCCTGAGAGATTCGAACTCTCGCGGGGAAACCCCATGTACTTAGCAGGCACACGCCTTAACCACTCGGCCAAAGCGTCGTTGTTGCAAGGCGTAGAACACAAAATTTATTTAAAGGATCCTTATCAATCTGTTACTTTTTTTCCTAGGTGTGTACACGTGCACGTTCAGACAACGAAATAGCGTCTTGCACTGCACCCAGCCAAGCAGTAACCGTTGGCTGCTACAGGGGAAAAAAAACGAACATCTGTGCATTGTGATAGCCACGACCAGATCCCGTGCCCATCTCAGCTCAATCAGCCATTGCTTTTGGCCCACGGAATGATGTTTTTCTCTCCACAACTCTCGATACTGGGGGTACAAAACCGTAGCACAGGTATCAACACTTGATAACAAGAACGCCTACCTTGCAGGGACAACCAGACAAGGCAAAAGGCATCAACATGAGCACATGTCAGACTGACAGGTTTTGCCGGGGCTTTCCCCACGTGTTAATGAGGTCTGGAGACAGTCTAGTCTAGGCTACAACGTATCCAAAATATTTGTACATACATCAAATGCACAGGACGAACACGGAATGGGACTAAAACCATGGCGAGGAGCAGATCAGCAGAAGCGGCCCCCGGATGAGCACGGTGCGCCACCAGGGACGGGAGAACGGGATTGCGATGCTTTTCATTGCCCTTGCTCCTTCCAGATGCGGCCAGTGACCCGCAGCTTGAGCTCCTGCCTACCGCCGCCTGAGAAGAAGAGTGCCATGTTCCTGTGGATGATGAGCCCGTCGAAGCTGTCCCGCACCTTCCGGTGGCTGTCCCTGATGCTCCGCGGCGTGCCCTGCCATGTCAGCTTCCGCCCGCCCCCACCCACCTCTAGGCTGTACCCGAACCCCTGCGCCTCGCTCTCCTCACCCATGAACCGCAGAAACGCCATGTACACCGGCGCCATCCCCAGCAGGAACGCCTCAAAGTGCAGGCAGAAGTGCTGCCCAAAACACTTGAAAACCTGCATGTATCAAACACAAGGGGGTCAATGAATGCAGAATGCTTATCTATACAGTCATCACAGGTAAGAAAAGGATGGATGGGCTCAAAACAAATAACACACATCTGAATCTGATCACATTCAAAATACAAGACATCTCAGAAGGTCTTGTTAGGCAAAAACTATGCAAGTCACTAATCAATGCATATACTGACCATACAGATAATCCAGATTAAATAACCAGGAATGTTTCCCAATATCTAAGTGTCATTTTACTTACAGTGAGCATCCATGTAGCATTTTCCACTTCGTAAGGGTTGGGCTTCACATATCGGTGGTTAAACGTGCAGCCCTCATGCAAGTCCACCTTATGGTCATTGATGAGATGAGACACCAGAAACGGAACATCACCTGTGATCAGACACTCTGAACCTGCGTACGGACAGTTGTACGGCCTGAACCTGCAGAGCTCCTCGTGCTTGAGTTTGTTCTTGTATGGGTGAATCTCAGTGCATCCCATACTCTGGTATTTGCATGGAAGCTGGAGTTGTTCTGCCACCTTCTCAAGAGCTAAGCACCTGATGTTTCCCAGTTCCTGGCGACAAGTTGGGCAATGGTTCTCCACCCTGTGCTTGCAACTAGAGCAGATTGTGTGGCCATTTGGGCACTGCAGAAAAAAAGGAACCAGGAGATTGTTACCATTCTCATTTCCTGAATTCATTTCTGTAACTCTAATCATTGCAACTAAAGCTGTTGTTCAAATTACATGATATAAATCCTGAAGTGATAAAAATACCATCACTATTCAAGTAGCACAATTAGCTTGCAACTCATTTAATTATTCTTATGAAAAAAATGCGTAGAAACATCACCTGAACTTAGGAATTGTGATTATAATAAGTTAACCTTTTCTTTGGAACAATAAAGATAGCTCTTTGACAAAAAAAATGCAGAACAAGGATACAATAAACATAACCATGGACAATACACAATAGTATGTGTCTAGAGAGAGGGAGAGATAGCAGACTAGAAAAAAACCTGAAAGTGTTCCAATGCAATTGCAAGCTATAAAAGCTTTAAACTTGCAGATGGTCATGACCATGCCAAATTCTAAGAAAGCGAAGTTATAAACGGATAAACATGGGCTCCAACACTATGCATGCACTGATATAAACATATGCAGGAAACAAATGACAGATGCCTTCTTGTTGCTCTTTCATTAACATTTGGAAGTCCTAGATTATTTTGATGTGAGGGAGTCCATAATTGTAATGGACAACATGACAGATGCGATGCGAAGATGAAACAGACTTGATCCATGTGGATCCCAGAGAACTTATCGTCGATTACAATGTGACAATAGAAAAAATGTTATACTAGGTCTTTAACAGAACAAATTTTGAACAACTTGAGATTAATGGGCAAACCTAGATACCTTAAGGCAGAGCAAATGCAGCATACGTACCATAGTGCCCACCTTCTATACTAACTCAATCTACACATCTAATAGGCAATGTAAGCTAACAGCATTTTCTTTGCATACAAACTCAAACAAGCAGAGATGCATACTCCAATTACCAAACCACCTCCTTTTGCCAACAAAATAAAAGGTAAGTCTAAGAACACAAACCTGGAGTATAGGTGGGCGCATTGAGTTGGTACACACTGGACATTCGAGCAAATCATTCAAGCCAGACAGTGATGATAATGCAACATTGGCTAGTGATGTAGACCATGGTTTACTTGCAGAGTCTACGTCAAGCCGGATACCCCCAAGTGCCTCAGAAAGCCCATCGTCATCACCACAGTCCGACTCGGGGACTACAGTCACAATGCTGCTTCCTGGCGCCATTGCAAGAAGCTCCTTTCAGGTTCGGAAGTAGCACAGAACATCAGCACCCCACCACTCCATTGCTTCCCTGCTAACCACATCACACCAAATTTCGGCACCAAAAGAAACATGGCATCATTCTAAGCACAACAGAATTAACATCCTGCACAAGTTGAGCCTGATGTTCAGGTTTTTTTTTTCTTTTAAGTAAAGACAGGAGCTCTACCGCTCAATTAAGTAGGGAAAAGTGATGTTCAGTTTATCAGGGTCACATAAAAAATGGATAATTCCTCAGAACTATAAATGGATTGAGCAACTGAAGCATCAGAATCCAACTTGACACAAGTTACTGGTGAGCACACTACATTCAGATCTCAGAACTGAAGGGGAACCACACATTTCAGTGGCTCTCATCCATGACCATGAACCTTGGCAGTTTCCTAACTCGAATTTGCCACTACGGGCACCGGCGGAGCCAAGGCCCGGCCACCCTGGGCAGCTGGACGGGCTCCCACGGTACAGCAGAGGCGGGAGGGGAGAGGGAGGTGCGTACGCAGGGTCGCCGGCCGGTGCGCGGAGGACGGAGGCGAGGGCGCGAGGCGACTGGCGAGAGGCGGGAGGAGGAGC
>Ga0182004_10004130_pt1 | contig 11669 bp, 9 predicted proteins | sample Sormic07211540_1_FD_120479 | JGI IMG/M metagenome (GOLD analysis project Ga0182004, IMG submission 120479) | Endophyte microbial communities from Sorghum bicolor roots, Mead, Nebraska, USA - 072115-40_1 MetaG | ecosystem: Host-associated > Plants > Roots > Unclassified | place: USA: Nebraska...
ACTATGTCATTAAACAATGATCACATTTACTAATCCGTAAGGGCTATAAAGGTGATCTGTACACCAAAATGAAAGGCACTGCAATTTACTACTGAAATATAATTTTTCTATGATTTTCCACACACAAATTTTCTGGAGAATGGTGCAATTAGAGGCTAGTTTTGTCCCGGGGTTATTTCCGATCCTACTGTTTTCTGTAACAACACAAAGGTTATTAGTGTTGTTAATGGTTACCCCATTTCAAAAAACTATTATGTCTTTCTGCTTGACTATATATATATAACGGGAATGAATCCAGCAACTGTGCCTATGCGTAACTTAAATGATGCATGAAAAACAATAAATTTGCAACTAATTTGGAGGGCTTCAAGTAGCAGTGTGTTACCATGCAGGATCTGAAACAGACAAATACCCAAATTGAGAAGTAATTGAATTACGATTGTTGCCTGTATCCCACCAATTTGGAGGTGGTGATGAAGGGTAAAGGAAACTCACCCATGTAGCAAGGGGAGCCGGTGAAGCGACCTGCACCATTGTTGAGTTTGTGGCGCCGGTGCAGCACCAGTTGTTGTAAAATAGGGATGAATCAGAGCGACGCCAAATAAAGCCACAACTGCCACTACCACGCCATTGCCACCACCGCCACCGCCACTGCGCCATTCCCGCCACCACAGCCATAGATTGGGACCCTAGCCGTCATCGCCTCTACCTTGCTCATCCATGCTGAGACCGCACACTTTCTTCTCTTCCTTGCTAGCACCACGCCCTTGTGATCTTCCATTGCCGCCACGCTCCACTTGCCAGGGAAGAGAGAACTGATAGATTGGAGAGGAATATATGGTAGCAGGATGGATTTTGGCGCCATTCCGCACGTGCACAGCTAAATCCCGCGGTCGCATCTCCTGTGGATAATGACCCGCATAATGCTGCTCCGGATGTCACATTTGTCGGGGACCCGGGAGCATGAGCCGTTGTTGTCGTTGCCTCACGAGACGCTAAGGTCCTCTCTTCCTTCATTGATTGTTGTTGACGAGGGTTCTTTTTTGCAAAAGTGGCGCTATGTAGACAGTTTCCACGGCGCTTTGTATGTACTCTTACAACATTGATAATATATAATACATGCTGTTCCCATATATATATCATCAACAAAAGAATTCAATTTTGAAGTTAAAATTCTTGAACGTATACGAAATATAATAGGAGTTAGACCAAGATGATGTTTCATGTGGCCTCTGCACTTGGTAAGTGGTAACTCGTGTGGTAATTGTCTAGCTACACCAAGGTGCCAGCTGTGCCAACAGAAAAAGATTCTCTGGACAAAAATAAGCATAAAAGGACAAAAAATCAGAGCAAGGAAATCCTTCACTATAGTCTCCCTCCAACCATATATACCCTCATCGCTCCACTGTACCCTCCAACCAGTTGATCCCTTCTCTTCTTCTCCCTTTCCAGCACACAGTGCAATAGAGCACACATATATACATCCCAAGCAGCAGCAACGTCAGGAAGCATGTCATCTCGTGGTGCCCTTCACATCCCCACGAAGAACCCCTCTGGGGGAGGACCGTTCGCGACCAGGGTCCCCTGCAACCCAGAGACTAGTGTTGGTCTCCAGGCGGCCCTCGCAGAGCCCGCGTCGGCGCATCTCCGCGTGGCCGAGCCCGTTCGCCGTAGTGCTCGTAGCATCACCCTGGCGGTGATGATGACCGACCGGTGCTGCGATGGCTGCACTTGCAACACACCTTACTGCATTATGACAAGCCCCCCTCATAGCATCACCCTCGACGATTATTCTCTCTTGTTATGCAAGTTCTGCGACCGCCGCATGGATGGCTGCATCATCTACATGTACATGTAAGCCTCGATTGAACTTGCCGCTTGTTCTCTAGCTTTCTCATGTACTAACTAGGCATGGCTGGTTTTAATCGTCTTTTACTTTGGAATGCAGGAGCATGGGGTTCTGCAAGGAAGAGTGCAGGAATGAGTATTTTCTGGAGTACAGGTATAGGTTTGCCATGGCCATGGAGGCCGAGAGCAGGAGGATCAGGTGCGAGGCAAGGAAGGCGCCCATGGCGGAGGGAGAAGCAGGTATCGGCTACAGGAGCATCTTCTTCACTTGTGCCGAGGTCGAGTCGTTCCCTTATGCTTAGCTTGAAACAGCCATATCTCTTTGTCGTCGCATGCTAATAAAGCGCCAGCACTAGTGAAATTTCTGTGTATGACCTGTTGTAAGATGAGTTTGGTGAGTGTTATTATTAAGAGTTCATGGGTTTCAGTTCTAGCTAAGAATTTCCTAATCTTTCTCCTTTGTTACATCAATATTTGCAATATGTTTATATTAATAAACGTGTTACTGCAATTGTGTTGTCATCTATCACTCATAAAACAAGCTGGAATTCAACTATAACCTCGCTCAATCGAGCAGAAGTCTGTTAGGCATATAGACAAATTCTGCTCTAGTTAAGCCAAACTTTACGGCCAAGCTTTCACATAAAACAGACTGTCTAATGGTAACTGATGTAATCTCATGTTTAGAACGTTTCTTATATGCTTGTGGTACGTCACAACAACGAGCCAAGAAATCAAGTTGTAGCCTAGCTACCTGTGCTTTACACGTCTGAACACAGTACAACTGGCTACCAGCACTAACTAGGTTGATGACTGGATACATGGATCTTTTTTTTTAAAAAAAAAGAATGTTGAGTTATTAAAGATTCCATATATGTTTAACCCCGCATCTGGTTGAAACTAAGTGGTGCCAGATATTCAATTAGTGTGGGCTTCTCTTTCGGGTATATATATAGGTCCGATCTCAAAATATAGTAGCTTACCTTGGGTATTTGCTTGGTCTGGCAAGACGACGGCCGGCACAGCCTTCGCCGGTCAGCCCCGGTCCGGCAAGATGGCCAACAGTGCCTTGGTTCGAACAGATAGCATGAACCAGTGAAGGTTGGGGCCATATGGAGCAACCATGGGAGAAGGACAGGGTGGCGTTGGCGGCAGAGCAATAGCAGCACCAGGTGTTGCAGGTTCGTTACTGCAGCAAGCATCGTGGTTGTTTGTTAGAAGTCGATCTGTGGGTCTCCAGTGACTTGGATACTCAAAATTAAATACAAGGGGGACAAGATGATCTATCTTGGTTCAGGCTTCTGAGCCCAACGTCTAGCTGTGAGGTGTTCTTCAAGATAAGGAGCACCCAAATCGGATGGTTACAACGGGGAGATCAAGAGTTTGCAGGGGATTGCTTGGTGCTATGCTATGGATCGTCGGAGTTCATCCCAGTAAGGAACCGGCCTTCTCTAGCTGGGTCGTTGTCGGAGAAGAACTGTCTACTTGTCTCCTATGACGATCGTCTCACCTCTAGCTAGGAGCCGACCCTCTGCTTATATTCCGAGGAGGGGAGTTCAAGTCAGTCTGGGGTTTCAGTCTATGGTCTATGTTTGCCGGATGCAAAGGGTGCTATCGCAGTGTGGATGGACCTTGGCTTCATCATGTAGGGACGAGTCAATGGAGCCGCGACCATCGCATGGCACTGCTGCCATCGGTTGGCACTTGACTATCACGGGTTGTCTAGTGCCGCGTGGCTCTCATGGGTGAACCTTCTCGAGGCTTTCTTGGCTGTGAAGGAGCCCTTGCCCAAGGGGCTATCAAGTGGGCCCTGGAGCCCACTACCCCCAGAGTTGAAGCCATTTGTCCATTGTATGCCCCTATTGAAGTACTGGCCGACGGAACCTCGCGCCCGTTGAATGGGCACGCGCTATGGAATCTCCATACCTTCCACAGGCCTCAGATATGCCTGGCAGGTTCTTTGTTGCTCTGGATGTCAGATCATCAATAGACGCTGGCTCAGGCTTGTTCTAGGTTGAAGTCAGGCTCGGACTGTCGTTGGCCGTCGCTTGGAAGCCTAAGGCCCTAGCAAGCTCGCGAGCCCTGAGCAGTGGCAGTAGGTGTGCTCGAGCTCTTCCTAACTCTTTTGAAAGGGTGCGCATGAGCGTATCTGATGCCCCGAGCCCCCGAGTGATCTATGAGATTGGTCGGGGGGGTTCGTCAATCAACACCTTACTACACGGGGACTTAACATTTTTCATATGTTTGACTCATGTCACTTGGCAAATAGACCCTTTGGGCCAAGAGGCCAGCTCGATAAAGGTCCATTGATGGAGGCAGGAATATAACTCACCAAAAGATTGAATATGCACAAATAGGCCTTAGCTGTCGCAGCGGCATTCTTGTACCCATGAAATGTTGTAACCGCACCCTATAAAAGAAGTATCTCGGCTCCCAATGGAACAGAGAGTAAACTCGCGGATCAACAAACACTAAGCATTGTCTCGGTAATCGTGCCTTGACATGTTGCAAGCCTTTACTCCAAGGAGAGAGAGCTGCAACATGTGCTCTCAATCATTCTATCAGGACCCTTGATTCCCAACAGTTTGCACTTTGCTCAAGGTGGCCTTACTGGTGATGAAATTCCAGTCAGCCCATATGCCCTTCGGTGCAGTTTAATAAAATGGAGGAAGCTGATGAAGACAAGGATCAGGCAACACAGGATGAATGATCTGTTGGACTGCTTTTGTTTTGGTTAATGTTCGTAGTATTTCTTTTCTCATCGGTGTCTAGTGGGAGTTCCCTCTCTATGTTTCTGTTTTTGTCTGAACTATAAGCTTGTCAGTATGTTTTGGTCCTATTTCTCCGGAGACAGGTCTAATCAGAGGCTGTAGATTGTTTTTGTTCTGGGTTACCGAGCCTTCTCGTACAGTCGTACCTATTTCTGTAACACCACAATAGGAATTGGGGTTATACCCCGGTTCAGAAAAATATTTTGTCTTTCTGCTCGACTATAATGGGAAGGAATCGTGCAAGTGTGCCTGTGCGTAACTTAAATGATGCATGGATAGCAATAAATTTCTAACTAATTTGGAGGGCTTCAAGTAGTAGTGTGTTACCATGCAGGATCCCAAGTAGTCAAACGCCCAAATTGAGAAGTGATTGAATTACAATTGCTCCCTACATCCCACCAATTTGGTGGTGGTGATGAAGGGAATGGAAACCACCCATGTAGGGAGAGGGGTGCCGGCGAAGCCACCTCCACCATTGTTCATTTCGTGGCATCTCGGTGCAACACCCGTTGTTATCAAATAGGGAAGAATCAGCAAACGTGGATCCCGAGCAGGAGCAACATCGGGAAGCATGTCATCCCATGGTGCCATGCACATAAGGACCAAAATGGAACAAATATCCCAAACCGAATCGCATCGTTTTCTAATTTAATTCGATCGAATTCGTATTTTTTTGTCCGATTTTTCCGTTTTCGCTTTCTATTTTATATTTTTCATATTTCAAATGTAAAACTAGAAAACGGTTTAGATATTTTTTGACCGTTTTCTACTTTTCTACTTTTAATTTGAAATATTTTAAATTCAAAATTTGGTTTAAACCAAATTTAGCCAACTACAACGGTCCTAATTACAGTCTACTCACCATGCAGTTGTGTTCTTTCTACTGGTGGTCGGTTGTCCTCTCTTTTATAGACGACACCCAGTCTCATCTCCTTTGACCTCATGAGGTGTTGTTCTCTTAGTTCGAGTTCATATTTCAATAACATTTAATTTTAGTGCAGATTCTAAAATGGTATGCTAATTGCTACATCTATTTTTAATTCTTATTATCTTGCTAACTATTAATTGCTTGTTCTAGACTTATATTTATGTGTGGGCTATTGTATTAAATACCTAAGACCAACAAGGATCATGTACTTTTTAATTGTTATATGCACTTGAAATTGATCGTGCATGTACTTAGTCATGCACTTGGTACTACGGGTCGGTAATCCGTATTAAGTTTTCGTATATCGACCGTGTTCGATATATCCGCTCGAATTGGTTCATTTTTGAAATTCTTGATATTTCGTAAGTTTGCATTCGTTTTCGTATCTGACTTTATCATTTTCATTTTCGTATTTTAAATATAAAAGTAGAAAATAATTTAGGAGTTTTTCGACCATTTCCGACCGTTTTCATCCTTGCGTGTACATCCCCACAAAGGAGTGCCGAGGTTGAGTCGTTCCCTTAGCTAGGCTTAGCTTGAAACAACCATACACTTGCTAATAAAGCAGCAGCTAGGTCTACCTCTAGTCAAAATTCTGTGTAAGCTTGCTTTGTAAGATGAGTTTGGTAAGAGTCGATTTTTCTAATATTTCTCTGTTACATCAATATATGCAAATTGTCTATACTATAGACGTGTTGTTCGTCGTAATTATGTTGTCATCACTATTCACTCATAAAAATCAATGAAATCTAACTAACTTCGGGCAGAAGTCTCTTAAGCATAAAGACAAATTATGTTCTAATTGAGCCAAACTTTACAGCCAAGCTTTCACATAAAAACAGACTGTCAAAAGGTAACTGATGTTATTATCTCTCATATTCAGAACGTTTCTTATATGCTTGTCGTATACGTCACAACAACGAGCCAAGGAATCAAGTTGTAGCCTAGCTATCTATATGCTTACACGTTTGATGAGCACAGTACAACTGGCTACCAGCACTAACTGGGTTATTGGTATACATTGGATACAAAGGAATTTTTTTAAAAAAATGTTGAGTTAATAATTAATGATCCCAAATTTAACTCCTGCTGGGTTGAAAATTGAAAGCGGTTCCATATATTCATTTTAGCTTGAGTTTGTGTTTCGGGCATAGGCCTAATCTCAAGAAGTTTTGTCTTTTCTAGATACATTGCTTTTACTATGTATCTAGATGTACTGTATATCTAAGTGCATAACAAAACTCATAAATCTGGAAAACTCAAAACGTTTTATAATTTGAAATGGTGGAAGTAGTAGCCCAGATCTAGCTTAGGCTTCCATGGCAAACCCCCATCTCTAAGGCTACTTTGCTACAAGGCACTATAGACTTATGTGGTTCAGCCAAACTATGAGTCATGCCGGATGCTTTGGCCTGGCCAAAAGGGTTACCTTCTGAAAATTTATTAAGGACATACTATTATCAAAATAATTAATTTTTGGGCTAAAAAAACTCACCGGAGTTTGTGAGCCTTTTTACTTTTAGAAATACTCTTTGGAAACTATTGAAGAGGGAGAAAAATACACTCCATACTTTTAATTAAAGTAGAGGAATATTTTGATACAACATGCCTTAGAAGCGCCTAAGGTGTCAAAAGAGTTTTATATGAACGCTCAGACCCTCTTAGTTTAATAATAGTAATACTTTTACATTTGGACACTAACCAACCTGAATTCTGACGTCCGCTAGGCGTCCTATGTCTGGGCTACCGAGCGGCGGTGGCGCTGCTTGTCCGCACCCACATCATCGTCCAGTGGAAACACAACTCATGAAGCGCCTGCATATTATTATCAGGGTCACCATCATAGATTTCTTCATATGCCTTTATGGTCGACTGGTTAGTCCCGGTCGCTTCAAGATAAGATGCTCACCTCACTTAGACGCCTGGATTTGTGAAATGTTTTGTGCCGCTATCTGCTTGCTCCACCATGGGTCGTATCATCCTCAGGCAACTCGAGGAGTGGCGGCTGGCTTACCTTTGTGACTCACTCGGTGAAGTGCTTAAGGTGTCTATTGGCAACTCATGAAGCGGCAGTCACAAACCAGTTCTCATCTTCTTTATACTGCTGTGCACTAGCCATATCATTGCTGGTAACTTGATTTGATTTTCCATTTGATCATGTACAGGTGGTATAAAAAATGGTTCTTAACATTCATGTGTGGAGAAAAAGAGATTTCAGTTATGCTTAAAATGTAAGATAAGAGTACTACCTTTATGGCATAGCTATATAGCAATAAATTGTAAATTATATCTCATTTCTGAACTTATCACTTGAGAACTGATCTGGACATCTGTAGATGAGATGTGTTCAGTACCACTACGTTCGTGCAGTCATGAAGGATGTACAATCTTACCATTGAAGGTGACGACTGTGTCAGATTGACCATCTATTTGGCAAAGAATGCTGCTCAAACTGAACCAGCCTTTTAAGTTGCTGCTTGAAGATAGAAAAATGCAGAGGTGGACACAACAATGAGAAGATCGCGCAAACAGAACCAGCCTTGTAAACAGCAAACAATGTGATTTTTAGCACAGAGAGATTTGCCACGATCAATGTATAATGTAATCTGGAGTAGCATTCAGTCAAGTTTAGTGTAGTGGTCAAAATGGATGAATGTGTTCTGAAGGAGAATATAATTGGTGGGATATTGGATATATTGCATTAGGTCTCATGGGCTGATTATATAGGGTAAATAGGACTAGCAGCTTATGTGGCTACACAGTGTGTTACTATTTCTATTTACTCTAACATTCCCTAGCAGTCATGGTCGTTGAACATTGCACCGCCAATAGACTAAACTCCGTTGAACACCATTCCATGGGTGACTGTAAGACACAGAGTTAAGATGACAGACGAAGCCGTAATGTATATCTTCTATGGATAGCATCCGGGATCCAATCACCTTTCACTTATGCCCCTAGAGGGGAGGAAACCTCAAGGATTGGAGGACTGATGATTGGAGAATGAGGAGATCCAAGAGAGGGGGTCATGGTCCCACCTGGCATATAGTGAGAAGATGTAATCAAGGAGCTTGGAGGACATAAGAGAAAAGACACTAGCAGCAGACACTATCCAACAAACATCTTGTGACCCCATATAGGAAGAGCAAGCAAAATGGCCCTGCAGAAAAGTTGTGATTAAAGTCCGGTTGATCCTCCACAGCGCGATGCCTACAAGTAGGATGCGACATGGATGATGCCACCACCACCGGCCCTAGAGATCTAGAGCTAGGTTTTTGTCCGGAGATACATAGGTTTTTGTCCAATGAGGTTAGAGGCACCTAAGGGTGTCGCTGTCGATAGCACCAACAAAATGGGCATGGCTTTCGCCTAAAGCTCCTGATCCCATAAACTGTAGATCGCCTTTTTCAGACATAGAACAATGAGTCCACAACATGACAAGATGCCCACATCCCCCACAGCTTGAGTCCTTGATAGCTTGCACATGCCAGTAGGGCCATAGCACCATGGCCACTGGCGCGCGAGAAGTACGATGTCGACCACCATTCCATCGCCAAACAGCGGCAGTGGCTGAGGAGCTAGCCAGCCGCAAAGCATTGCTAGGAAATCATTTGAGGCACACAGTCGACAACCGGAAACCACTACCAACAGCCACAGATCTATGGCCATCCCACTCGCCAACCACCAGGGTGACGAGAGCGACAGCCACTGCACATGGCAGCCACTATGGCAGGCATCCACCGTAGATGGCAAGCCCAAGCACAAAGACGCCCGAGGAGCTGCTCGGGGAAGGGGAAGACACATGACCACGGTATGCAGCAACGAATGGTGCTGGACCTGAGCCAGCAGCAAGTGCCTAAATCTGTTTGCCCGACAAAGGATGGGGTGCCACCGTGAGCAGCGTGCAAATCAGGGCGCACAGCTATAGGAACAACCAGGTCTGGGCCGGGCCACCACGGGTCTACCGGAGAATCACCGAAAGTAGTGAGGATGCCAGCGGCCATTATAGAGGAGGGGCGAGGAGGGGTCATAGTGCACCATTCTTTTGGAGCAGCAGCAGGCCGCCATCACCACGCACAAGATGATGGCAACAACAACCAATGTCCAATGATGAACTGCGGCAAGGGAACATGGGCTGCCGGCGGCAGTCGCCCCTCCTGTCGCCCTGCGAGGCGACGCGGAAGGGGCACGGGACTAGTTCGAAACGATAGATTCTAAAACTATGACTATTTCTCATATTCCCTCAAAAAAGTATAGGATGATAAATACACTGGAATAATCAATAGCACCACTGCTTAGGATAGGGTTAGCCACTCCTTCATGGCGACTACTACTTCTTTTTTTAGAAAACAAGAAGGGTGTGACCCTAAATCCTAACCCTACTTGAGGATGAAAGTTTGCTGACACTCCTTTCCTACTTGAATTTATTAAAAATAAAGTAAAAGTTGAGTAAAAGGTTCATGAAACAAAAATATGAAGAAAATGAAAAAGATTACAAAATATTTCTAGCCATAAATCAATGAGGATGAAAGCAGTTTGCTGGTAGAATAACTAGAGCAAATTCACGCTTGAAGATTGACTAGCATCATTGGTTCAATGAAGGTGGATTCTCACTATCCAAATAGACCAGCACATAGTTATGGTAACTTCATGAAGAAAGGAAGTTGAAGTTGGTCTCTGAATCTCATCAGAACAGCAAAAGGATTTATTGCTATCAGGTATCATCAAATTTTGAGTACACCAACACATGCTGAAGCAAAGGTGCAGCCAATAATCATCAAATGGAAACATATGATGACTATAAACTTTCTTTGTAGGTAAATCGTTGCCATATATCCAACACATAATTTTCTTGAAGATACAGACATCATAAACATATGCCGCTTCATCATGTGCGGCATTATTCACTCCGATGGGAAATGTTATGATGTTACTTATGATGTTTCAGCTTATTTCCTCGTAGCGCAGTCATAATAGCATATCCGTGAACATATATCCATCGCATATATCACATAAACCATCACATATATCACATAAACAATCACATAGTCATCACATATCGTCCATCAACACAAAATATCCATCACAATCCATAGTCCATCACAATACTACATACACATGACGAGAAGTGATGGGTACCTACTGCTCGGCCTGGGTTGCAGAGTGCGAAGTCTAGTCTCCCCACCCGGTCTGCGGAGGAAGGCTACCCTGCTGCGGAGGAGGGCCACCCTGCAACCCTGGCCAGGCCCGTATATTGGGCAGCGCAAGTGGCGCGACCACACGAGGCCCTCAAAAATTAAGGCTCCCTAATTTATTTAGTCATCAAGTCTAGTTAGTTTAAGCTTAGTTAGCCTAAGTGTTAGTTGCTTATTTAGTTTTTTTTGACACAACTTGCAAGAATTTGTGTAAGTATTTACCGATCACTTATGGAGAGATTTGATCGTTCCTATTACTAATAGCAAGTAGTATTGATCGAGGTGATATAAATGTTGTGGCGAAGCTGCGGATCGTGACAATAAAAAAAGCGCGGATATACACAAACATGATCACCTTAAGCCATCCTCAATGCAGGTTTTATAGCTCAGTTTCCAACACATCCATATTTTGGAAATAGTGCGGAAGAGTTTCATTTCCATAAAACTCTCTCTACTTCCATGAAACTTTTATCAGCTCTCTATTCATTAATATGGTGTAACATATTTAATATCCATGAAACTTCAATAAAACTCCATTAAAACTAGCCTTAGTTGACAAACATAGAACCTTGGAGTACTTATTATAGATCTTATTATTGAAAATTGTAACCATTAGATAATGAAACATAAGCTATTTTATTTGTCGAGATATAGAGGCCCTATCTTATGTTTTGTTCCAGGGCCATAAAATTCTAGGTACGGGCCTGACCCTGGCCAACCAAAGTGCGGAGTAGGACCACCTGGCAACGTCAACTATGGAGACGGTGCAGTCGGCCACCCAGTCTGTGGAGAAGGCCCACCTGGAGGAGTCGGGGTCGAACTCGCCGACTGTGGCTGCACAATGGACAAGTGAATTTGTTAGTAACTGTGAGATGATCGCACAAGCTAAAGCAATAAACAACTTAGAAGGTACTTACTAGAGTCCCT
>Ga0182004_10004131_pt1 | contig 11668 bp, 10 predicted proteins | sample Sormic07211540_1_FD_120479 | JGI IMG/M metagenome (GOLD analysis project Ga0182004, IMG submission 120479) | Endophyte microbial communities from Sorghum bicolor roots, Mead, Nebraska, USA - 072115-40_1 MetaG | ecosystem: Host-associated > Plants > Roots > Unclassified | place: USA: Nebraska...
CAATTGGGGAATAGCAGACCGTGGATTCCTGCGGGTGAATCACACGGACTGACTAATGAAACCAAGCGGCCCTAACTTGTTAGACGAACCTTTGAAAGACTTCATAGTGATCCCTGCTGACCTTCCTTGGTAGTGGGTTAAGAGGCTGATCACCTCGGGCGAAAGGGTGAATCATGACTCATGGGTAAAGATGTACAACCTCTGCAGAGTGTTAAAAACTAGTATACTAGCCGTGGTCACGGTCAAGAGCGGCCTTGGGGATTCTTGCATCGACGGTGATGATTCTTGTGTGTTAAATATACTCATTATTTATTGTTTAATGCTCTACATTATTTATGTCACATTGATCAAGAGATTGTGGGATCTATACAATCTAGGTTCTATACTTGTGGAGTTCGACATGGACTCACTCTTGCTATTCCCCACATCCCTCAGGAGAAGTTTTTGGCTTGTGATCAACCAGTCAGTTGGATCCTGTAGAGTGAAGTTAATACCCGAAGTTGGAGTTATCTATCCGCTGTTTGCTACTTAAGGTTATCTCTGATTTATTATTACGTTATATAACTTATGCATTGTCTTTTGATATTACCCTTTATTTGTAGCTATATGTGAGATTTGGTCTCTAAAACTCACATATGGTGCACATCTGATTTTGTCTTTAAAATCGGGTATTACAGAATAGCAGTCCTGTATCCACCTGAACACAAATGATGGTGGTATTGCTATTGTTTAGCATTTTCCTGATTCTTGATCATCCATGCCTGACCCTCTTCTGAGTTCTTAAACTCTACGAACTCATTCCAAAAAGGCCTCAACTTGACGTAGGACTTGTTGGTGAAATCCGGTGTCCGGTCATGTGCAACAAAAGTCTTGTACAGTTTCTTCTTCCAAGCCTGAAATTGTTTGGCCATCTTCTGCATAGCCTTGATTTTAACCTTCTCCTTCCAAAGTTCATATTGTGTATCGAGCGTGAAATGTTGAAGGATATCTAGCCAAATCAATTCCTTGTCATGATATGAGACAAAACTAATACTAGGGTTTTCTTTCTGTTGCCTCCATTCACGAGCACTGACCAGGATCCTATCCCTTACAAGGTACCCACAGTGCGTAACAAATTTTTTAGAATTTGCCCCAAGTACTTGTCCTGTGCCCTCATCGAATTCTGACAGAATGTACCGACCCTCCAATGGCTTCTTCGAGCCGCGCACTTTTCTACTCTTCTTAGAAGTTGTCGCCGATCTAGAGGGCTACACAAACAAGTATAAATATATTAATACAAATGCCATTCATTTTAATTTCATGTATATACATATATACTAGATTATAGATAGACCTCATCAGGATTGTCTCCCACAAGTTCTTCATAATCAGCAAAGTACTAACTCCCATCATCTTCACCTTGGAGATCTGGATTGGTGCCACTGTTGACTACTAGAAATGTGTTCATCAATGTCGAATCACTAATGACACTTACTATACAGATTTAGGTCATTGAATGACGAAATTAGTAGCTTCGTCATAGTTGAAAAGTGACGGAGCTTTGGCACAAAGAACAGTGATGAAAATGAAAACAACATCATTGATCATCAAAACTAAATTGTCATAGATTGTTGCCAACAATGGGTCCCATGGGCATGACATGGCACCATGGTGGCACCTATTGGTCCCACGTCGTTGACGTGGCATCATGGTCCCACAAGTGGGTACCTACTGGCGGGTCCCACCATCATGACGTGGCGCCCTGGTCCCACCGGCAGGTCCAACCATCATGACATGGCGCCGTGGTCCCATCGATGGGTCCCACCTTGTTGACGTGGCGACAGGATTCCACCAGCGATCCCTGCCTCGTTGATGTGGTGGTGTGGTCCTGCCAGTGGGCCCCACGTCTGATGTGGCCATGCGGGGCCGAATCTGCTGCGCGGAGGTGGCAACAGGATTCCACCAGCGATTCCTGCCTCGTTGACGTGTTGGCGTGGTCCCGTCAGCGGGCCGCACGTCTGATGTGGCCATGCGGGGGCGAATCTGCTGCGCGGAGTTCTCCTCTAGTTTTTATTTTATTTGGCAAAAAACTTGCTCCATGGGAGCTAGGATCCCATGATCTATTGCTGCGAGCATAAGTGAGTTACCACCAGACCACTCACTTGTTTGTGTTGTAGTCTTGTATGTTGTTTTATTTGTTTAGTTATTAAACCGAACTCCGTTTCTTATTTCTAGAAAAACTAAAAAATCCTCCGTAAGGAGGTTTGAACCTACAACCTGTGGGTTTAGAGGATGCTACCTTTATCACTAGACCAATGAAGCTTTTTTTCTATGACATATGTTTGTTTATTTGTACACAGATTATTTTTTTAATCCATCCGACTTAATAGGCCCTATACCCATGATCCATCGACACTTTTATGTATGCGCGAGGTGTAGAGAAACTATCGCGCGAGTTCGTTCCTGGCGGCTACGTGTATGTATAGGGTTCCCAGGTGATCGCCGCCGACGCGTGCATCCCTAGCAGGTGACCAGCAGCGACGTCGTGCGTCCTCACGTGCGTCCCAGGTGATCGTCACATGCGTCCTAGCTGATCGTCGTTGTGCGTCCCCAGGTGATCGACGTCGTACGTTCCAGTTTTGAATCCTCACCGTGCGTCCTTAGGTATTCTTCTTGTGTGTGTATATATATATAAGAATGTGTACGTGTGATTTGTTTTGAATTTTTTTTGCATAAATACATATATGTAGTGGCAGGCATGCGTGGGAGAGTGTTCCGCTAGCTAGCATGGCAGTGCAGCGACCTAGTGTGGTGGTGCAGCAGCATCGTGCGTGGGAGTTGCTACAGCAGCAAGCGTGAGGCGGATAGAGCAGCGCGTGTAGAGGTGCATCGGGTAGCGGCGGCACGCGTGTGATAGAGGTGTGGCGACGCGACTTACGCGGCGTTGAAGGTTCGAATTGTAGGCTAACATGTTTACCTCATGGTACTGGTAGTGCAATGCAAGTGCCTTGTATGCTCTGAATAGCTTACATGTCAGTTAAGGCTATGCTATCCTTGAATTTTTTAAAATCAGTCAAATAACCTTTAAGTAGTTTTGGACGTTGGTTTTGTCTTTTTTTTATTTCTGTTGAATCCTTGAAAAATCATAGTAAATAGAAAATTATAAAAATAGGAAATCTAATTTTTTACGTCAGCATGACTCGTGTCAGGTGCCACGTCAGCGTGACACGTGTTGGGCTCCACGTCAGCACGACACGTGTCATGCCACGTGGCCTGCCACGTCAGCAAACATGCCAGCTGCCAGCGTGGCAAATATCGTGTGTCAGGCTAACGGGACAGCATGTTATGACGAAAGCAACGTACATCCATGATGAAAATATTTTGTCATAGAATGGATTCACTTCTATGATGCTACGTATTTCGTCATAGATTGAATGCACATCTATGATGAAAATATGCATTTCATCACTATAGTCAATCTATAACGCTCATTCCATGACGAATGACTTTTCGTCACAAATTCGTCACAGATAGTTTAGTTTATAATTTTGGGGTTTTCTGTGACGAAAGTGGAACGTCATTGATGAGCAGATGTCAGTTTCTTGACGTGCCAAAATTTAGGATTGACAACTACCCACACCATGTTTTGTCCAAATCAAGTAGTCCTCCATAAATCCTCTACAAACCAGATGGGAAGTGATTGCTTCTACATTATCGAATACCATAATATTTTTGTAGTCTGTGAATGGACAACATATGTGCTTCGTCTTTGTTCTCTGAGCATGTATCTTCATGACATCAATAAATTTTTGGACCTCCAATACATATGATAGGTCTAATCTGTAATAACCTCTCCATATTTAGTTGTTATTAGTTAAGAACAATGTAGGTCAATCTAAAAACAAAACTAATATAACCACCAAAAATAGTCATAACTAAGATACTAACCTCCTTCAATTAAACAGAGATGAAAACCTACCCCTTACAGAGTTTACAATTTTTGAAATTTAAATAATTATTTAAACTCATTTTCATAATTATAAGAAACAATTGAATAAAATTAGGAATAATTGAAGGATTTCTATGATAATATTTACTTTTAATCAAAACATGCCTTAATATAACCATATTTTATAAATTTACTCAAAAAGATTTTAAAAAGTATTAGTTTGCCATTTTATGATTTTCAACAATTTAATGTATGAATTTATAAAGTGTTATTCATCTAAAAAAAGAAAAACTAAAACTCAAACAAAAATATAAACTTCAAAATGTGCTCATCATTACTCTATTGCTTGGATCTACTCACAAGAATTCTAAAAAGTATTTATTTTCTATTTTTTGAATTTTATACATAAAATTTAGCTAAAACTCTCTCTCTCTCTTGCCCTATGAACCCTAACCCTAAGTAAGAATGCATGATGAACCCTAGATCTAGAGCACCTCCAATACAAGAATGGAACCAAAGAATTACTAAAAAAATAACATCAAGGACACTAACTAACCTTTGGAAAGTTTCTCACCAAAGAAATGAAGATCAAAACCTCCCATTTGAAACTATTCTTGTCTCGTCGGCTACCGTGCATAGCTCACGGGAGTAACTATTCTTGTCTCGAGGTGGACGAAGGGTATTTATAACAAGATTAACACAGACGGTTTATAAAGAGGGCCTCCTGTGTAAATCAATTAGCACAAGCGGTCTTCTATACAAACCGCTTGTGTAAAAAGACACATTTACACAGGCAATGACATTACGACAAACGCCTGTGTAAATGGTATTTACACAGGCGGTTGTTATTGTAACCTGCCTATGTAAATGGACAATTTGCATAGGTGGTTGAGTTATGAAAACTGTTTGTGTAAACTCATTTATACGGACGGTTCTCTTGTTGGACCCACTAAATTTTCTATACTGACGCCATAAAATTGTGAACCGCCTGTGACTAAAAACAAGGTGCCAGCCAAAATGATTTTCTGTACTAGTGTGTGATGCCACAGGAATTGTTGCTGAACGAGCACTATTTGTTGGAATGTGATCTCGACTAATCCCGAGATTAATCATGAAATTAATTAATTATTAATTTATGATCCCACCTGCCATATATATCCAACAAATCAGATTATCGCGATCGGCGGCAGTCCTTAGATCGTCTAGGGTTTTCGGCCCCCTAGCCCACAACGCACTATATAAGCAGGGGCACCCCTGGTGCCTCCTATGCCAATTCTCCAATCTATTTATATCCAAACCGATCACTAAGGCGCTGGAGGGTTCGGGAAGACTGTCACCCATGTTCATCCCTACGCAGGTAATCTCGGCAGCATCCAAAAGGCTGCTGCTATTTCGGGGACTCATGTTCATCACCTCTAGAGGGTTCCACAACCCTCAGCTGGTGATACATAAAGATCTACATCTACATCAATTTTCCAGCGACAGATGGCATCATTGGACTCTGGTTAGTATTTCAGATTAGTTTCCACGTTAAGGTAAGTTAGTGATCATGTTTAGGCTAAGATGAAGATCCTGTTTATGTTTATGCTTAAGATTTAACTCAACAATTGGTATCGGAGTCAGCTTAGTCTATTCATGACCATATTAAGTGCTAGATTAAATTTTATGCCTCTGTTAGATTAATTTTTGTCAGTCAGATTAGATTCAAATCAGTTCAAGTTAAGTCCCTGTTATCGTGATGCATGCGTGCATGTCTACTGTCGAGATTAGATTTATTTTACTAAGTAAGATTAGGGTTTAATTAGATATGTTTTAAATTAATGATGCGATTAGGGTTTCACTATTTCTCGCAATTAGCATAAATTTTTCTCAGATTATTTAAATATCAGAAATTAGTATGTTCTCTTTACAACTCAGTAAGAAAAAAATTAGAAAGAAGTGATTAGCAAAACCCGAGAAAAGTCCCAAACTTACGAATCTCAAATCCTAAGATTCAGTTCTAAGATTAACATTAAGAATGAGGATACCCCGAGTGGCTCGTACTTGTTTTCTAGATCGGGTCGCCGCTGTTGTTCACGTGTGGCTCGTATCTGGATTCGTCCAGGTCGCCATGTTCGATGCAGAGCCACCACGCCGGTGGCTACGGGGTTGCTTTCCACGAGGGCTGACCACGAGGTCCGAGTGGTCTCGTGCGCCACATGATGTGGTCCACCAGGCCGCAACCGTCCCATGCACGCTCCATGGCGCGCCACCGTTGGCCGAGCCACCTTGCCGTGGCCGTGCGTGCTCATGCTGAGCCGCTTGCGCCGCAAGCTGGCCGAGGCCACGGGGCCCCACCGCGCACTAGCTGCAGCGCGCCACCGGCCGTGAGCGCTCAGCGGCGGCAGGACCGCATGCCACGCCTTCCTGCTCAAGACCCGAGGTCCGTGCGCACACGGTCTGCCGAGTCAGCCGCTGCTTCGTGCACCGCGCGTGGCCGAGCACTCTCCACGCGTGGGCCAGGTCGTCGTGCGCTATCAGAGCTGCGAGCCGACCAGCCATGCGCCCGAGCCGCACGGGATCACAATGCCGCTCCACCGCGGGGCCACAGGCGCCGCCACACCACGCCAGACCACGGGGCCGAGCCGCCTCGCATAAGCGGCTGAGAGCTCAGAACTCGGGGGCGCCTCCACCATCAACCGCGTCGTTGCGTGAGGCCATGAGGCCAAGCCATAGGGCCCACCACCACGAGAGCCGCTCAGGGCCACAGCCGCGCGAGGCCGCCGCGTCGCACGCGCCGCGCGCCGTGCACGCGTGAGCAGGAGAGCCCGCCTGGCGGCCGGCTGGAGATGCCTCATCCAATTTTTCTCTCTCTTCTCTCTGTTTTTGTAAGTGACGGCTGATGAAGAGGAGAGGAAAGTGAGAGAGTGAGTAAACTTTTTAGGGTTTGGTTCGTTTTCATAAGAGATCACCGTTGGATCGTTTTGGATGGCTCAGATTCAGTCTGCACTAGGGTTTGCTTGTTCGGCCCTTACTGGGCTGGCGAGCCGCTGGCAAGCCACCAGCTGGGCCTCCAGTAGGCCGCGCGCAGGGGACACTGCAGCGGGCCATTGCTGGGCTGCCGCTAGGCCAATTTTGCATAGGGCAAAATTTGGTTATACCATGAGTTGTTTAAATGACGAGATCATCCCAACCACAAAGTTTTCCTACGTAAGCCGTTTATTAAGATTTCAGGGGAGAGCTGCCTAGGTCGACTCAACTAGAAGCACTCCACAATCTCACATTTAACTTTTGGCTACAGTTGGGCCTATATATTTCGAGGCCAAACTAAGATTTATTTTAAGAATATAAGTTTCCGCTGCTATTTAATACAAGAGTTTTTTTAGTGTATAATTGAGTTTTGAGTTTTAAAATGCTCTCCTTATATTCAGTTTTGGCTTAAGTTTATTTTTAGCAACTTAATTATATTACTTTAAGTATTAAGTATATATAAGTTTAATGCCATCATGATGATGTATATTCCCACCACATATAAATTTATGTATTTTTTAAGTATTATTTAAGTTACTTTAAGCGTGTTCTGGGAATATATTGCTGAGAATATTTAAGATTAAAAAATTTACTTTTACTTTTTTTTGTGCATTTTACTAAGTTGACTTTTAGGCAGTATGAGTAAGTACTAAGTCTAAGTTTTATATTTTAGTTCCGGCATTAATTATATGCTTTTATGAGCATTTCATGCTTTAAGTAATGTTCTAAGATTATCATTATTATTATTTTTACATGAATCTACATTCAATTGTAAGTTTTTTATACATATAAATATATCCACCATTGTATATAAGATGGTCTTTGGTTAAATGAACCAACAAGAAGTTTAATTGGAGATTACTCATAATTAATTTCTGACCAACGTTGACTTTGATTATGAGTTATTAAGATGGATTTTATTCTGTTTCTGCCCAATGGTGATGCAAATGAAAGTCTTTAAGTATGTTGTTAATACTAACCAACGTTGTTTTAACTTCATGCTTTAAGTATATCTTATATACAACTTGCTAATTGAGATGTTATTTTGCTTCAATTTTCAGTAAATTGTGCAGACTATTTAATTAAGATAGAACCCTTAAGTTGCACTAATTTTCCTATTTGGAATAATCAGGTGCTTGCCATTCTCAAGGAACTGGACCTTGATTATGTGCTTTATGAGGAAAAACCATGTGCTCCTTCTCTCATTAGTTTATATTATGATGAGAAGATGGAGTATGTCCCAAAATTAGAGAAGTGGCAGAAATCCGACTGGATTGCCAAAGTGATCATACAATGGTCACTCTCACTTAACATGATGAGAAGGTTTCTTTGTTCTGAAGAGAACATGAACTTAAGTGCTAAGGAGCTTTACAACTCTATAAGAGCATACTTTAGAAAGATTTTCCTTTATGGTGAGTTAATTAATTCATGTTATGATGGGATAAGTGGTCTGGGTAACCACATTAAGAACATGTTTGATTTGGCTTATGAGTTAAAGGCACTTGGATTAAATGTGTCTGATGATTTTATGGTAAGTTGCCTCATGAGTTCTCAGTCAAAGAACTATAACAAACACTCACAATGGTAAGTTTCCAACGGTCTGCAAATTTTGCAAGTTATCAAATTGATGATAAGAGTAAGAATGACTTCCAAAGACAACGTAATTTAATTTTTCTCATAAGTTTTGCTTAAGATATTTCCCCAACATATGTTGGATTGACTAAGGTGCAATAATGTACATCTTAATTTTCTCCTCAGGTACTGCCAAACCTATGAATTAAGGGGAGATAAGGGGAACAAAGTCTAAGGTGCCATTGATGGAATAAAGATGAAGTCAAGGCTTGGAGCTTCATATTTAGAACAGTTTTTAAATTTAGCCATTAGTGATGCTTAAGTAATCTTAGTCTGAGATACTTCTTGTATTTTGAACACATGTTCTTTAGTTTGGAGTTTATGAACACTTCAATTTATTCCATATGATTTATCATTTTAATTGGCAAAGAGTTATTTTCTCATGGTATGAGTTTTTTTTTCTTATGTCAGTTTCATCTTTAAGTTAAATTAATAGTAAATTGAAGAGACCTCGTCAAAATTGTGTCACACTATAGTTAAGCCACATTTCGAAGGGGAGAATGGATTGTCTCATCACGAAAGAGATGTTCTATTCAAATAAGTTTATATAATTTTATAATACATGGGACTTAATGAAATAAAATAAAATAAAAAATTAATTTTGTCCCATTAGCCCAACATTAGTCTCTAATTTAAGTTTGGTGTGGTCTCACTATTTCTGGCCAAAGCTGATTAGTGTTTGCATGTCCACGAAGTCTCGTACTGGTTTATTCTAGCCAACGCTGATTAGACTAGTTCATTTGAGTTAGTTTTGGAGACTTATATGGCTTATGTTTTTCATTTTAGCCAACACTGATTGATGAGTGTTTGACCATAAAATTTATTAGGCAAAACATTAGTAAGACATAAGTATTGTCAAGGTAAGGATAAGAAATAAGATTATTGCTAAGCAAATGAGTTGTCCTCACGGCACCCTAATTATATTCCTAGATAACTCAGAGATTAGTGGTAGCAAAGTCATCCAAGGGAATATGTTCCTACTATAATAACCATTTTAAGTAAGTTAAGATTTGATCAATGTGTTGCTAGAGAATGCAAAAATCAGTGGGAGCTAGTGGGAGCTCACAAAGGAGGAAGATTAAATCTTGGAGAGGTACAAAGTTCGTTTTATGTACCAATGATTCAAAAAGACATAACTGTCTTAGTTTGTGCCATAAGTCATTAGTATACCTCCATTACTACAATTTATGTTGAGGATTTTTTAAGTGTCTGTAACACCCAAAAACCTGATTTTTAATTAACAGGATTTAATTTGATTTATTTAAGTATTTTTGGTGGGCATTTAATCTAGTAAATAAATAATTTTTGTTGAAAATAAAATTCATCATAAAGTTAGAGACATGCTTGTGCATACATGCTGGAGCATATCTTATTTTTTTGTGTTGATTGTTCTGGTTAGAATTTATTTTGCACACAAAATTCCATTTAGAAACTGATTTGGAAAAGACAAAGAGGAGAAGGCTTACCTGGTGGCCTTTCGGCCGAAGCCCAGGCTTGTTTCCCCTCCCCCTCGCCCCCCGCATCACAAGCAACAGACTAGGCCGAGGCCCAGCAACCCCGCAGCCCAGCTCGCGTTGCAGCCCGCCAGCGCGCGCTCTCTCCTCTCTCTTCTCTTTCATTGACCACCGGGACCCCCTCCTTACTGACACCGACAGCTCGAGCCCACGCGGCAGTGTCACCTCTCCCTGCTTCCTTCTTCCTCGGGGCGCAGTCGAGCCGGACTCGATCGAGAGGAGACCCGATCTCGGTTTCCTCGGGATTTCTTTCGTCCGCGCGTAACCAAGACCCTATAAAGCCCCTAGAGATGCCCGCGTGTTGTTTTTCCCTTTTAGCTGCGGAAATCGAGCCCTATTCGCCTAGGTTATCGTGTTTCGGATCTCGCCGAGGCCGCACTCGTCCCCCACCGCGGCGCGAGCTCTCTGCCCGCTCACAGGCCGAAACGATCCCCTAGGTGCGTTCGCGTGAAGCTCCTCTACGTTTCAGTACCCTTGGTTTTGTGTTTGGTGCTCAGAATCGCGAGATGGGAGGTCACCGGTGAGGCGCACGGCGGCGTTCATGGCGCACCACCGCGCCAGACCTCTCTCCGGTGGCCGAACCGGCCGGTGCCTTCCTCCAGGTGGATCGTAGCCGTCGGTTTGAAGATCGAGAGGCGAGATTAGATCATACCGGTTCGGAGGAGAATTTGCTAAAAAGTCCCTGGACATTTCCAGGAATTAACCCGCCGTCCAAAGCGCCTTCTCCGATTTTACGCTTTCCAATTAAGAAAACGTATTCTCTGCCGGGTTAAGAAAAATACACTTTCAGATAATTACAAGTTTGTCACTGAACTTAAATTGCTTATAAAATATTTGTTTTAACTCTGTTTTTGTCCATTCAAATTTTGTTAGATTCATATTCATGAGCTCTACATGTTAGAAGTATTAATTCACTGTTTTGAAACTTTTTATTTTCGTAGTAGCATTTAATTAATTATTTCTCTATAGAAAATCTTGGAAAATTCATATCTTCTACGTTTTAATTCCGACTTTCGTGAACTTTACGTTTGTGTAATCTTAGCGCTGCGTAGAATATTTTTATAAACTTTTATCTTTGCTTTTCCACTGTTTGGTGTATTGTTCTAATTATAGCTTGTTTGCTTCGTGTATGATTGTCTACATTGGATTGCGTGTTGTTGATTGATGATCGAGTATAGACGGTGAGTGATACGTTAGTGATCGATGTCAATCTTTTGAAGATCAGCAGCAGGCTCAGGAGAGCTTTGATCAAGGCAAGTATAACTTGGGATCATCCTTGTTACCTATTCACCTTGTCGACCTTAGCAAAATCATAGATGATTGTTACCTGGATTCCTTGCTACCTACTTGATATGCATTTGGTGTACATGTGCTAGTGCTTGATGTAATCCATGATCTTGTAAGATGATTAATAGCTATGCAATGAACATTAAAAGATGACAAATAACTATACGAGACCTTTTCTGTAAGTGATCACCGGGACAACAGTGCAACCATGAGGGCTATAATGGCTCTGGCTTTAGCTCAGTATGAAGACCTTTTCTAGCTTGTTAGAGGTTACCCGAAAGGGCGCTAGAGGGGCTGA
>Ga0182004_10004132_pt1 | contig 11667 bp, 9 predicted proteins | sample Sormic07211540_1_FD_120479 | JGI IMG/M metagenome (GOLD analysis project Ga0182004, IMG submission 120479) | Endophyte microbial communities from Sorghum bicolor roots, Mead, Nebraska, USA - 072115-40_1 MetaG | ecosystem: Host-associated > Plants > Roots > Unclassified | place: USA: Nebraska...
CTTGTATGCAACGTTACTTTGTAGAAATCTGCACCTCCTTGGTTTTTTTTTCGCAGTCCCTGATTTGGTGGTTGCCCCCTTTGGTGCAGGTTGGAATACTCCCATGGCTGTTTTTGACCTCTCGGGTCAGCAAGCTGCTGTGCCAAAAATTCGGCTTCGTCCTCGTGCGTCCGTAGCTCGTTTCCACGAGAAAGTCAGCAAGTTGCTGCACCTAAACAAGCTTCTAGATCTCTGTATAATCACTTGTTCACTTGTTGCCCACATTTGTTCTGCCGTGCCCGTGTGCTCAAGCGGATACGTGTAAGAACTTGATTTTTATAAAGTTAATACTAGTAAAACTGTGGATGATGTGTGCTCTTCGTTTCTCCTTTCACTGTCGCGGGCAACGGGCATCCCTGTGCTGTTGGTGGCCACAGTGGAGATTGGAGAGGCCCCAACGTCTGGAACTGTTTCCTTTTCCAGCGAAGCAGTGGTGCTCTGAGCCACTGGTGCTCTTGGCACTTTGGCAGGCCGGGGGCAAATCTGAAAGAGGGGGTACGGTTGGACCGTCACGTCCGTCAGCCCGTGCCCGTGCCCGTGGCCCCGTGCTCGCATCGCATATTCGCATGCACTGTACGGCTGACCTCCTGCTACTCCAGGCTACTTGGCTAAACCAGCGCGCCACAGCGTCTCGTCGCGTCGGAATGCTAATTTGGCCGTTTGCCGGGCGCCGGGCGGCTCCCTTCCCCGTGATGGCCCGATGTGCCGCGCCACCCGTCGGATTTCCTAGGCTGCAACGCCCGACGCCAGGCAGTTGGCACGCGGGGGTCGGAGGTGCGCCGAGCGGCGCTCTATCTGTCAGAAAAAATAGCGATTCAGTGACGCATAAATTGATTCTGAAAATGAGAAAAAAAACAACAATAGCATGTACTATAGGTGTTTGAATTAACACTATCTGTATAATCCAAGATAAACTCAAACTCTCAAATACTAAAAATAGTAGGAACACAAGAACGAACAACAAAAAAGAATAGACATTATTACAGTGAAGTTGTAGCGCAAAAAAAAGACGAAACAGACTGTTGATAAAAGATCCATGATTAACAGCGTAGAGAGAAGACATCTGGTGAGCAGTTGCGATGATGCTTTAAAAAAAACTGATAGACCTCTATCCCGTGTAGGGACACGAGACGATGTAGGCTTCGAAGACATGCTCTCCTGGTGCCAATGACACATTAACCGTGGGATGAGAAAGATGGCGGTGACACAACACAATGGTGAAAGGAGGGAATGAATTCGATGACATATTGTCCTAATATATACACACGTCGTAGCTAAAGAAAGTAATTAGCCGTGTAATCACGGAATTAAGGTGATTGACCTGTCGTTAGTCGACTGGAGATGACACATCGGTGATATAATGGGGATGGGATGGGAAAGACGGTGGCAACGCAGCACAATGGTGAAAGGAGGAGAGAGATGGAGACGACGGCGGTGGCACAACATAGTGGTGAAACGGAGGAGATGAAATTCAACAATGTCTCATCCCAATATATACACGCATCGCAGCTAAGGAAAGTAACTAGCCACGCAATCACAACATTAAGGTGATTGACCTGCTGTTAGTTGACTAGAGATGACACACATCAAGGATGAAATGGAAAAGACGGCTCCTCTGTACTAAGGATGACGCCTTTCTTGCTAGACCATTCATGTTTCTTTTTTTTCTCTCCCCAATAATTTTATCTAAATTGAGACAACTCAATTTTTTAAGTTATAGTCTCACTCCTTCTAAAGTAGTATTGTGAGACTAAAATCTCTAGCTAATATCATACGTGCAAGTAAATCTTTAAAATTTACTTAAAAAATATTATTTGAACCAGTCTAAATGTTATAACACTACTAGCACATGCCCGTGCGTTGCTACGGGAGCCTCAAAACATTACATATAAACATCTAGTAGCCAAAATAGTCTAATTTTTTGACGTGACGTAATAGTTTGGACAAATGGTGATGCACACACATTTTCTCAGACGTGCATTCCTCATTCTTCCTCGCTAACGCTGCTCCCTTCCATCTCTGGCTCAGTCTCAACATCTCCTGGATCAGTGGATCTCCATCTCAAATCCCACAGCAAAATAAGACAGTATGTAAACATGCATCCTTTCTCCGTTTCATCACTACATGGAGTAGTGCGGGGCAGGACAAGCAGACTCGCAGCAGTGAGGCCCAAGAAGGCGGCCGAGCTTAGAGGAGAGAACGAAATGGGTATCTGTTATCTGGCAATGGCTACCACTGGATTTCCGATTTGCTCCTTCTCAACGTCTTAGCTTCCAAGATATACTACGTATTTCCTTGGAAAGATTGCATACCAAAGATAGGTTATGAAAAAAAAATACAAAGCAAAACTTGAAAGGAAAAATAGAAACCTTGTGTCCATTTAATCGAACACATTGACTGCAACATCCACGGAAGCATTGATGCCGGCATTGAGCTTGATGGCCACCGGCGATGGCAAGCACACAGGAGCAGGTGGGGTTGGATGTTGCAGATGATCTCTCCCTTGACTTTCAGACCTCTGTTGGCCCTTTGCTAATGGGCGCAGGCGCAACGGAAGGAGCCTGCCCTAGCTCCGAGCTTGGATGCGTAGTCATGGCTTGGACTGATGAATCCTCTTCTCTATCGAAAACTGTTTGTCGTCGCTGAAGTGCTTCACGGTGGACAGGACAGCCGGATAAAGGTGTCCAGTTGTATCTTGAAGTGGTCGCCGAGGATGACGGTGACGACGAAGATAACCTAGAGACCACCCTGGGTGTGGATGGCTATGGAGCACTGGCGCCGCTATCCATCTGCGTCGTGCGCCAGGCAAGGACACTGCCGGTTCTCCATGAGGGGTCGCAACGGGCAGTGGATTTGGGAGGCAGCGGGGCGGCGTGACAGTGGACCAGTGGTGTAGTTTTTTTTTTTTATTGCGCTCAGACATGCGTGGGCGCGGGTGGGAGCGAGGCGGGGCGAAGGAGTTGTTGACGATTCCATTTTCATCTTTTTAGGAGTAGAGATGGCGCGGCCATGCCTCTCAGTCTCTGCAGATCTGCTCGCCTCGCACCCGAGCCCCTTGCTTCTTGGCGCCGCTAGTCACCCACCTTGGAGTTAGGGGTAGGCGGCGACAAGTCGTGCAACAAAAACTGTAACCGGATTTGACTTACGACATCTACTGCTGCTTCAGCCTCGAGCATCCATTTTTCGTTAGGAGTCAGTCGTATAGTTTTGACTTTTAATTATCTCGCCAAGTGGATATTAATGCTGCTAGTGCTACGTCATCGCTGCCTTTGCTCTGACTGATGTCGCCTGCCATAGGCTTCGGGCCAAGCTTTCTTTGGGCATGTGCGTCAGCATTCAGCAAGGCCGGGTGCGGGTTAACGGTGAAAGTACCAGGACAGCACCAGGTTCTCAGTCTCTCGGACACCATGTGGCACTGTTTTTTCTTTTCTTTTCTTTTTTTTTTTGGCCCCTTGCGTGAAAACCACATGGAGGAGATACTTTTGCTTTTCCTTTTGCGTGGGAGCCACCGCACTATGATCCTCTTTTCCAAATTCGAAAAGCAGCTATATACCACCTATAGAACCAGGGCTTATATATGGATGGAAATGGTTTAGATAATTTTGGACTAACTGATATGAAATTTTAAATATATGTAGAAGAATTTTAGATATCCACATGAGCATAGACAATCTAAACCCCCATTGTATGCGGATCCAGGGCAGTTCATTATCGACAAATCCGACTACTTGAAAGCCTATGATGTTTGAAAATCTAAAAAATTATAATGAATTTTACGTATCATGGGTCTGCTCTGCAGCTCGTGTACCGCACCATGGTCCCAAACAGGACCATTGGCGTTCTATGGCTATCTTCTCCACTTGTCCATTAGTAATTTTGTACATAATCATATTATCAGCCTATTTAAGTCCACTTCTAGTTCGACTTTGGTCCGTACCATTTCTAGCATAAAAAAACATATGCATAGATGGATTAGCACACTCCCATTCACTTTCATATTAGCTAACTAGCAAAAGCATGGGGACTTTAATTCCGTTCACAACTCTTGAGTGACAGGACTGCGTTACAGCAATTCTTTCTCCACCCTGGAATGGTGATCTTTCCCAAATTTAGGACGACAAGGTCTACATCTATTGCCATCCTGTATTTTTCAAATGTGCTCTATCATTTTTTTTCTTCTAGATTGGTGGACATTGCAGAATATATAGCATCACATCACCTATTTTTGAGATTTAAGGATTCATTATGACACACTGTAAGATCTGTAAAAGCAAAATCGATAAAGATCGTAAATCCTAATCCTAAATCACGCGGGGGGATTCTCGTGCTTCGGTGCACGTCACAGGATCATAGAACTAGCTAAAATAGTTTCTATATGACTAAAAATGGTGGATATATAGAATCTAGATTCTTATTCGGCAGCCCAGGTGGCTTGATTTCGTAGTGACATAGGAGTACTCTATAAAGATTATATGCTCCCCCTGGTGCTGCACAATCGACGTCCATGTTGTCACGCTCTGATCGACCCCTGGTACCGTACACCAGATCGGTAGCACACACTGCGCGGTTCGGCCGCTCACGCAAGAGACACATCGCCCAGTGAAGCTGCTGTACACACACCACACCACACCACACCTCCCGTCCCGCTGGCGCACACGCTCCTCACGTGCTCGCCCGCCCGCACCCGAAACGTCCCAAGGAAAAGAGGGAGAAAACCCACCGAAAAGTCTACCACCCACCTCCCCCTGCTCGCTCGGCTCACGCCCCCCAACACGCAACGCAACGACGCCCCTCACAAAAACGAACAGGGGGGGCCAAAAAGGAAAAAAAATAAAGGAAAAGAACGCCGACGGGACAGGAATGGGCAAGCAGCAGCAGGCGCCACCGTCGCGGCGGTCCCCGGCGATGTCGGCGCCTCCGCCGCCGAAGCGCCGGAAGAAGAAGGGCCGGCCGTCCCTGCTCGACCTCCAGAAGCGGAGCCTCCGCCTCGAGCAGCAGCTCCAGGAGCAGCAGCAGCAGAAGATAAAGCCGCAGGGGCGAGGACGCGCCAACCGCCGGGGCGCCGGCTCCGCGGACGAGGACGACGACGGGCCCGCCTCCGGCTCCGGCCGCCGCGAGAAGAAGCTGCGCCTCGTCATGGGCCTCCACGACGGATCAGCCAAGGTGGGCGCCCCTCGCTCTTCACCCCTCCCCTCCCTCGATCTGAGCCGAATCCGACCCAATTCTGTCGATCCCGCGCGGAATTTGCCTAATTTGGGCGCTCCGGCCTCGGGCCGCGTACGGATCTGCGCAGCCGCGCGCCGCCCGAGGAATTTTCTTTGCTATTTTTGGCATGGAAAAGGCGGCATTTATTTATTTATCTCCGTAGCGATGGGCACAGTGACGCAGTGGTCAACTCCGCTCCGCTCAGACCAGCCTGAGTGGCGAGGAGTTCTCCCAATCATTTGGGATAATCCTAAACCCTCGCTATAGTCTCATCGCCTTGTCGTGGCAACACAATAATTGGCGCAATTTTTTTAAACGCCCCGGCTCCGAGCTTTTAAAGGCGTGCGCTTTTCGGGTTTGGTTTTTGGCAGCTTCTAGCGCCAAATTCCACTGCATTTAGCGCGCTCTCGTTAGATTTTTGTACTTGGTAACTGGCCCTGGTAAACGAAAGCTTACCCCACCTTTTCTGCTGCTTTTTTTTCCCCTACTCCGGGGAGGTTTTCGATGCTCGTAAAGATTTTAATTTCGTATATGTTCTGTTTAATATATCTTTTTTTATCTTAACCGCTGCTGCCGCAGGGAGAAAAGACGAGGAAAGCGACGGATGGGCGTGAAGGTTGGTGCTCCTTGCTCTGTGGCATTTACTCTGCAGATTTCCGCAGGCAAAAAAAAACCTGGACAAATGTGCACAAAGATGCCATTTTAAATTCTGTTACTGTTGGAGGCATTCCAATTTTCTCGTCTTTAATTAATGCTCGTGCCTCTGTTTGCCCTGTGCCCATGGCTTGGATTTGTTCATTCGACAGAGCCGTCAGATTCCGGGCCCACAACACCTTTGCCGAACAAAAAGTTGTTGATCTTCATCCTCGACAGGCTACAGAAGTGAGTTGCTGTGCTCGTTGCTTGTTCTTCCTTCGGCTCCCCATACTCAGCTCCAGGACCTCTCATCTTTGTGTGTCCTGGTTTCTTGCAGGAAGGATACGTATGGTGTATTTTCAGAGCCTGTTGATCCTGAAGAGGTTTGTTTGCTTTAGAAGTGATGATGCTATATGTTTGTTTTCTTTGTTTTGATTACTGAAACTGCTGATTTACCTGTTCATGTCCAATTATGGCCAGCTACCTGACTATCATGACATTATAAAGCATCCAATGGATTTTTCGACAATACGAAAGAAGCTCGATAAGGGGGCCTATTCCAACTTGGAGCAATTTGAGGTGGGTTACAGGATTTCTTTAGATTGATCTTTTTTTATTGGATTTTCCTTAAATCAGCCAGCAAATTGTGGCTGTTTGCTTGGTAATAGCTAGTAATAAGCTGTTGTCCGTCATTCAAAGTTTGGTCATTAACTCTTTGTACTGTTTGCCACTGGGACCTCTTGCTCTACGCCTCTACCCTGGTTGCATGTTTTAGGAGCTGATGTTTAGTCTCATGGCATCTAGGTTTTCCTGTTAGGTATTTTCTCAGATGGTGTTCCATGTGTACTGAATCCCATAACTCTAGACCTGATTTTTCTTGGCAATATAATCAGTTTCGAGATTGGTACAACATATATACTTTATCATGTAAATTCTCTTTACAACTAATTTAGAAATGTAAATTTTAAATCAAGTTTAGTCTGGTGATGTTCTTGTTCGAGTGAAGCAATTACACCTAGGATCTATTTTATTGGTTCCATAAGAGCATCTTTACTAGCAAAAAGTTTGTCCAACGCTATGTTTTAGGACCTATACAGTATTGTTTCATTGAGCACTGTTCACCTAAACGGTGTTTACACACTGTTTAAATGCACGGTGGTATGCCATTTCTGTTTAATCAACCGTTTATCCCGTTTAAATGGCCGTTTTGTCTGTTTAGCCCAAATAATGGCTAAAGGGCAAGTGACCAACTGTTTACCGTTTACCATTTAGGATAACACTACTATTCAGTTGCTCTACTTAGGCATATAAAACCAGTAACTTGAAGGGAAGACCTGTTTCTTGTTCGAGGTTCTGTGGTGTATCCTTTACTTGTTTTTCGGCAGTTCAAGCGCTGAGATTAACATCTGATATAGACTGAGACAGAACTGTACTAGGTTAGCAGACAACCTATTACCTTCCTTTTTTTTTTTTATTGTGTTATGGACCCTAACTTTTCTCGGGCATGATTTCTCTGGTTTCTGCTTTTCAACTATCTGACTGAGTTTAAATTATATATATAGTTATACATTTATTCTGCTGATGTGCCTAGAAGAAACTCTCAAATACTCTGAGGTATCCCTGTCAATTTTGTTTGATGCAATGTAGGATTGCGATCTTAAGTTCTTAACAGCATGGTCAATAGCAGAAGATTTTACACATTAGAAACTTGCTAAGTGAACACTCATTTGACCACCTAGTTGTACTTGCACGAGATCATCTAAGGCAGCTGGGATATCAATGTTCTCTTGCAAGTTTACACACTAGAAACTTGCTAAAAGAACACTAATATATGGTTCCATACATGAAACTAGGCAGGAAATCAGTATTCTGTTTGAAAATATATGAGCACAAGAAGTGCACATTATACAATGTAATGTTGTAAATACAGTAGTTTTATTATTATTATTATTATTATGGTAAAGATGGTCAACATGCTCTTAGAAAATATGAAATGTCCTTATCTCTTTAGAAGAGATGTCTTGATGCATTTTTGGTAGTATGTGACAAGACGGGGATGGACTCATACACCATATAATGCGTTAAGTTCAAATATCATCTAGGATTTAAAGTTCTAGATGTGCTTTTGATAGCATACGTCCTTCCCTTTTGCAAGTCATTCATGCCATGTTTTGGAAGGTAGCATATTAGATAATTATAGATGTTTGCTCAACAAAAAAACTCAGAGCCCACTTGCATTGTTTATGCCAATTTATGTTGGCAAATCATATTCAAGCTGTACCTTTGTTGCTAATTCATTAGTTATTATGAAGTATGTTGGACCTCAGTTGGAATTATGTGTTGTTTGAAAGATGAGGCAGGCATTTGGTAAAATGATATGATTTCAACCTTTGTAATGCCTGAACAGGACACTATGCTTTATCACCATTTTTAAGCTTTTAGCTAATGAATTTACTTAATGCTGACTTGCTACTTCATAAGTATCCCATGTGTATATACTGTTATAACATCATGGGTTTTCCAACTTGCATTTTTGCCACCCATTGGACTGTGTTGCATGGAACATCATTAACGCAAGCCGCTTTTATCCCATAATCTTCTATGTTCAAACATCTTTGCTGAACATCTCTTAAGAATGAAATTGCTAGGCAGTGCACATTTGAGTACTGGTGTGTTACTGTTTAACCAAATCTGCACACTGTACCATGTGTATTCTCAGTGCTTGTTGAAAGCATTATGCCTTATTCTTGCAGTCCTGCTAGCAGAATATCACATTTTGTTCTGGAATGAATATGAATATTTGGTATTGCTTTTATTATTCCTGCAGTTCTGCTGCAAAGTACTATTTCTTTCCTGGCCTCAGAATGCTAATGACGTTTTATCAATATCATTCAACTTGACTGGAATTTCAATTTACAGGATGATGTGTTCCTGATAAGCTCCAATGCGATGTGCTACAATTCACCAGATACAATATACTATCGACAGGTCAAACATTAAGCCTACATGTCATGATCTTTGAATATAATTACGAGTTATGGTGTATTTAACATCCATATGCCATGCATAACAGGCACGGGGTATTCAAGAGATAGCGAAAAAGGATTTTGAGAATCTTAGGCAAGATAGTGATGCCAGTGAACCAGAACCGGAACCAGAACCCGAGCCGGAGCCAGAACTAGAAGAACCAAAGCCACAGCCTCGCAGGGGCAGACCTCCAAACAAGAACAATGCCAAACAGAAAGTTGGGAAGCCACCAGCAGAACGTGCTACTGCAGATTTCTCTGGTGCAACACTTGCTACTGCAGCAAATATTGGACGCCATGCACAGGCAGATTTTGATCTGTCACGAAGAGTAATAGATAAAGCAATGATTGCAGATGTGTTGAGAGCTTCTTTTGCCAATCAAAGGAATCAGCACAACTGGTCTGGCGAGCGGAAATTCGAAAGAATTGAAGATTACTCAGGTTTAACTTATTTTTTTTCTCGTTCTTACTAAAAGCGTCTTTTGAAGGGTAAACATGTAATGAGTACTAACTGAACAAAGAACTAGGCATCCAATCTGGCCAATTCAATTTTCTTTTAACCTTCGTCGTGGTCGCTCTTTTCTTCCAGGTTATGGGGGTACATGGTCCGCAAAAATGGGAAAGAGGCCAATTCTGATGGAAGATAGTCGCCGAAGCACATATTATGACACTCAACCATCCAGTTCAATATATGAGCTGCCGGTATCGTCCTCCTACAATGGGACTAAGAAGCTGCTAGTACCAGTTGAGTGTCCAATCCAAATTCTGGCCTATATAAAGTAACTGATGATATACTAATATAATTTCAAACTCCTATTAACATTAGAGAACAGTAAGACACGATTGTCCACACTTTAACACAATGTTTTTTTTTATCAGGTTGGGGTTCAGTTACAGCAGTCCTATTCCCGCAGCCTGGCACGATTTGCTGCACAACTTGGTCCTGTGGGCTGGGAAATTGCATCAAAACGAATTGAACGAAGCCTTGCACCTGGAACAAAGTTTGGTCGTGGCTGGGTAGGAGATGGTGAAACACCAAACTCATTTCAGCCACCTGTACTAGCTGCATTTTCAGAAACAATGACACCACCAAGCAGTATAGCAGCATCAGGTGAGCAGCCATCTATGAACGCCCCCCCTGCCACAGGGGCCTGTGCTGGCAACGTAAGCCATCCGGCGGGATCTCAACCACATGCTATGCCATATGCTTCTACCAGCACAGCGCAGAGGATGAATTCTGAAGCATTAGCAAGCCAGCAATGTGGATCAGTACCACAGATTTCGATAAACCGAGGTGAACGTGCTGTTGAGATGAAGGGCACCCCTAATAATCTTCACGGACACCCGGGCATGCAGCAAACTGTGAATGGTTTCAATGCCGTTCCAGGTGCTAACCCAGACTCTTAACTACACTTGTATGCTTAATGTTCCATTAATCTCATGCCCATTTTAGTTCAAAGTTCATGACCCTTCAAAGCTTTCTTCCCTTTTTCAGGACCGATGATGTTCCCACCTGCCGCTCAACTGGTGGTGAATCAGATGCAGACACATACGGCTGATTGAGTAACAAGTAGAAATTGAATCTACATTGTCAACATGACATTTGGATTGTGCCCGCTTCCAGTCAGTCAGTCGCGGGCACCAAGCGACGATGGTGGATGGCCTTAGACCGCACCCTGCCAGTGGCTTGGCACCCACCAACCTCGACATTGGGGGGGTTTGGTCGCTGTTGATCCGTTGCGCCGTAACCCGGTGCTGCAACTGTGAGCCTGTTGTGTAATTGCGTAAGTAGTAATTAGGATGATAACGTGCATAGATGTGTCAGGGTTGATGTTGTAACAGAGTTGAGTTGCAGTTTGGAGATTTAGCGATCCTGAATGTGTAGTAGAAAAAACCACAGGGTAAACGAAACATCTGTATAGATTATTCAGGAGTTTTTTTTTTAGCGTTTTGGTGACTGGTCGCAGACGCAGATGCGACCGAGCATGAAATCGTGCGAATCAGATTGTCTGTTGTTTCTATACATCAAATCTGACGGTGTCCCCGGATTGCCGGTGGTGGTGAGTCAAGTCGGCAGCAGGTGCCCCGCCGCCGGCGCCGCCTAGAACTGCGTCGTCCCCGAAACCGAGGTCGAAGCCGAGTTGGCCTTCCAGCAGCGGCGCTTCATCATGCAAGATGCAAAGCAGATTCACAGCACCCATTCACTTCCGCTGTAACGCCGCGACAATTGCCTGGGCCGTGCCGTCCGCCTGGGCGTCGGACTTGGACTCGGAGGCGGCGGCTTCTGGTTTCCGGCAGCAGCGGGTCGCTCGGTAGCCATGGCTCCGGCACCGTTGGGAACAAGCGCCTCCTCCTCCTGCTCAATCTTCATGGACCGCAACGTCTCCCTGAGCGCGGTCACCGGGACATGAGGACGAGGACAAGGAGAAGGCTCCTGGTGCTGGTGCTGGGCAGCCGGTTGCTCGCGGGCCGTGGCTCCAGGTGGGTTCGCCGCGGAATCAAGGGTCTCCTCCTGCCGCGCACTGATCTTCCTGCGCCCTGCGAACACGTACCAGCATTTCCGGCAGCAGCAGCGGAGGAAGACGGCGCCACACAGCAGCAGCAGCAGCAGCAGCGTGACGGCGGCGCAGCACAGGGCGACCACCAGGCACGTCAAGCCTGCGGAAATGTTCCGCGACGCCGCCTCGCGTTCCTCCATATAGGCCGCCTCTAATTCGCTTGGGCGCTGGGCCTCTCTCTCTCAGGTTACGAAACGAGCTGA
>Ga0182004_10004133_pt1 | contig 11667 bp, 7 predicted proteins | sample Sormic07211540_1_FD_120479 | JGI IMG/M metagenome (GOLD analysis project Ga0182004, IMG submission 120479) | Endophyte microbial communities from Sorghum bicolor roots, Mead, Nebraska, USA - 072115-40_1 MetaG | ecosystem: Host-associated > Plants > Roots > Unclassified | place: USA: Nebraska...
GTGTAAAGTGAAAGATTACACCAAAAAAAAAAAAAAAAATATTTTTCCTCCAAATTTTTTGTTTTTTCTAAACCAAAAAAGCCCCCCCCCCCCCCCCCCCAAATGTAACTTTGTTTCCAAGATTATTTTTCAGCTCAAGCGAATACCTGCAACATTACTTATGCAATCTGCATTTGACCATAACACATTACGTCATCAAAATGCATATTTGCGAACAAAATTGTGTTAAATATTATTGGAACTAGCAATTTCGTGCAGCGGACATGCTTCATCAATCCGTTAGTCATGCTATGACAGACGGTCTAGAAGGGATATAATCAGTTTGCCAAACACATATCCTTAGACAGCTACAAAATATAAAGAGTCACGAGAGGACAATAACCCCTAGACGCCTCTCTAATAAACTCCAACACGATGCGTGGCCCAATGCCCCCAAAGATGGTGATGCAGTACCTAATAAATTCTATATGCACACTTTTTTCAATGATTATTGTTGACTCATGAGGATTTTGGACATGGACCAATGCCATTGAAAATCTTACCTTCTTATCTTTCCTGCATATGTAAAATATTATAAAAAATAGAGTTTGTATATGACTTGCACGATAATTTTAGTGCAAACTACTCTTAGAGTCTAATTTAGACTTGAACTTAATATAGATTGGTCCTCCAACTTAGCTTGGACGACCACGCTCGTTTACTCCGCCTCACGCTTCTCTCCATATACATCATTTCCAAAGTTGGTAAGAATTATAGCATCATTAGGTAGAAAATTATTATCAAAATCATGAAACAAATTACTTAGGAGTGACCTTACCTATAGATTTAGTTGTCGTGCTCAAGCTCTAGTAATTGGCTCTTAGGTAGCTGTATGAGGAGTGTTATGCGCACCTATTCCTAGTGATGTACCTAACATTCATCCCTCTCTTAAAGTGAAGTCATTGTAGACTCAAGCTCATCTTCTCCCATATACAACTTTCAATGTGTTGTTAAAGAAAAAAACTTCTAATATGAAATATTAAAGGTGGGACTAATTCCATAGCAAAAACTAGAGTCTACATGTATTGTCATTTATCTTTACAATTATTTTTAAATGGACCGGTAGTTCTAGGCATCAACTTAGACTTTCATAACTCATTGTCATTTATCTTTACAATTATTTTTAAATGGGCTGGTAGTTCTAGGCATCAACTTAGACTTTCATAACTCTAGAATCTATCTTTTCAGAAGTGTAACTATGCTAAATCACGCGATTAAGTTTAACTTTCTTTCTACATTTGGTACCAGCAAATCTATATTTTTATTAATCTTTTCAATAGAGAATTGCTAAAGCTCAACCGGTTGATTTGACTCCTTCCATCAACTGATTTTTGAGCCATCTGATCTTGCGCGGACGGCCAGCAGAGGGGCATCTGGACAGGGTAGGAGAGGCAGGGGCACTGCCGCACCGGGCCAAGGAGCAGAGGCGCCGCTCGCGCCTAGGCCGGGAAGGCGACACACCGCCGCCGCACCGGGCTAGGAAGGAGCAGGGGCGTTGCCGCAGGGCTGCCGAGGTGGGGAAGGAGAGGGGCACTGGAGCTGGGAAGGCAACATGCGCTAGGGTTGGGAAGGCTGCGCTACTGAAGATCGCGCTACGACGGCATCGATTCTGTGTGCGGCTCATGGAGTTACGGAAGGGAAACTGAAGCGATGGGAAGGGAGAGGGAAGGGATAAGGTTGGGAGCATGGGTCCCACCATAATTTGTGAATAATTTATATTTTTTAATTTGTGAAAAGTTTGACATATATTTCTCTGATGTCTGCATTCCATAGAAATAATTTGTAAATTTTTATGAAAATTTTGGTATATATTTATATTATTCTCCAAATTACACCACTGTGTTTAATAAATTACACTAAAAAATCATTGTAAATATAGTAATAAATCAGTGTAAATTTAGCTAGAAGATAGCGTAAGTGTATGAAAAAATTCAGTTGATAGGAGACGCCAAATCAACTGAATGACACCTAGATAGATCCTTTCAATATTTAGTTGCTTCAAGCAATTTTAGAATAAAATGAGTACGTTCCTTGCCATCATTATGTCTAGTAGGTAAATACAATGATCAATAAGACTTTAGGAGTACGACAGCACGAGAGTTAAATCCATACACTATCTGAAAAAAAAATTTATCTTAGCGGTAGATTGGTTTATCCAATTATACGCAAACTAAACATGCCATAACCACTTTTCCCACGTCTTTAATATTCTCTTTATAAATAGTTTTGAACATAGTAGACAAAGTTTGGTTCACTAGGCGCCCTCTTCGTTTGAACTTATCATCCATAATTTTATAGCCAGCCAATAGTGTTTCAGTAGTCTGTTGGCATATTGTAGAGAACAATTTTGGTGCTAGTTTATTTCATAGAGTGTGCTAAAAGTGACTCAATCATTTAGTATCACTATTTCAAACAATAATAGAAGACATGTACTACAAGAGTTGCATGTTGTCTTTTTTTTTTTAATAAGAGTGGTATGTTGTCGGTGCTAACAACTGCAACCAAAACATGTAAGTTCAAAATATCAATATGCTCTCAAGATAAATGAGGAATGCATGTAGTAACTTACATGTTCCTGGTAATTAAAGATGTCCTGGAAATATAAGATAAAACAAGGGAAAACAAAAGAAGTGAGACGCGGGTTCGACATCAATCAAATATCGATTTCTTTTTTCACATCCAAACGCCATCACCTCGCACTTATCCGTGAAACCGCGCCATGGCCACGGCGGCGCCCGCGCTGCCCACCTTCCTCCGGCTGTGGCCGGCCTCGCCCTTCCTCCTCTCCCCCAGCCTACACGTCCCCAGTTCAAGGCGCCCCACTCCGTCGCGCCTGAACTCTCTTCGCCCTGCGAGGCCCCTCTTCCCCATCTCAGGTTCGTTTGGTGCTTGCACTACGGAACTTGTGAGCGCGTCGCGCCTATGTACTGGGCTCGCGTTGGGGTCCTTCCCTCGTTGATAAATAATAACCGCCGCCTCGTGTGCTGCAGCTGTGGAGAAGACCAACGAGGCTGCTGCGGTCGGGGAGGGCGAGCTGGAGGGGATGCCACCCGAGTTCTACGACGAGGTATGCGCGTATCTTTGCTCGTCTGTGAATTTCATGGCGCGGGTGATATAGTATTAGTATGTGGGCATCAATATCGTTGTTAGTTCGTTCAGGCATTTCATCGAGCGGGTGATATGCAAGCTTAATCCCATCTCATTAATGTGAATGAGTGCTAGGATCAACAAGCATGCTGTGAACCAGGAAATATTACATATATAGAGTATAATATGCTAGTGTTAGACACCTTTCCTTTCTGGAGAACTGAAGATATATCTTTTTCCTTTTCCCTCTTGTCTTTAGATACATTGGCAATCCACTAGGGCTGCAATTTTCATGATGCCATCAGAAATCCTCTGTTGCTGTAACTAGCCATTTCCTTCTGTTAGTCTATTTGCTAATGTGGACCGTGGATAAAGATTGCCATAAGCCCTAATATCTCAGTATTGTTCTTTCGCTTTTGTCTTCGGTAGGTATTATCAAATGCACATCCGAGATGGTTCGTCATGTACAATTTCTGAATCATTCTGCTGCCATGACTTTTGGCCTGTAGGACTAAGTTATTGCCGTCATGAGCCTTCCTCACAAATTGCTCACTCTGCACCAAATTGACATATTAACTTATGTCAGTGCCATCCATCTCCATTCACTATGACTTACATCGAACTTCGAAGTATTAACTACTACCTCACCTGTACTGTGATGTCTCAAAACTGCTTATTTTCCTAAGATTTTATGGTCATATCCGTACAATGTACACACTCATTAAATAGCATCATTGATCTGATTTCATTTATTTGTTATGTTTAGAAACCATATAAACATTCACTTCCACATGCAGGAGTGGCAGGCCCGTCAGCGGGAGAGGACTAAGGAGTGGCATGCATATCGGCAGAAAGAGGAGGCCGAGGAGGAAAGAATAACAAATGAGTACCGAGAGATAGGCATGCGCCTGAAAGCTTACCCACAAGAAGAAGTTTGCAAAGCTAGGATTTTAGTTTCAAGTTTCATAAGAGCTGGTGAAGATGTTGAGAAGGTAACATGGCATTGTGCCTTCCTAAGATGCAATTAATTCCTTCAATTTCCTATCTCATGTTTCTCTCCCTTTATCTTTATGATACTACAGCTAGCCATAGTTTAGTCAATTGCCAAGCTTCTCACGGTGTGACCGGTTAGAGCAGTGAGCTCCGGGACTCTCCCGTCCGACCTGGGTTCGAAGCCTGGCACCTTCTTATTTCAAAGGCTATATTGGAGTCTCCTCCCATAGTCTAGGGGGCATAGTTTAGTCGATTATGGAAAGTAGTCACAATACTGGAACAAAGTGTGGGACAAATGCACTGAAATATTGCTCTTTCTTGGGTGTTTCAATGACCTAGAAAGCATTAGATATAGGAAAATTATTGTAAGAAATGTCATTTAAGCTGTCTTGAATGAACAAGTTAAGTCTTCAAAATCACTCATTGCAAGTTTGCAACTCACAGATGCCTGCACCAAGCACCACTCCAGTCTCATAAGATCTATTCTCTTTAATTGATAGGGCCATTGGCCATAGCTGTCATCAAAATGCAGCCAACAAAAATCCATGTATCAAAAGTAGGACTCTGAAGTGTGAGTATCAATGCATTGTTGCGTGATTATTCTCGTACTAATATATTAATAATTATAATTAAATTAAAAACTATGTGAACTATTTTTTTTTAAAAAAAAACTTGACCTGCGGGTGGTAAGACAGCCCCTGAGTATTGCATTAAGAAGAAGACATTCTCTCACACGTTGAGAAAACCCCCAAACCCCTGCTCCACCCATACACAGCGGCACCGTAGCCCATGTGAGAACGACCACGACTAGGGCCGGGCCTTAGACCTATGCTTTGGCGTGGGATAGACGAAGGGTTTTGTTTTAACCCCAGCCTGAAATGAGTTTTGCTACCTTAGACAGTCTTTCAAAAATTCATTTTGGATAAGTTTTATTTTATATTTTTATGGATGAATTGCTATGGTACTCATATGTAGGAAATTGAGAAGGCTGCTGAAAGAGGAGAGCTTACTGAACTTGTTCTTATGGTCATCTGGAATCGACTTGATGTTGCTCGGCGTGATGTATGTAAACTCGTTCTCATAGTTTGGAATTTAAAATTAAAATTTCTTAAATAGATTTTTGTTTTCTAAGAGATCTTGAAATCCCAATGTGCCATATATTAGTTTTATATTTTTCTTTCTCTATGTTAAGACTCTTAAGAGTTATGTTTTATTATCACTCATGAACTTTCTATAGCACTGCCACAGTACTAAATGTTGTAACTTGTAAACACTGCTTACTTCATTTCTGTACTACTTTTATGTCAGCAACCTGGTTCCTGATTCACTCAACAGAAATACAAACAGAGCAAACTAGTTTCTGGAAGGTTCAAGAAGTATCTGGGTTCGACACACCTCACGCTTACTGCTGCTTTGCCTTTGTATGATTGTAACCCTGCCAACATGAGCCCGGTCATATCCTGAATTGATCCCTGCTTAATAGTCCAATGCACAATATTGGCCCAGTAGTCCCTAACATTTTATTGTTCACCAGTGGAACTTTATGTTTTCCAAATTTGTCAGCATGGTAGAAAGATATTTAAGTTGTTCCTTTTCTCGTAAGTTAATAATATGACTGGACTATACTTTTTGGATATTTGACATTCTGTTGTACCTTCAGGATGAGCGGGATGCTATCAGAAGCCTCGATCTCTTGTATAGAAGGGTAGAGGTAAGTGACTTGGCTATGCCTTTTCTCGTAGCTGATTTTGTATCCATATAAATTCGAGTATTCAGATTTTCCTCCTTTTCTTTCAGTTAGCTCATTGGTGTGTGATGGGATAATCAAAAATCATAATCTTAATGCAGACAGAGATTCTAAAGAGTGAAGCAACTCCTGCCATGAGTTTGCTCAATGAACTTCTTAATCTTCATGACGGAAGCGACAATGAAAAGTGGTTAAAGAAATGTAGAAAGCGCATGCTTGAAGTCTTTCCAAGAGAGGACCCATTCACTGTGGTCTTTCCTGCTGGGTTCAAGATGGAGAATGTATGCTATTTCAGTCCAAGTGACCTTCCCATATCTTCTCAAGACTCAGTACAAGATCTGTCAAAATCGAGCATAGCAAATTTACAGAAAAGACACTAACAATTTTTATGTGTTGACTTACATGTCACTGCTCTTAGACATTGCTACTGCATTTTTTTTTACTTGTGCAGAAGTATATAAAAAGAACCTGCAGGGAAAGCCCCCAGGGCCATTGACTTCAGACTTGCACATAAGTATAATATGATATAGTAAAAGTAGGACAGATACAAGACATCATTAATTGGTTCTTCAACATATATATTGTTGAGCCCTTTGTCATGCAGATCTCTTAGTTTTTGTTGAAAGTTTTGAAATCATTGACATTAAAAACAACTTAATTTCTTTCTGAAGAAAAGCATACATGATTAATCAATATAGACATTATTGCCACATCACCCTTAGCACAATAGTTGGGTCTCAATAAAATCAATATATCCTTTTCGATTAATGATTGGATTTAGGATCTACTGCTTTCTTTTAAAATGACTTCTCTATGTTTTCTTCTGGTCCTAATGTGGTAAAGAAATTTTCTGAATATTATTTATTATATATCATCCCGGTTTTTGTTTTTTCAGCATGAAGGGCGAATTGAGCTGCCGCCTCAGGACGATGATCTCCTTCTGAGAGTGGACTTTGTCAGGGAAGTTGATGAGCTGCTGAAAGAGGTTCAAGCTGAGCAAGACAAGAATAAGCAACAAGTTGGATTTGACCCAGAATCAGTTGCATATATGCTGAAACAGCAGGAGAAGATGCAGACGATACGTCAGGTGGAATCTCTCCTAGACTTGGCGGCGTCCTTGAAATGGTGAGGATTGAGTAGTATCGAACAACTATTCTGTCTGCTTAGAAGCTAGAAGTCGTTGACACATTATACTCAATAGTTAGAAAGGGAAATCTTGGTTTTCAGCTAGTTAGACCAATAACCGTTCTGGGTAGAGCCTTACTTCGACGTCCATGTACATTTGTATGAGTAGAAATATATTCCTTATATCAATGTATGTCTGCACTGCTAATGAAAAAACTATCTGAACCCTTGATGTCCGACACCAGTTGAATCTTCACTATTGCACTCATTTTGATGTTTGAAATCAACTGATGTGAAGTGGTGGTGTCTCCCGCTGGAAGGTAGCCTCCAGTTCCATTAGCAAAGGTTGGAGGGGCAGCAAATCCCTGCGTGAACCAGGTGAGCCGCAAGCCAAGTTCTTGTATCTGATGCACGGATTCAAATTGCAGAAAAAAAGTCGCGGTTAGTTCTGAAGTATTTGGAGACTTGGAGTTCACATGGTGAGCTGCAAGCCAAGCAAGTTCTATCGTATCTGTTGCTAGGGATGAAAACGGTACGGATATTTTCCGACCGTATTCGAGACCGAATTCGTTTAGAAGGATTCAGATCAGTCCGTATCCGAGTCCGAATGTTCAACATCCGATACCGTATCCGTATCCGAGTACTTAAATCGTATATTTATGATGTCGACATCCAATCGTATATTATCCAACATAGTTGATATTATCCGTATTCGAATCCGAATTCGACCAGAAATACGAAAACAAATATGATATCGATGATATCCGTCCGTATCCGATCCGTTTTCATCCCTATCTGTTGCGCATATTCAGATTGCAGAAAAAGTTAGCGATGTAGTAGCGCTCGCAGCTTCCTCCCTATCAGGTTCTGCCGCCAACAGCTACCAGCAACCGGCGAGAGCCAGCCACCGCAGGCACTCAGGCAGCATCAGGCATCAGCAACTTTTTTTTTTTTTGCCTTTTCTTTGTCCGAGATTTTTTTATCAATTGTTGCACACCAATTTTTCCATAAAATTTTATGCCGTAAATCAAACAATCATGGGGAACCCACTAAGGCTCTGTTCGGTTCCCAGCGATTCAAGCTCTGGAACCAATCCCACCAGAAATAGCTGTGCAATTTGTATAGCTAGATCTTTACCAGGAACCATTGAAAAAGTCCTAACCGAACGGGCCCTAATTGAACAGAGTGTTATTCCAAACTCACATGAGAGAATGTCGACAAAACTCAAAAAGGAGAAAAAAAAATCAAAGAATGTAGACAAAAAGAAGCAAATCATCCTTGTACACGAGTGTTATTGAAGCATGGACAGTTAACGCTAAAAAATAATTCAAAATTGTTTGTGAAATCGAAGTAAGCAAATTCAGATCACGCCTGCAACAATTAAAAATCTCCAAGAATTTCATTAGCTCGATAAAAAAGTTCCTCCATAGTATCTGGTGGTCCTGTGCCCATACATGACACACATTAGTGTTCATCAAACCTTATTAAACAATTTTTCAAAAACATTATTAAATATTCGACTGATTTTCTTTTCATCAAAATCCTTAAACTCACATTAGAGCATATGTATGCAAAACCGCAGCATGAGCAAACTGTCGTATCTGAAGGGGTGCAGTGAGTAGCCATTCCGTAGACCTACACATCAAGTTTGTGAAGTCGTTTTCTGTAAATAATCGAAATCAAATGATCACCATGAGAAAAGTATGTTGCCTTGCAATTGCAATGCGTCAGATGATGCTATCTGCAGGGAAAATACAAATGCGCTATCCGTAGTTGTGGCTAATACACATAAAATCGTGTTAATATTGTTAGGGCAGGAAAATGAACTTTTTCCATTAATAAATTCAAATTCACAAACATGGCAAAGGAAGCTATCAGCTCACATCTCAGGTTGTTTAGTAGGTTACAAAAAGGCAGTAAGAAACTAGGCATACCAACCATCTGCGCAAATGAGGAACTTTATTATCATAAACATTCTCATCTACAATTTGCATCTTATTGGAACTGAGGTCCTCTCAAAGTTGGTATCCACAAAGTTTCTTGTTATTGCTGAAACCACACGAGCTTCCTGGTTGACATTAGAAACTAGGAAAGAACCCTCTTCGATTCAAACAAAACACAACTATGTGCGTTTACTTGATATGAGGAAAATCCTAGCACTTTGTGTATTTCAGGATTAGACCCTCTTGAAAAGAAACCTGGAAATGCAAGTGATGTATCAACCAAGCGCAACCACATGGATCCTTCTGCAATAGCTGGTAAAGTAGCACTTGCTGACTCCTCGTTTGCATTGAAACAGATATACAAATCACCTCCAGTTGAATCTGGTAGCTTCTCGTCCAGCTCCGCATTTATGTGCATACAAAGAAAGTTGCTAGTAGGATCCTCCCAACGTGGTTCAGATAAATCACTCCCATACCAATGTATATTTTCAAATTTTAGAAATTCTCTTCTCTGGAAAATGTCCGCTCGTCGACTCCTTAGTGCAGATAGAAATGAAATAAACCCTGTGACTTCCTTAACAAAAGTGGTCTTCAGGGCTTTCCAGTTCAGAGGCCCTCTATCCTTGTATGATGTTGAACCAACAGCAGAGTGTCCACATTCATCTCCCATGTTAAGAACAGGGATACCAAGGGAAATAAATAGAATAAATAATAAATTGCGTATCTGCCTTAGCCTCGTTTGGAGGACTGCATTGTTCTCTGATGGTCCTTCTTCACCACAATTCCAACTGAACTCAGAACCAAGCTCATCACTGCTGAAGCTCACCAGATCAACAAGAGTGAGTCCAGAATTCCTGGATACATAATTGAACGAAAACGCTGGGCCCCTTGAGGAAAATAAATCCCCGCTGCCACACAAACGTGTAGCAAGATCACTGATAAGTGCTTCTCCCTTAAGAAACTTGCGCACATCCATAGAGAATCTTGTGTTCATCTCAGCCCATCTTTTCCAATGAGGGAATGGAAATTGCACATTAGATATGTCAAGTGGAGACCAAGGATCTGCAATGATCTTAGTCTTTGAAAGAACAGGGTCAAATGCTATGGCTTCAAGAAGTGGAGGCCGTGAAAGGCCCTCACCACCTGGACCTCTGACAAGGAAAGGGGCATTGATGAAGCAGAACCCATCAACATGGAAGTCGAGCACCCAATGGCGGAGGCTGTCCAAAATCAGCTTCTGAGTCACCGGATGGTTGCAATTCAACACACTTGCCTTGCATCCAGCAATTCCGTCAGCAATGTAGTACGAGGAACCATCAATGCCTCGGAGCGATATCATCTGACACTCTGCTCCTCCTTCAGCAGTATGCGTGAAAACAACCTCCAAGAGAACCTCTATTCCATTTCTGTGCATTGTTTTGACCATATCCTTCATAGACTTGATAGCTGAAACACTGGAGCATTCACTGCTATACAATCTCATAGGTGAAAAGAAATGGTACGGGAAATATGGTCCCTTCACTTGGTGGTATGGAAACACTGGCTCCAGCAAAACTGCATTGACACCAAGATGCCTGAAGTGTTTCACCTTCGCAGCCATGCCAGAGAAAGTACCGGCGACATCGTCTGCTAGTCCACTCGACTTGTCCTTGGTGAACAAAGCTACATTTGCCCGGTAGACCACCAGCTTCTCCAATGGCAAGCACGGATGCTTGTCCCTGCCCCAATCGTAGCTGGGTGCATTCTTCAAGGACGCGAGGCACCTGACGGCCGGCACCGCTAGCCCATCCTCATTAACAGAGTCGGCAGGGACGAAGTCCCCGATCACCTTGGCGTACGGGTCGAGCAGCGGACGGTCAATGCCAAACATGGCGAACAGCCCGCTGCGGAAGCCGTAGCTGGCGTATCCCTCCACGCTCTCCATCGAGACGTGCCAGACATCGCCTGTCCGGTGGACATACGGGTCGAGCTCGATCTCCAGCGCGGGCTCGTCCCCGCCGCCGAACAGGCAGAGCACCATGCCCTTGGCGCTCTTGCTGTAAACCGCGAAGTTAGCGGCCCCGTCCTTGGACCGGGACAGGCCGAGCGGCGAGGGGCAGCCCCGTCCGACGCCCACAGGCACGCGGAAGCTCGTCCCGCGGTGCGTCCGTATCTCCGCTCCCGTCGCGTCGGCCAGCGTGAACGAGACGTGGAACGGCGCGCGGGCCCCGTCGTAGGACAGCTCAGCCGCGAGCGCGCCTCCCGGCGCGGCAGGGGCCAGAGAGACGCCCTCGCCGGAGCCGGCGGGACGGAGCACCAGACCGCCGCTCCGCCGTCCATGGGCCGGGGCCTCTACAGCGACCGCGTACCCCGCATCGCCGTCTTTCCCGGCGACGGCCACGTCCACCACGCCGTCGTCGTCGGTCCGGAAGCGGTAGCGGCAAGAGCGCGCCGCCGCGCGGGCGAGGAGGAGGGGGCCGCGGCGAGGCGTAGGGCGGCGGGGCGTGAGCCCGCGCCAGGAGGAAGAGGGCGGGGCCGGCGGCGCCGGGAGGGAGGAGGAGGCCATGATGGGCGCGGGTGGGTGCGAAAGGGAGCGGCGCGATCAGCGGCAGGGGAATTGCGTCGAGCAGTCGGTGGGCATCGCGAGGGGCCCGAACACGAGGCCTGTGGAGTGGGGTGGAGCTGGAGTGGTGTGGAGTGGAGTCGAGTGGGGAGGAGGTGGGGGAGGAGCCGAGGCGTGGCGCACACGTGGTA
>Ga0182004_10004134_pt1 | contig 11667 bp, 10 predicted proteins | sample Sormic07211540_1_FD_120479 | JGI IMG/M metagenome (GOLD analysis project Ga0182004, IMG submission 120479) | Endophyte microbial communities from Sorghum bicolor roots, Mead, Nebraska, USA - 072115-40_1 MetaG | ecosystem: Host-associated > Plants > Roots > Unclassified | place: USA: Nebraska...
AAAAAAAACTCTTTCTCTTAATGAAAGAAACGGGGGTTAATTAAGCACATTCGTCAAAAAATACTTAGAATTTGGAACATATCATAATATAACAATGCTACATCACAGTATATAACCCTATAATAAGGCTAAGGCCTTGTTTAGTTCCCAAAAATTTTACAAAATTTTTCAGATTTCTCGTTACATCGAATCTTTAGACGTATGCATAGAGTATTAGATATAAATAAAAATAAAAAATAATTACACAGTTTGGTCGGAATTGACAAGACAAATCTTTTGAGCTTAGTTAGTCCATAATTAAATAATAATTGTCAAATACAAACGAAAGTGCTACTATTTTTATTTTGTAAAAAAAATTGGAAGTAAACAAGGCCTAAGTTTCATTATACTTGTCCCTCTTCTGATACGCGTACAAAAATTTGTTTCAGGATTTTATGTACTAGATTTCTTAAGCACATGTGTGTAGCTTTTTGTCGGAGTCACCTATACTGGCAAACAAATACTGTTTGCAACATATTTTTGTATTTCATGTATTGTATATGCTCTTCTCATGTGAGTCAAATCGATTTTTTACTTACAAGACTTGGATATGTTCACAACAAAACATATGTATTATTTGTTTAGTCTATTTAAATACCGTGTAAATATTATATAGTAGGACATCATTTTTATTTAATCAACTTTTTATTCAGTCTAATTGGCCGTTTAGTCTATTTAAATACTCTCTTTAATTTGAATAGTAGATAAACAGTAAGTGAATATACGTTTATCGCGTTTAGAAAAACATTCTCTATAACATTTGGATCTATCTACCGTGTCTTTTTTCAGATTTCAGACGGTAATAAAACTTCTTTATACATACAAGTATGCCTCTCGACTTGTATCCTGGTCAGAAACAGGGTACAGAAGCTCAGAAGTAAGGAGGGAAAAAAACAGTCTGGCAGGAAATACAGAACAGAAACCCAACCAAAAAAAGAAAAAAAAGGGGGCAAATTTTCATACGATTTCTGCGCCCTCTTCTTCGGCGTTTTCGCTACTCTACCCCAGCGAGCCCCGGTACGACCAACCCTCCCGCCGGCGCCGCCGCTCGCCGCGGGCCATGTACAAGCTCGGCGGCCGTGGCGGTGGGCGCGGCGGCAGCGGCGCGGCAAAGCGCCCGCCGCCTCCCCACGGCCGCGGCCGGGGCGGCGCCTCCTCTATCGGCGGGATGTCCGGGGCTCCCCGCGGTCGCGCCGCCGCCGCCACGCAGCCGGCGGGGCGCGACGAGGCGTTCAGCCTCGAGTCCAGCGGGCCGCCCGCCTTCGCGGCTATAATACGGCTGACGCCCGACCTCGTCGACGAGATCCGGCGGGCGGAGGAGGCCGGTGGAGGCGCACGCATCAAGTTCAACCCTAACATGTACAACTCGTCGGAAAACGTGAGCTTTTCCCTCACCCTCTGGCTTTCAGCTCTGTCTGTCCCTTTTGAGTCCCTCTTAAGTTTTAACCTAACAAATTTAGATACTTTTTAATATCCTGGTAAGTTGTTTTTCCTTCTTCTGGCACTTTTGCTGGGTTTGAGTGAGTTCTGTAATTTGCATTCACGCCAATCAAATTTAAGCATGGTACTGGCGAGATAGTTTGGATTGTCAGGGCACGATGATGGTTCTCTTCATCTAGTGTGATGGTCTTGGGGTATTTTGATTCGTACCGCGAGCTTGCATTGCTCCTGTCTCAGTGTATATGATTTAGATGGGTCAAACAGCATTTGGTTTAGTAATTTGCAATTCAAGCCTTCATATCATTGCTGTGTCTTATGCTCCAATTCAAGGCACACTGTTGCTTACTTTGCACTTACTTCGATTTGTCAGGGCAAAGTTGAATGTTTATTATATTCTCATTGGACATTTGTATTGTTTGGTTGGGACTTTGCTTAGTGATTTTCCTCAGGAATCTTGCGTTTTCCCATGCGTTATGGTCTTAGACTTCTGGCTATTCTTATTTATTTTAGGCTTATTGGAACAAGCACATTGCTTATTTGATGATTCTTTCAGTTCAGCTAAATTTCTTGTTCCATATGTAGCACATTGCTTATTTGATAATTCTTTCGGTTCAGTTCATTTTCTTGTTCCGTGTCCACATTTTCATTGTTTATAGCTGTACAATTAGTTCTTGTGTTGTTACATTTGGATGGCTGCTGAAAATCTTCCCTTAATGGTGATCCAGACCTAATGTAGCACAATCATGTCATATTTCAATTAGCTTTGTACTGTGGATCAGGAGTTGAAATATCAGCTCCGATGTTAGAGTACGTAAGAGGCCTATTGGGGCTATATAGCCAGCCTAGGCCCAATAGGCCTCTTACATATACATACTCTAACATCTGAAGTATAAGCAGACCCATCTGGCCTGCATAGATTGGATAGGCCCCCCTCTCTCGTAGCAGATTGTTTTCTTGTGTTTTATGAGTTGCCTATTTTTTTTCTCTCTATATATATGGAATCACCAACAAGTATGGTCAGTACTTCTGAAACAACAAAGAATACACATATTCATTTTGTCTTGAATGTCCAGCCCAAACTGGAATTGTGGAGGCTGAGTGCAGGATGCTTTAAAGAATTTCAAGGTTACAGTGCTTAGTTAAAATTGCCCTACTGGATCCAAACTAGATTTGTTTGACATGAGAACTTTTTTCAACATGATGATTGCACTTGTACATTTAATGTTTCAATTGGAGTACTCAAATCTTTTTTTTCTGCGTCAGGTTATAGATGTTAGTGGTAAAGAATTCAAATTCACCTGGGCATCTGAACGTGGGGAATTGTGTGATATTTATGAAGAACGTCAGAGTGGAGAGGATGGAAATGGGTTGCTTCTGGAGTGTGGCTCTGCTTGGCGCAAGGTGAATGTGCAACGCATTTTGGATGAATCAACAAAGAACCTTGTGAAAATGCGCTCAGAGGAGGCTGAACGTCTCTCAAAATCTCGAAAGTTTGTCTGCTTTCCCTGTTCTATAATCCTCTTGGTTTCTATTGATTTATGATAATCGTGATATGTAGGGTTTCAAAATTTTCTGTTTTATGATATTGTAGTTTTCTTCTCAACCGCTTATATATCAACTTTTCCGCCTGTAGATCAATCGTGCTGGATCCTGCCAATCCATCTGTCAAGAGTCAGGCCAAGTCAATGGCTGCTGCTGCTGTAGAAGGTCTTTCCTTTCAACTATGCCTCATGTTTCCTTTCTCAACATTATATTATGAGTTTATGATCTCTACCTGGATTCTGCATTCATAATAGAAATGCACATTGCTGCATGATTATTCTATGTCAGAATTTTCTATGTGCAATACTAAATACCAATTCTCAATTGGCTAATGTTAGTGGCTGTAATTACAATTTACTGATGTTATTATTCCAGGTAATCCACGAAGGATGCACTGGAAGCAGAAGAATGAATTTTTTAAGAAGAATAAAGGTTCTAATCCTGCTGGGTCATATTTTCTTTGTTTTATTTCGTTATATGTTTAACTCTGTGTATCGTTTGTTCGCCTGCTCCAGCTGCTGTTATCACCCCAACCAAATCAGTTTCCAAGGTGAAGTTATCTAACAATATTTCCAAAGGGAATATCTCAAGTTCACCTGCACCTTCTCCTGAACAACCTGGAGCAAGCAATCCTTCGTTTCCTGTTGGATCAGATGCAAATAATGAAGTCATAACACCTTATGATTTGAACAAAGGGGAAAACAGTAAATATGAGAAATCAGCTGCAAGTAAGATGTCTAACAAAGGTATAAATCGCCGAGCAAGTTCTCATGCTGCAAATGTGGATGATAATAATACAAATGAAGTACGAAGCTACTTGATATCTGTGCTCTCAAAAAATCCAAAAGGAATGGGCCTAAAGGTAATAAATCTCTCTTCCTGCACATGATATTAATCAAGTTCATGTGCAAATGGGAGAAGTACTCAGAAACTTCCTGCACTTGTTTGTAAAGACTCGTACCTTATTAATGTTGAAGGTGTTGGAACTTACAGTTCTGCACAGTTTGTTGCCTTTTCCTTTGGCTGTCAAACCCATTTGTATCTTGGTGCTTTCATCAAGTGGCATTGTCTCGATCTTGTGGTTTGATTATTTCTCTTTTACCTTTTGAACATAGTGCACAGTAACATTTGTTTGTTCAATCATACACGGCAAATGTTTTTTGTTTGTTATGTACAGTAAAAACTTTTTTTTTTCGTTTTATCATACTTTGTAGAAGCTTATGGACGTCATATTCCATTATTTTTTCCCCTGATTTTTAAATTGCATATTTCACTTAGTATTCCACGAAGATTTGTCTGATTTTGTGCTCACATGTTATGAATCATATGCAGGCCTTGGAGAAAGCTGCTGCAGATGCATTTCCAAATGCAACAAAGAAAATAGAGAGCATCGTCAAGAATGTGAGTAATAAAACATTTTTTTTACCACGTCCTTTCCCAATTAGGAAAATTTTAAGGAATAAGGAATAAACTCACTTGACATTTGGATGTTCTTTCAGATTGCAAATTACCAAGGACCTGAGAGGTATGTTCTCAAACCAGGGTTGGAGGTAGAAAGCTCTAAAAGGCATCCATCTGAAGGAGTAAGGTATTATCGTTTGGTCCTTTTCCTCTCTCTCTCTCTCCCCCCTCTCTTGGATCTCGCAGAACATGGTTTTCATTATGTTCCTTCTGCAGCTTTAGACAATTATATCCCTATATGTATCTGTAATTCTACCATAACGCTTTAACAGACATCTATTGCTGTGTCTAGCAGATCCATCAGTGAGAACATTGAGGAATCTGCTCCAAGCCTAAAGATTGATGATCCTGATATATGTGAGAGGATTGACATTGTGGGCTCCCCACTTGCTGCAACAGATGGAAAACTCAGTAATGACAGTGAAGGTAAGGCTGGAACTTCCAGTGACAGTGGAAGTGATAGCGATAGCGATAGTGACAGCAGTGACAGTGGAAGTGATAGTGGGAGCCAAAGCAGAAGTGCTGCAGAAACTGGTAGCGGGAGCAGCAGTGATAGTGACAGTGATGCCTCATCAAGCAGTAAGGAAGGATCTGATGCAATTGTTGATATTACAAGTGATGATGACAAAGGAAATACAGCACATACAAAAGTAGTAGATGACCTTAATTTGTCTTCATCACCAAGAGATTTGACAAGACTTGATGTTGATGATGAACAAATTGACATTGGAACAAATCTTGACTACAGGAGTACATCACCCCATATTGATCTGAATAATTTTAATACTGGCAATGATGATGCAGCAGCAGAGGGCTTTAGTGCTGGCAACCTGAACAAGCCATCTGAAATGCCGGGAAGCAAGAACATGACAAGCACCAGAATAGATTCTATAGGAGGCGATAACAAGTATAATGAAATGTCTTTTCTGGACAACCTTTTTGATGACTCCATGAGAACAGCCAGTGAAAATTCACCCAAGGGGGAAGCTGGTCAATTGAGACCGCAGCATGGCAACAAGAGAAAATCAACATCAAAGGATGAATCAAAACTCGGCCCAGTGAGTATTGCCAAACCCAAATTGAAAAGGTCTTCTGGTAGTGAGAACTCCACAGCAAAGCCTGAGAGTGCCAAAAAGGTCAAAGCTGACATAGCATCGCCAATAGGTTCTTTATCAGAGCACAAAAGAAGTTTACCCCCTGAAAAACATACCAGTGATAGGTTGAACAAGGAGACAGGGAATGTTAGCCGCGATGCTTCACGGGATAGCAGTCCTGGCATGAAAGGAAGACCTTCGGCTCCTGGAAATTTACAGAGGATAGATCAGAGCCCAAATTTACCTGTCCCAACAATGCACTCTGAGAAAACAAAAGAAAATACTGTGAAATCAAGTTCGAAGAAAAAATCAGATAAGATGCAGAAACCATGGCATGGTATGGATGGTGACTTTGGGCCAGGTTATTCACATGGTGTAGATCACCATGCCAATTTTGATGGCTCTGATGATTCTTCCACAAGAAAAAGGAGTAGACATGGGAATCCTCTTATTGATGATAAAATGCTTAAGCGCTCGAAGGACGTTAATGTCAATGTAAATTCCATGAATTTAACCAAAGTTTCCAGAGAAATTGTTGTGCCTGATGAGATAACTGCTTTTCCTGAATCTAACGAAAGTAATGGTGAGCCATCAAATTCACAAAGAGATAATGTTGAGAGATCACCTTATGGTAAAAAAAAGCTCCAGAGAGAGCTCTCTGATCTTGAGTTGGGTGAACTTCGTGAGACTTCTTTGGAAAATGATGATGGAAGGATAAGGAAGCAATTTGAGAGAAATAGTTCCTCCAAGTCGCTTGATGCTAAATTAACTAGTGTAAATAACTCCTACCCCAGTATGAATGACAGGAAGGCTCCTGCAACTGTCTTTCATGATAAGAGGAAACCTTCACCTCAAGAATATGGAATTGGAGGCCATATACAGCAGGAAGGGTTTCCCAGGAAGGCAGCAGGGTATGAGTTTGATGATAATAGGCCTCAGCAAAGAGAAAATTTTCCAGACAACCAGCATTTGCCAAGGATTGATAATTCAGATTCTGAGAACGTAATATATCCAGATAGATCAGGAGAAAAAACAAGCAAAAGGGAAACTAGGATTGCACACGGTGGAATGCTAGAATATGCTGATATGCAGAAGAAGAAATCAACCTCAAGGCTTCCACAGAATGGTACTAATAATGTCATGGTGTCTCGAATGCAGAAATCAATATCCCCATCAGATAATGAGGAAAGGAGTAGGAATAACTCTTTGATTGAGACAGAGGCAGGTAGGAAGAGAAGGGACAGTTCTTCAGATGATGATAATTTATTTTTCTCCAAGTATGATAAAGATGCACCCGAACTTAAAGGTCCAATAAAAGATTACTCACAGTAAGTTCCAATATCCTCCACAATGTCAGTTTTATATCTCCTTGAAATATTTTGTTTAGTGCATTTTGACTTTTCCTCTACTTTTGTTGCTATAAACTGTGCTGATAGACTGACTTATCCTGCTCTCGAACTATTTGATATGATCTTGGATATTCCTACAGATCTTGAAATTAGTAAGTTGTGTGGTATTTATCAGACTAGAATATGCTTCTGTTTTCTCTTGGGTTCCCTCGCAGTCCAGCTTACCTTCTGAGAATGATTGAATTATATCAGCAGGCCTGGACCAGCAATATATAAATTTATAATTTATAATGCCTCTGACCTCCCCTCTTACTCTTAAAACTGTTTACACTTGGTCCCAATGCTTGAGGTATTTTCAATAGGCACTTTAATTTGCCTGTGTTGTCTAAAATATTATAGTTAGTATGATCATTCCTACATTTCAGTAAGGTGTCTGTATAATTTAATTATTCTTTAAATGCAAATTGTTGAAGCTCTTAGCTGTCAGTTTTCTATTTCCAAATAACTTTTGTTGTTTTTTAAACAAAATAACTTGTTTTTATGCATACAACCCATTGATTATATTCTTTTCCAGATACAAAGATTATGTGCAGGAATACAATGAGAAGTATGGGGTTTATTCTTACTTGAACAGTCAGATAGACAAAACTAAGTATGTGGTTTGAAGATCTTTCTGCACTTCATTTTTCTTTCCATTAGTCCATAACATAACAATCTCCTGGAACTGCTTTCCTTTTTAAAATGCAGGTCGGAATTTTTAAAGGTTCAGGATGATCTCAATGTTGCGAAAGAAAGAGACAAGGAACAGTATTATAACACTGTGGAAAGACTCAGAGACATGTATCGTGAATCAGGAGCAGTATGTTTTCTGCCTTCCCTGCCAATATACTTAACATGAATCCTGAAGGGGGGACCAAGTGGTCCTCATTCTGTGTTCTTGTCTTAAAAGTTTTCTATCTACATGCATCCTTATCCAACAAATAACTATTAAACAACTCTGCTATTGGGGTTATTAAGGGATGCTATTAAACAACTCTGCTATTTATTTAACTCTTGATTAGTAACTGAAGCTCTAAAGTGTGATTGTGAATGTTATCTCCTGCAGAGGCATAAATTGATGAAGAAGGTCTTCATTTTACTTCACGAGGAACTGCAGGTGTGTGATATCATGAGTAATAGTTTACTATGCAACTGATTATACCAAATTCTACTTCGGCTACCATTCTAGTTATCTGCTTTCTAATTTCCTGTTTTTGTTACCCCAGATTATTAAGCAAAGAATTAAAGATTTTACAGAGGCCTATTCAAATGAGTAGCTGCTTTACACTCATGACATGTGAGTTAAGTTCTAACTGATAATTTCCCTGAAGCACTACAGAACAACAGTCAACTGAGGTCCGATGTTGAACTGCGTTATTGATCTGTGGCAATTATGTAGGTCATTTGCAATTGCGATTCAGAGGCTGTCACTTGTCAAGGCTGATAACGTCTGGGCATCAGCATTATGCTTTGCCTTTGTAGAAGTTTGCTTGGCTTGGAAAGATTCAGTCAAAGGCGCATATCACAGGAAACCTGAGAGACACCGTGATTCTCAGGATCACCATGCTGAATTTGATAGTCATCACGGTGAAGTGGAGGCAAGGACAGTTCAAATATCAATGACGTTGCTGGACACCTCCGATGCAATGCATGGGGGAGACAGCCCTGATTCATCACTCGGGGAGGAAGTGATGTCTGAGGAAGCGAGGAGGCCTTAAATCAGCAGTTTTGCAGCTAGTTTGGCGCTGTGACCGGGTGGTTCTCTTTGTAGATGTTTTGTATTTTTTTGTTAACCCCCTGTGAAGGGCGAGATCTCTCCTCTCCTGTCATTGTACATCACTTTGTATTAGTGTGATCCAAACTGAAGCAAATTGCTAACTGTGTACATATCTGTAGTGCCGATAGAGAAGAAGTCTGTAGTGCCGATAGAGAAGAAGTTTTGAAGGAGGGAGAGAAAACTCTTACATTTTTTATCGCATACATCAATTCCTTAATGTTGCAGTTCAGTTTCTGAAATATGCTCTGCAGTATATTCGACCAATCCTGATGAACAATTCCAGACCATATGGAAATTTGGATCTTTAAACTGGCTCTCTAGAACTATTTAGATCCTCAAAATAGGTACACAGTCCTTTCTTAACTTTTTACATATAAAGATGATCTCTATTCTTTGAAATTTTCATGGGGAATCAGCCTTCGTTCTTTACAAATACTTAGGCCTTGTTTAGTTCGCAAAAATTTTGATTTTTGGTTACTGTAGCATTTTCGTTTTTATTTGATAAATAGTAACTAGGCTCAAAAGATTCATCTCACAAATTACAGATAAAACTGTGCAATTAGTTTTTATTTTCGTCTATATTTAATGCTCCATGTATGCAACCAAAGATTTGATATGACGGAGAATTTTGAAAATTTTTGCGAACTAAACAAGGCCTTATATATGTACATGCAAAAGTATAGGCAAATGCATAATTGTAACAACCCAAATAATTCTAAGCAAGTTATGGAGCGTATACATGTGCATCATGCTTCCGATTTTATTTTCAAATTTAGATTTTTTTTGGTATATGCTTTGTGAAAGAACTTTTGTTTTCACCAAAACACTTATGATGGGTTATCACATGATAAGACACTTCTTTTTGAATCTGGATTTTAGATGATTTTTGTTCATGATAATTCTAAGCAAGTTATGGAGCGTATACATGTGCATCATGCTTCCGATTTTATTTTCAAATTTAGAATTTTTTCTTTGATATATGCTTTGTGAAAGAACTTCTGTTTTCACCATAACACTTATGATGCGAAATCACATGATAAGACACTTCTTTTTGAATCTGGATTTTAGATGATTTTTGTTCATGTTTTTGAAAACCGTTTGGGGCTAAAAAAGTTAAATATAGCTTTTGGGAAGAAACTGAAATTACAAACCACAAACAGATATAATGCAATCCTAGCAGAACGGATCACATTTAACCTATAACATTTACTTAAAATTAAAACTTCCTTGTTAAGATCTCTAGTTTCATATTTTGGATCGCCAAGAGAAAAAGTACGCATGGCTGGAACTGAATAAGGAATGTCTTCCCCTCATGCTGTGCGGAACCTGGCGACGAAGACGTTGGTGATGCACCAGTAACATAGTACTTAATCTAACATCTAGTTCTAGATATCTTATATAGTATTTTCAATTTACGTTAACATCGTCATACAAACTGTCCATGTTAATATCTATCTGGATGTGACTATGACAACACATAACACATGTATTTATATCTTTATTCAAGCTAGAAAGTCAGCAAGTTACATCATACTTACATGTATATTTAGTTGTCCATATTAGAGCAACTCCAACAGATATGTTATCCATATTATCTAGGCTATTTCTATATTTCCAAAGCAAAAATTAAGCAGGTGTGCTATCTGGTTTGCTAAAATAGCAAGTTTGCTATTACTAAACTTTCGCTTGTCATATATAGTATGCCGTTCTCACTGGCTATCCTATACAAAGGCTGTTATGAAACTCTATGCTATATCATATCCACTAATATGAATTATGATATTTATCAGTTTATATAAGTAAATATAAGTAGTATAATTTTATTCCAAATCATGTGCTATTCTTAGCAATGCATAGAATATCCTTTGTTCTAACGAGGGCAATGGCAAGGAGAGGACACGTGCAGGAAAGACCTTCGCGAGGCAGATGGCTAGCACACCCGTTCTCCTTTTGGCAAGTGAGATGCCAAGATAGAGAATACAAATTTTGAAGATCAAATTGAAGACTAGGGAATTTCTAACATAACTTGAATTTATCAGCACAATTTATTAGGGATTGTACATTATTCTTCTCTCACAATAAGTTAGTGAATAGTTTTTTCAGCATCAAACATAAACTAAAATTCAGCGAAACAAACATGTGGTTGTTGTGTTTCTGTGGGATTGACATACTCCCGCCATTCTAAAAGCAATATAGATCTAGCGTAGCACCAAATTGAACCATTATGAATTTAATCAACTTTATATAAACAAATATATCAATATCTATGGTATGAAATTAGTGAGATCAGATTTACTGTAAAATATTTTTTATATATATTTTATGTCATAAATGTTACTCTATTTGTTCCAAATTCTGAGATACTTTGGATTTTCTAGACATAGTATAAGCTAAGTGTATAACAAAAACTATGTATGTAGAAAATTAAAACGTCCTATAATTTAAGATAGAGAGAGTAGTATTACTTTTTATAAATAGATAATAATTTGATTAAAGGTAGATCTATTATATCCATTTTAGGAATTTAGGATAAAAACAGCAACATAATCATTAATGGTTGTCTTGGAATTTGACGTTTCTATCACTTAAAAAAAAAGTCCAAGAAAGTTTTTTGGCATCCCGTTTCATTTAAATTCTCACAGGACATGAAGATTGGCGGTTGCCTAAACCCAAATGATGCCTAGAAGTCCAAACATGTAATTGCAAAATACACTCAAGATTCTAAAAAGCCAAACTACATTAAGTCATCAATTGTACTAGATGCCGTTTCAGTCCAATTTCAAAGCTACTGCAGTAGTTTGCTCGCTAGCTAGGGCCTAGTTTAGTTCAAAAAACGTTGCATTAAATTTTGCGACACATGTATGAAGCATTTAATATAGATAAAAGAAATAACTAATTATACAGTTTATCTGTAATTTGCGAGATA
>Ga0182004_10004135_pt1 | contig 11665 bp, 8 predicted proteins | sample Sormic07211540_1_FD_120479 | JGI IMG/M metagenome (GOLD analysis project Ga0182004, IMG submission 120479) | Endophyte microbial communities from Sorghum bicolor roots, Mead, Nebraska, USA - 072115-40_1 MetaG | ecosystem: Host-associated > Plants > Roots > Unclassified | place: USA: Nebraska...
AAGCCTAGTTAGTCCATGATTAGCCTTAAGTGCTACAGTAACCCAAATGTGCTAATGCCAGATTAATTATGTTTAATAGATTTGTCTTGCAGTTTCCAGATGAGCTATGTAATTTGTTTTTTTTATTAGTTTCTAAAAACCCCTCCCGACATCCTTCCGACACATTCGATGTGACACCCAAAAAATTTTCATCTCCAATCTAAACAGGGCCTAAAGAGATCACAACTCACAATGGCAAAGGGCTTAACAGAAGGTTGGATAGGGTCATTGTGAGGAAATGAACTCATTTTATGGCGCAGATTACCTTTTTGGCTTCATGACAAGCAGCTGAAGATGAGATGGGCCGAGTATCCTTTTTATTGAAAGAGAATTGCAATACAGCATTTCAGTAAATGAAATGCACTCAGGCTCGAATTTTTTATATATCAACAAAACAAGATTAGCTAAAGGACCCCTAGAGTCCTCAATACCCTGTGCTTGTGAGTTCTGACACTGCTAGTGACAGACGTGCGCCCTCTGTGGGCGTTAACCTAATGCATTTGAATGTTGTATATAGCTTGCTAAGAGCAACAAATGAGAACAATGAAAAGATATAACATAATTATATAATTCATAGTCAAATATATTTAATTTAACTAGAGAGATAGTACATCATGACACACATAGATGTCCATTTGTTATTAGTTAAAAAGTTGTTATAGTGGTTGTCAACGTTAATCAGCAAGTAGATAAAGATGCGCTGGAATTAGCATAATAACTATATTAACAGCGTAGATGTTTTTATTCTAATTTGAAAGTAGGTACGCTTAGGTAGTGCCAATCATCATTTAGAAAATAAGGGAAGCAAAATTAATTATATTTTTAATTACTTTCGATACCCATCAAGTTGAGCACCCTAATTAGATTTTAATTATGTGCTTTTTTCGATTCCTATCTTGTTAATGTGGCTCACTTGGTGAATTATCTAAGAGATTAGGCATAATAAGAGATATCAGATATCAACCAAACAGGCCTCCTCATGGGCAACTTCAATCATTTAATGTAGGACCGTTTTGTATCTAGAAAAACTCGTTTGAGTTACCATTACCAAAATATCAAAAGTCCATTTGAATTTTGATTTATCTACGATTAGGTATTTGTATTCTGCGAGTGGGATTCAATAGTGATGTAGTATTTTGTTTAGTAAATGGCCTCTCAAAAATCATATGATTTTTATATCCACATATTTAATTAAAATAATATGAGAAATCTAATATTTTATCGCTATTTAATACTCTATATAGTATTTTATATAGAAATTTAGTGCTGAGAAGTGGCGCACCCCCCCTCCCCATATTTTCACTCTAGCTCTGCCACTACACGGCACAACACAACCTCCTAAGTGGGGTGGACACGCAGCACCACCTCGCTAGCGACTGGCTCCACGGCGCACTCCGCTGAAGGGAGCAGGGCCATAGATTGCACGAGGAAGGGAGCAGGGCCAGTTCCGTGGTTCGCTCCGCTGAAGGGAGCAGAGTCACGGATCGCACAAGCAATGGAGAAGGTGCCGCGATCAACGTGGTGCCGCCCACCGTTGTTTCCTTCTGGAGGGTCCGTGATCAACGCAGCGGGTACGGGGCCCACCTGGCAGCGTGATGTATCATGGCTTCCTCTCACGAGATCGCAACACGCACATGGACGAACCGAAATAAAGTCAGCACCAAAAAAATATCCACAATTCGTTCTTTTTAGTTGTCAGAGAGTTGTACTAATCAATACTACTTCCTCCGTCCAAATTATAAGATATTCAAAAAACTTAGAGAGTCAAAACATTTGAAGTTTGATCAAAATTACAGAAAAAATTATAAAAAATTATGAGATCAAATAGATATACTATAAAAATATAATTAATAAAGAATCTAATGATACTTAGTTGGTATCATAAATATTATTATTGTCACATAAATTTGGTCAAACTTGAGATACTTTGACTTTTCAAGATTTTTAAAATATCTTATAATTTAGAAGAGAGGGAGTACATGGTTTGATCTTGAATTTTCCTGTTGAGATATTGATTTTTCTATCACACAATCTTTTCGTTTGAAGCCGTATTTGTGACTCCATTTTTAAGTGAAAATTTGTCCTGGTTTCTTTAACTGCGATTTTACCTTTGCTTTTTAAAAACAGAGGGAGAGTTTGCCCCTATTTTTTTAAGTCCACCTAATGCTGTTAACTTTGAACAAGAGACAAGTTTGCCCATATAATTTTACCCCTACCTTATTTTGCTCTTTGTATTTTTACCCTTATTTATAAATAGGCGGTTTGTTAATTTTGATATAGATTAGACAATCCAATCAGTACAAAACTCAACTTTGAAAAGAATTCATACCATTTCAGCTAACAATTCATATAAAGACAAATTAATATCACATAACAAAATAACTTTGCACATATCACACACTACCCGCGACTGCTAGGGGCTTCCAACACACCTCCCGCGCTCAATCACCGAGCGCTGCCAACGCCCGCGCTCGACCACCGGGGGCCCTTCGGGGCCTCCCCCCTCACCTGCCAGAGGCCGAGGCGAGCCTCCCATGCGTCCACCGAGGCGCCCTACAAGCTTTCTACTCGCGATCACTAGAGGTTGTTCGTGAACCTCACGTGCGCGTCTGCAGAGCCACCTACGAGCCTCTTGCTCGTGACCATGAGGGCTGCCAACGAGCATCCCACACACGTGGCTGATATGCCAATGGGGTGTGAGGTGGTGGGGTGGGGGTGGCGAGGTATGTGTGTATGTGTGCCGAAACCACCCGCTGGGCCCATGATGCCGTTTAATGTCGGCGATGAGAAATCCTAACCCCGCGACGAAGCCCGTGCATGAGGTGTCAATTTGGTCGAGCGAAAGGAGGGAGAGGGTGCATGAGGAAAACTTCTACTGAGGGGTATTGTTGTCTTTTCGTGTGGGTGTCTTTTCTTTTTACTTTCTTTTGGCATTTAATCCACTTAGACTAAACGATATGAGAAAGTTGGGGGTAAACAGCAGCTTCGTTCCAAAATCATGAGGGCAAAAATACAAAGTTAAAAAAATTAAGGATAAAATGACCATCAAAATTTAGAGTAGGATAGAAACACCAAATTTCTTTTTTTACCTCTTTGATGAGAATTTTTTATTTAAATAAGTTGAGCAACACGAGATGGATAGTTTTAGAGAAGCATCTCGCGTGGCCCAGTTGAAATCCCGAAGTGGGCCGATGCAGCTAAAATCCCAAGCGAAGGTCCCTCAGGCCTCAACTCAACGGTCCTCTCCCTCCTCTTCCCCCAAATCCCCCCTCTCGCCGCCTCCCCTGTCCGTACGCCATCGTCGTCGCGAATCGATCTCACCGACGCGATGGAGCGAACACCTAGGCTCTTCCGCATCACGGTAGAATCGCTTCCCCCGGCACCGGATACCACTATTGTCATTTCAGACGCTGGTGGCGCCGTCGACGAGAAGCAGGGGCGCCGAGGATCATGTGCGCGCCATGAACCAGAACAGCCCCACGGAGCGACGGCTGAGCGGCCGCGCTGGAATCCAGGTACACAACGTCACAGGATACCTTGAGGGCGGAACGGGACGACAGGAGATGCACACCGTCGCCGAGTACGAAGAACTGACTGGCCGGGGCCGCGAGCGACCGCGCCGTACCCGAGAATGTCGCCGCTGTAGACGAGAGCGACCGCACCGATCGAGGGCTGGTCCACTACCGTGTCTTAGGAGATCGTCTAAGCGGAGCGAGACGGCTAGAAATTTTCAAATTCATTTTTTTCGGATAAAGCTAGGAAATAAAACACAAAGCATCAAATAAAACACGAAAAGTCCTATTTGAAAACTAATTTATATTTGAGTTGAAAAACAATTTTAAAAAGTGTTATTAAGAAAATATGCTTTGTTTTCAAAGGTTGTAAAGAAAACAATTCTTAAAATAACCTCAAATTAATAAATCAAATTTTGGTTTATAAATATGGTGAAAAATTTGGTTTAAAACCCTTTTGAATAAAAAGAAAAAAAAGGATTTTCCTTTCAATTGGGCCGGCACCCTTTCTTTCTGACCAGCAAAGCACAAGCAGCCGGCTCTTCCAGCCCACGCGCACGCTCGCCCCCTTGGGCCTCGGCCTAACTGTGCCGCAGCCCAGCATGCAACCACGCTAGCCCGCCTCACGCCTGAGCCGCTGCCATGCGGGACCCGCTCGCCCGCCCTAGCCCGAGCCACTGACGGTCGGCCCGACTCGTCAGCGGGACGAGGCCATCGTCCCCAACCTCTCGCTCGATGTGGATGGGGGGAGCACTGCCGCCCCGGACTTCGTGCTCGCAGGCGCCCCAAAGATCCCCCGGCCTATAAAGGCCCTTCCCCTAGAGCGCCGCGCCCCCTCCTTGAACCCTAGGGCAGCCGCCGCCGCCACCCGTGCCCAGCCGCACAGCCGTCAAAGCCGCCGACGCCGCCCCGAGCCCGCGCCACCGTCGATCTCACGGGTCACCGAGTCCGCGTCAACAAGAACACCACCTCGAGCTTCGCGGCGTGGTAAGGAATCCACTGGTGCCCTTCTCGTTCACTCTCTCTCTCTCAAACGTGCGCAACGCCTCGCCGGAGGAGCACTGCCGGAGCGGAGCCGCTTCGCCGTGTGCGCTGCTGCCACCGGCCAACCACCGACGCTGAGAAACCTTGCTGTGAGTCCGCGAGGTCAAGCTGCACGTCCCCGTGCCCTCCGCGTGCCCGGCCGAGCCCCATCGCGACCATGCCGCCCTACTCCGGCAAGCCACCGCCACGCGCCGCCGTAGCCAGCACCACTCCGGTGACCATCCTCGCGTCGAGATCCCCTGGCCATCCGATCCGAAGCAAACGGCTCAGATTTACCGGTCAACCCAGTCAGCGCCGCGTCAGCGCCACACAAGTGCCACGTCAGCGCTGACTAGACAACCTGGTCAATCACCCCGGTCAGCACTGCTCTTTTTGCATAAAGGCCCCTATAGTTTTTGGTAATAAACCCGCAGTCCATCCCTATTCAAAAATAATTAGGTTTAGGTGTGGATTTTTGCAGTTTAGACCCTGGATCCGTTGGAATTCATAGATTTAGTTCAAAATGCTTTTAAAATTCAGTTTTGATACGAAAAATGGTTCTACTTATTCATAGTTTTGCCACGACCTAGTTTCGACCATAGAATTCGCGTTTTAACTCTGATTGATCCTGTTCTTGTCGTGTTAGTTTCGTATCGACGTAAACTACACGTTAGTAACAATGTTCACCGTGTTTAATGCTTCAGGTTTTCACCATAAATACAAAATGAATAATGTCTAACTAAATGCCTTTTTAATTTACAAAAGCAATTTATGTTTATAACTTTGGTTTTCATAAATAAATGTTAATACTACTAATATCAACATAAATTCCGTCTTAATAGTGACCTACTTAATCTCATTTCATAAATACTTTGTTTAACTTATGTCACAAATTCTATGTTTTTCTAAGCTATAAATGATAAAGTGACCTGAATGATGTATAATTGTTTATGAGTAAAGACTAACATTTAACCTCAACTTTTATAATTCTTTATAATTTGGTCAACTCAACTTGAAAAGTCTATCACCCCTTTTCATAAAGCATGACCAGCGTATAGTTGTCTTCTCCGTTGCACTTTAAACCTCGAAAGTCGTGTTCGTTTAACGATAGCTCCGTTCTTAGTTGTTCTTGTGTTCCCTTGATCGTATTAGTAAGCCGTGTCATTTAGTGCGCTCTTCTTTTCAAAGCTTTTCTTTTGATTGATGCTTGTTCTTAGTTGTGATTGTTGTTTGTTTGTTTGTGTTGCTTGGTTGCTTCGAGTAGAAGAAGCGTGGTTCGTCAACAGTGAAGATCAAGAGCTGAGGACCGACAGCTGCAGTAGAAGCTAAAGGTCAGAAGATAGAAGCCAAAGAATTCTGAGCAGTCATATTGTACCTATGAACTTTAAATACATTTACTTTTCATTGTATGAGTATTAATACTACAAACCCTAAGGACTCGACTAGCCTTTTACTACTATTCCTTGTATATCTGGGTTTATATATGGGTAGTATAGTGAACAATAGATATGCTTAGCTGCTCTGCTCATCTATTCCATATAATAAATGAAAGTAAATAATCTTGCTTAATAAACAGAAGTCCTCATCGAGTGGCAAGGTTTGGGTGCAACCTCTACGACATGGGAAGATGTTGAGTCATTCGCCGCCAAGTTCCCAGACTTTCAGCTCGAGGACGAGCTGCCTCTCGATGGGGGGAGAGATGTCATGGTCGGATGCACGTACACCAGGCGCACCAGGGCCCGTGATGTACGTCGTGCTGAGGCTCGGGCCGAGGGTGCTCGCGAGCAAGCCAACGCGCAGCCAGGGGACGCGCGGGCCGCGACACCCGAGAGTGGCTAGGAGGGAAAGATAGGATTTTATGTTAGGAGTCCCTTGATTTGTGGAGATTTGTTACTCCTTTTGTTTAGGCCGGCAGCTATATATTCTGTAGCCAGAGATCAATAAAGAATCAAGCAATGAATTATTATTTCTAATCTTCATCTCTTCCAACTGTCTTAAAGCATATGGTGGAGGGGTAAACCTCGTCGGAGAAGACGGACCGTGGCTACAAACTCCGTAGCCTAGGGCCAGCTACCCTAGGGCTTGACGCCCTTGACAAGATGTCTCTAGAAATTGGTGTCCCTGAACTGGAGATGCTCTATTCCATAACTGAATCAGAAAACCATGCAACTGGAACATAACCAACAGATGCTAAACTCTCCTATGTTAGATCAAACTACATATTAATTATGATTTTTGAAAAAACAAATCCCATTACGTGATAACTAAATTGACACAAAGATAAACAGAAGTTATGATTGTGTGCTTGGAACCTGTTTTGAGGAAGAGTCTGTCAGGCACCTGTTTTTCGACTGCCCTTTTGCTGTGGCTTGTTGGAACTCTATCAAGGTGGTGATTCCACTTAATGGAGTCATTCCTGACACTGGGGCAGATGAAAGACCAGTTAAGCTCACCCTTTTTCATGAATGCTATTATCATTATGAGTTGGGCGATTTGGATAACCAGAAATGACTTAATATTCAATGGGATTCAGCCAACTATACTTGGGTGCCAAAGAACCTTCTTGAAGGAGATTTCTTTGGTGAAGCACAGAGTTAAACTAGGTCTTGGGCTCCTGTTTTCTTAATGGATTCAGCACATCCTAGATTAGTTGACTGGCTGCTTGGTCTTTTTTCTTTGTCTCTTTTTTTGTCCCCTAGGCTGTGGCCTCCGTTGTTGTAATCTTTTTCTGTTATTGTTGTGTTTGGCTAAACCTTTTTCTGTTCTAATAAATTAACTGTAGGGGCTCCGGCCCCTCCAGATCCTTAAAAAAAAGAAGAAAACACATAAACATACTTGTAGCATTCTCGGCATTGTCATTCCGGGGGTACACAACAAACACCTTGGACACATTCTTAATGTCCTCCACAGTGTTGAACAGCTCCATACTCACAATCGAGAACTGCCTCAGAACGTCCTGCCTGCAATTCACACCGAGGCGGCCATAGGACACCAGTCAGCAATCAACCTTTAGCCACTAAGAGGCAACACCACACGAGCATAGGCGTCCTAATTAAACCCTAGAACCCACTGCGGCCATCAACCTGTAGGCAATAAGAGGGGATAGGGCTAAGATGAAGTTACCAGTTGGGGAGGCACTGGAATTGATGTGGGCGATGACGTCGAAGTTCTCGAGGACACTGGAGATGGCCTTGTACAGCCCCACAGTGCGTGAGCATCCCTCTAGGTTCGGCGTGGGGTAGGGTAGGGTGGCCGCCGTGCCGCCCTGCGAAGCTGCGGCGGCGGGTAGAGCGAGGGAGAGAGCAGGGTGGCGGCGGCGGTTGTGGCTAGAGCGAGGGAGAGAGCAGAATAAGTATACACTAAACTAGAACTCATAGGCGTTCCCATAGATTTTAACTTCATAGTATACATATTTATGTATGTACTACTTGTACATGTTTCTACTGCATGTAGAAATAATTCAAAAAAAATATTTAGCCTGACCAATGGTTAGGACAAACACGATCTGCAAGATTCGATTCTTTCATACCTGATAGAGAATGTCAATTGATCTACTTCACATACCGCGTAGGGTAGTGGTTAGAAGATACATACCGCGTAGGGCATTTGGCATTGTTGTAGAACTGTCTGCTTGATGACGACGGTACATGTCGACGCAATGCAGATAGTTGTGGTAGAGGTAGTAGATCCATTCCGCTAACAACGTCAAGAATGTCGACGTCGTCGTTGAAATAGTCATGTCCGGGACGTCGGCGGCATGAGCGTCGGCGTCGAAGGTCGGCAGCGGCTTCAACGGCGATGTTGACGTAAACATGTTGCCAGCGGTTGGGACATTTCCCTCTCAGTCTCTCATGATCAACATAGGAGATGAAAGTAAAAGAACAGATAGACACAAGATAGGGAGATTATTCTTTATTCATCTGAATATTGGTAATTACAACATAGAACTTTCACGTATATTGTTGACATTTACTACCGTCATTACTAAAAACAGAGATAAACCATACCTCTAGCAACAATGCTAGAAATGCTTGGTATATAATTAACTTGTCATTTAGCAACTAGCCACTTCTTCATTACTAACATTCCTAAACATGAAGTAGGTTGTCATCCCTAATTATATTGCTAAGAAATTATTATAGATTCATGTAGGGGTATAAACCTCTATACCCTTACGGCTAGACTTGGGCCAGGAGGCTTGACCCATCACGAAGACAGTCCGATGCTTGATCCAACTGCTCGGAGTTTCGCGCAAGGAAACAAGATGTGGAGATCAAGAAAGATTCTAGTCGGTTAGAATAGGAATTGATATTGTGATATCTATGGCAATTGTAACCGACTAGGATTAGTTTCTAGATCTGTAACCCTGCCCTCTGGACTATATAAGGAGAGGCAAGGGACCCCCCTAGGACAGATTATCTCAACACAATTCAATACAAGCAGACGCAGGACGTAGGTATTACGCCCATACAGCGGCCGAACCTGGATAAAAACCTTGTCCGTGTCTTGCGTCACCATCAAGTTCATAGCTTGCGCACCGTCTACCGATAAACTACTACCGTGGGTATACCCCAAGGTAGACTGCCGACTAGCTTTCATCAACAATGGCGCGCCAGGTAGGGGGTGTGCGTACAGCTCTCCCGACGAACAAGATGGTCATCGTTTCAGCTTCCGCGGCCGTGGCTGAAGGCCTCACGTTCACCGTCGGCCAGATCACGTGGACGACTCATGGCGGTGGCCTCACGACCATGACTTCGGAAGAAACCTAGATCCGATCTGGGACAGCAGGGGCGTCGATTCCAATCACGCTGACCCCGAGCACCCGACCTCCGCTCCCTCGTTACAGGGGGAAAAAGGTCGACGACTCGGATCTTCTCCAAGCTCTTGGTCTCGTCGATCTCAGGCTCCTCGAAGCTTCCAAACTGGTAGATTGGATCTCGTGCAAATCTGATCTAGCGGTGTCGACAAACTCTTTCGACTCCTGCCGGCCAACTCGAGTCATCACACACGAACAGCTGGGGACGTCTCTAACAATAACGTCCACCCCCACGGGACGGTCCGTCAAGCTAAAGACAGCTCAAGACCAGAGTCCCCCTTATGGACTAAACAACTCGGCCGATCACTACTCACGGCACACCCAATCCCTTTTCAACAGGGTGGGCTGGTCGCCGAGACAGAGCAACCAAACAGCTCGCCATTACGTCAACATGGTATCCATCCAAGTCCTGCCGGACGATAAGGCTACCAGCACGAACTCCAGCACAGGGTCCGTCTCTATCGAGGTTTTACACTCCGAGGACGAAGATTACGACCTGGATCTACCACCATATCCTCCGGGTTTTTCTCGCTTCCCAGTCTTTCCACCTCGGTGAGGAGATCTTATTTTTAACGTCAGCAACGACGAACCGGTCGTCGAAGGCGAAACTGAAGAGCAGAAGCAACTCCGTGAGTAGCGCAACACCGATCGTGCTCGGTGGCGCGCGGATGAGGAACGACAACTAGCGCCACACAACCTCAGTGACGCTTTCGACATGGTCGGAGATCAGCCAGTCTACAAGACGCCAAGCGCTAACGTGGCTGTGGCCATGGCAAACCTAGACCGACTCCCTAATACCCTAGAGTGTCAGGGCGTCCGGTCCAGCATACGGGCGCATCTGATTGCTGCGATGGGACAGAAAGCCACTCTGCTCAAAAGAGTCCAAGCCGTCTCATATATGGAGGTTTCCTCCGACCAGACTCATCGCAGCCGAACTTCACCACAACCTAGCGGGCACCGTCATAGCCGCTCCCCCAACGGTCACAGGAGGGACGTGGGACGCGACAACTGTGGTCGGGACACCGGCGGTTACCGCGAGCAGAAGCGCGGGCGTGGTCAGGAAGTAAACCAGGATAGGGATCTACGATACAACATCCCTCCTAAGGACGCCCGCGACCGCATCAACAGGCGCGCTACGGAAAGAGCGGTACACGAAAACTTGCAACGCATTGAGTACGATGCCGCACATGGCCCTCCAGGCCTAAGACAGTTTTCGTCACACCTTCGCCAAGTCGTATGGCCCCGCAACTTTAAGCTCGAGCAGCTTAAAAAATACGACGGTAAGGAAAACCCTGAAAACTAGATCACTCTCTACGAGATCGCAGTTCGATCAGCAGCAGGAGATGAGCACGTCATGGCAAATTACTTCCCAGTCGTCCTTGACCAGGCTGGCCATCAGTGGCTCCTCGGCCTGTCCAAGGACTCCTTTGACTCTTGGGAAGAACTGCGCCAGGCATTTATTGACAATTTTATCGCTACCTGCAAGCAGCCTGGGAACAAATACGATCTCGAGAGAATAAGGGACAGGAAGAACGAGCCTTTGCGTGATTACATCCGACGGTTCTCGGATATGCGCCTTAAGATTCCAAAAATCTCTCACGACGAGGCCATATCAGCCTTCATCAAAGGGCTACGCTTCCACGAAGCACTAAGGAATAAGCTACTGCGCAAAAGGCCGACCACGGTGACCGAGCTCCTCGCCACGGCAAAAAACTACGCTAACGCCGATGACGCAGAAAAGCTCATCCGAGAAGATGCGAGAGGTGCCGACCAGCCTCCTCGACGAGACGACAGTCGTGGACGCTTCGACAATCGCAACCCTCGCCGCGGCGACAACCGCGACCACCGAGAAGGTTGGGATAGGCGACGTGACAACCGCGACGATTTCAGGGGCAAGCGACCCCGTGACCACGACCACGAGGTGAACACAGTCAAGCGCCCCAATGGGCGACGAGACTACCAGGAAGACTACAACAAGACGCTGAAAGGACCATGCCAACTCCATCCCAAGTGCAATCACACGATGGAAGAATGCCGTGTCCTCAAAAGCATCTACACACAGCGGGCTGCTCAAGGGGATTCCGCCAAGAAAAGCAGGAAACAAGACGGACATGATCACGAAGACGAAGACGACGACCAGGACAGAGACCCACTGTAACAGAACCGACCAAATTATAAGAGATTAAGCCTAACAGTGACCATTTGCATAGTCAAACCATCGAGCTTAAACCCATATAATCCCGGTAGTCCGTGAAATCTCGAAGGATTTCAAACC